>Ga0335074_10000196_pt1 | contig 94946 bp, 92 predicted proteins | sample Lox_Sample_23_FD_206715 | JGI IMG/M metagenome (GOLD analysis project Ga0335074, IMG submission 206715) | Soil microbial communities from Loxahatchee National Wildlife Refuge, Florida, United States - Lox_Sample_2.3 | ecosystem: Environmental > Terrestrial > Soil > Wetlands | place: USA... | reverse complement strand
ACGAGGCCGCTCGCCTGCAGAACGTGGTCCACCTGCTCGTGCAGCGCAAGCCCCGCAATCTCGCGGCCCAGGCGCTCGATGAGCGCGAGGAAGCCCTCCACGGCGGCCACGGCCTTGGGCCCGAGCGTTTCGCCCGCGCCGAGCGCGGCCCTCGTCAGTCCCGCCGCCGCTTCCCACAGCGAGGTGCCCGAGGCTCTCGAGCGCTCGCGGATGAGATCGACGCTCTTTGCCCCGATGCCGCGCGTCGGCAGATTCACGATCCGCTCGAAGGAGGGATCATCGCGAGGGTTGACGATGAGGCGCAGATAGGCGAGCGCATCCTTCACCTCCGCCCGTTCGAAGAAGCGCAGGCCCCCGTACACCCGGTACGGTACCCGCGCCGAGATGAAGGTCTCCTCGAAGATGCGCGACTGCGCGTTCGAGCGATAGAGGATCGCGGCCTCGCGGCGCTGGCCGCCGCGGTGCACCCATTCCTCGATGCGGCGCAGGACGAATTCCGCCTCGTCGCGCTCGTTGAAGGCGGCGTACAGGCGGATCGGCTCCCCGTGCGCGCCGCTCGTCCAGAGGTTCTTGCCGAGGCGCCCGGAGTTGTGCGCGATGAGCGCGTTGGCGCCCTTGAGGATCGTCCCGGTCGAGCGGTAGTTCTGCTCGAGACGATAGAGCCTCGCCTGCGGGAAGTCGCGCTGGAACTCGCGCACGTTCTCGACGCGCGCGCCACGCCAGCGGTAGATCGACTGATCGTCGTCTGCGACGACGCAGAGGTGTCCCTCCGAGCCGACGAGCAGCTTCAGCCAGTCGTACTGGATCGAGTTGGTGTCCTGGAACTCATCGACCAGCACGTGCCGGAAGCGCCGCCGATAATGTGCGAGGAGCTCCGGATGCTCGCGCCACAGCTCGAAGGAGCGCAGCAGCAGCTCCGCGAAGTCGACCACGCCCGCGCGGGCGCACGCCTCCTCGTAGCTCGCATAGAGACGGATCAGCTGCCGGCGCGTCGGGTCGTTGCCATCCTTCAGATGCGGCGGACGGCGCGCCTCGTCCTTGTTGGAGTTGATGAACCATTGGATCTCGCGTGGGATCCAGCGCGTCTCGTCGAGATTCTGCGCCTTGAGAATCTTGCGAACGAGCCGCAGCTGATCCTCCGAGTCGAGGATCTGGAACCCTTTGGGTAGTCCCGCCTCGCGAAAGTGCAGCCGCAGCAGCCGGTGAGCGATGCCGTGGAACGTGCCGATCCAGAGCGCGCCGCCCGAGGCTCCGAGCAGCTGCTCGATGCGGCCGCGCATCTCACCGGCCGCCTTGTTCGTGAACGTGACCGCGAGGATCCCGTGCGGGGAGATCCCCTCGGCCTGCGCGAGCCACGCGATGCGATGGGTGAGCACGCGGGTTTTGCCGCTCCCTGCGCCCGCGAGCACCAGCATGGGGCCCGGCGGGGCGGTGACCGCTTCGCGCTGCGCGTCGTTGAGCGGCTCGAGGATGCGGGTCAAATCCATGGGCCGCGCATTCTATACCACTCGGGGGGGGTGCCCGGCCGCTCCTTCCCGTGAAGGTGCGCGCATGGTAAATAATGGTGGCGACGCAGTCGTTTGCGACGAGGAGCGCTGCCTCGCGAGAGCAATCGCGCTGAACGCTGGAGATCTGCGATGCCGACCTACGAGTACCTCTGCGAGACGAACGGCCGCGTCCTCGAGGTGCGCCACAAGATGGCCGAGCAGCTTGCGACCTGGGGCGAGCTGTGCGCGCGGGCCGGTGTCGCAACCGGGCGCACCGACCCCCGCGCCCCGGTGAGGAAGCTGATCTCCGCCGGCTTCATTGGGAGCGGCGCCCCGCGCGGCGCGGGAGCCTGGGACGGCCCGGTGTGCGGCAGCGGCGCGTGCGAGGCGGGCGAGTGCGCAACCGCCCCGTGCGGCGGCGGGATGTGCGGGCTGGCAGAGGACTGAAGAGCGCTCTCAGGCGCGTCGGCTGACGACGGCGTCCTCGGCGATGCGCAGCAGCGCGACGATCAGGCTGAGCAGCACCGGCCCGATCACGATTCCGAGGAAGCCGAACACGGCGACGCCGCCGATCGCACCGACGAAGACCGCGAGCGTCGGCACCGAGCCGTGATGGGCGGAGATCATCGGGCGCAGCAACTGCTCGCCGGCGAGGATGATGAGCGCCCACACGGTGAGGAAGATCGCCGCGCCCCAGCGCCCGATGATCGCGAGGTACGCGATGGCGGGCACGAGCACCACGGCCGTGCCGACCGCGGGGATGAAGGCGGCAATCACCGCGAACACACCGAGCACGAGGGGCGAGGGCAAGCCCGCGAGCGCGAAGCCCACGCCGATGAGAGCACCCTGGATCACGGCCGTCGCCGCGGTACCGAACACCACTGCACGCAGTGCCGCCGAGAGTTCCCGCACGAGATCCGTCCGCCGCCGCTCATCGAGCGGAATGAGCCGGGTCAGGTGCTGCAACATCGCCCGGCCGTCACGCAGCAGGAAGAAGAGCAGAAAGAGCATGAGGAAAAAGCCGACGAGCGTGCCCGCGACCCCGAGCATGACGCTGCCGCTCACGGAGGCTGCCGATGCGAGTCCCGAGCGGGCGCCTGCCGTGAGCCAGTGCTCCACCTGCTCGACCGTGATCGGTACGTTGTCGCGGGCCCACACGATCATCGGCCCGAGGAGCGGGTAGTGCTCGATGCGCTCGAGCAGAGCCGGGAAAGGCATCGCGGCACGACCCCGCAGGAACTCGATGAGGTTCGCGACCTGACGCGCAAACATCACGGCGAGCAGCGTGAGTGGTGCGATGATCACGAACGGCGTGAGGCCCGTCAGGATCCCGGCCGAGAGACCCGCGCGTCCCGCGAGCCGGCGCGAGAGCCGCACGTGCAGGGGATGGAGCAGAAAGGCGAGCACGGCGGCCCACTCGAGCGCGCCCCAGAACGGATCGAGAATCCTCACGAGCGCGTAGCCGAGCACCACGACGCTCACGAGGACGAATGCCCGCCGGTAGAAGGCCGAGTAGTGCTCCACGATCGCGAGGCCCCGCCGAGCTGCGCCGAGCTGCCGCAAGCGTAGCGCATCCGGCGGTCGCCGGGTCGGCATTCACTTTCTCTATCGCACGATTCACAGATTCGATTGACCGCCCCGCGCCCCCTCGCTCATTGTCGCCGCGAGTCGCACGGGCGGGGTGAGCCATGGGCAAGAAGGCAGGCATACGCCGGGGGGGCGCTGCGGCGCGCGGATGTCTCGGCCTCGTTGCGGCGGGGTTGCTGAGCGCGGCAGCGCTCGCTCAGGACGCAGCCGCTGCGCAGTCCACGACCTCCCAACCGGGCGCGCACGGGGCCATGAACATGCAGGCCCAGCAGCGCCTGCTGGACGGGCTCGCCACGGGAGTGCGGGAGGTCCCGCGGGGCGTCGATCCGATCGCCTGGAAGACGATCTATGTTCCCGCGGCCAACGAGCCGACCGCGGCGCGCGTTGCGCTCGGGCGCAAGCTCTTCTACGACACTCGCCTGTCGCACGACGGCACCGTCGCGTGCGCCACCTGCCATGACGTGAGCCGCGGCTTCAGTGATCGTCGCCCGGTGTCGGAAGGCATCGGCGGCCATCTCGGGGAGCGCCGTGCGCCGACGGTGATGAATGCGGCGCTCTTCGAGACCATGTTCTGGGATGGCCGTGCGCCCTCGCTCGAGGAGCAGGCGAAGCTGCCCATTCTCAATCCGATCGAGATGGGTCAGCCGAGCGCCGCGAGCGCGGTGGCGGCGATTGCCTCGGACTCGCAGTATCGCGCGCTGTTCCGCAAGGCGTATGGCACCGAACCCAACTACCCGGACGTGGGGCGCGCAATCGCGAGCTTCGAGCGCACCTTGATCTTTCTCGATGCTCCATTCGACCGCTTCATGGCCGGGGACGGTCGAGCCCTCTCCGCCTCGGCCCAGCGCGGCTTCGCGCTGTTCAACGGTAAGGCCCGCTGCGTGAGCTGTCACATGCTCAACCCCTCGAACCCGTTGGGTACGGATAACCGCTTTCACAACATCGGTGTCTCGGCGCACGACAAGAACTTCGAGGCGCTCGCCCGCAAGGGACTCGCTGCCATTCGCGAGGGCAGCAACGTGCAGGATCTCGACCGGCTCGCGCTCGCGACCGACCTCTCCGAGCTCGGGCGCTTCATGATCACCCGCAATCGCGCCGACATCGGCGCCTTCAAGACCGAGCAGCTGCGCAACGTCGGGATCACGGGGCCCTACATGCACGATGGGTCCATGCAGACGCTTTGGGACGTGATGGACCACTACAACAAGGGCGGCGAGGTCAATGCGTATCTCGACGGCGGGATCGAGCCGCTCGATCTGAGCGAGGACGAGGTCAACGACGTGGTCGCCTTTCTCTTCTCGCTCACCGACGTGCGCTTTGCGCAGCAGAACCAGGCGGCCTACCGCGAGCAGAAGGCCCGCGCGGGGAGAGTGCGTCCCTTCCGCGACGATGCGGTGGCGCATCGGCGGGTGCTGCCGTTCGAGACGCGCGTGATGGGCGCAGCGGGCCTGAAGTGAAGCGGAGTGCGACGACCATGGCAGACGAGCGAAACGTTCCCCGAATTCCCCACGTGAGAAGCATCGAGACGCGCTACCTCGAGCAGCGCGCGGCACTTTTCCGCGGCCTCACGAATCTCGATCGCCGCTCCTTTCTCAAGGTCGCAACCGGTGCAGTGGGCGCGGCGGTCGCCGCGGGCGCCGAGTACCCGTTCCACAGTTTTCTGCCGGTCAACGTCGCGCATGCCGACGAGGCGCGGCCGCGATGGAGCTTCGCGTACATCTCCGATTCGCACCTCTATGTCGCGAAGACCAACGAGCGCTTCGTGCGCCAGCTCCTGCGCGCCGTGGACGATGTGAACAATCTCGACCCGCAACCGGATTTCGTGCTCTACGGCGGAGATCTCGCGCAGCTCGGCCGCAAGGATCAGCTCGATCTCGGCGCCGAGATCCTCAAGGCCGTCAAGGCACCCGTGCACATGATGGTCGGCGAGCACGACTGGTTCTACGACCTGGGTGAGCACTGGAAGGAGCTGTTCGGCCCGGAGCACTACAGCTTCGATCACAAGGGCGTGCACTGCGTGGTGCTGATGAGCGTCAACGAGCGGGACTTCTGGACCGAGCGCGGAATGACTCCGATCGAGCGCATGCAGACGGTCGCCGGCCTCGATGACAAGATCCAGAGCCGCTTCGAGGTGGGCGCCCCACAGCGCGAGTGGCTGAGGAAGGACCTCGAGCGGATTCCATCGTCCACACCGCTCATCGTGTTCTCGCACTCTCCGCTCTACAAGTACTACCGGCCGTGGAACTTCTGGACCGACGATGCCGAGGAGGTCCAGGCGATCCTCGGGCGCTTCGAGCACGTGACCGTGCTGCACGGTCACACGCATCAGGTGCTCACCCATCGCATCGGGAACATCGACTTTCACGGCATGCTCTCGACTGCGTGGCCCTGGCCCTACGCGCCCGAAGGCTTGCCCGCGCTCACCGTGCAGATGAGCCGCCCCAATCCCTTCGACTCGAACGACGGGCTCGGCGACGGCACCGTGACCGTGCATCCGGACGGTCTGGTGGACAAGCTCTACGACCTGTGGAACCGCAATCCGATGGAGGTCAAGGCGAGCTACCTCTCGAGCGGCGGTCGGCAGGATGCCCCCGAAGCGCCCCTGCTTGCGAGCTACTGAGGCCGGCATCCGAGACCCCGGGGAGCGCCCCGCAATCCGCCAAGGAGAAACACGATGAGGAGCCTCACATTACCGGTCCTGGCACTCGCGGCCGCCGCGGCGGCGGCGGTGAACGCGCAGTCCGCGAGCGGGAACTCCTCGTCGGCTGCGACGCAGGGCGGGAAGGTCGTCAAGCTGTGCGACAACCAGACCACCGTGCGCGTGCCGAACGGGACCCCGAAGACTCGCGCGGCAGGCGAGAAGATCTCCGCCGCGCTCATGGCGCAGTGGGAAGCGAAGCACCCGGGCAACACGTGGGTTTCCGAGGAGCTGCAGGCGCACACGGTCGTGCCGCCGGACGACAACCTGCGGCTGGTCGGCAGCGGGCAGCGCTCGACGTACGGCTCCCCGAGCCTCGAGGAGGTGAGGCTGTGGAACAACGAGACGTACAAGTTCGCGGTTTACGGCTCGACGGTGTTTCACAGCGGCGCCGAGCTCGGCAGCGAGATCGCGGTGTCCTGCGACATGTGTCATCCGAACGCGGCCAACACGCACCCCGAGACCTATCCGAAGTTTCAGCCGCAGCTCGGGCGCGTGGTGCTGCTCAGGGACATGATCAACTGGTGCATCGAGCATCCGGTGCGCGGCAAGGTACTCGATCCGGACGATCCCAAGATGCGGGCACTCGAGGCGTACATCCTCGCGCAGCGCAAGGGAACCGCGCTCGATTACGGTAAGCGCTGAGCGGGCGCGGCGGCAGTGCCGGCGCGCGATGCCGTCCCCGTCCTCTCGCGCAGGACGCGTTGCGCTTGCGAGAGTGCCGGCGCGCATTCCCCGGGGCCGTGCGCCTCCTCATGGAGAGCCCGCGTGCCCACGGGCGCGTTCTCCCCGATCAGCCGGCCGAGGCACGCGAGATCGCTCGCCCTGGGATAGCCGCGGCGCCATGCGAGCCCGATGCGCCGGCTCGCATTGACCGAGCGGATCGGCACGATGGCAAAGGGAAGCTGCCCGGCAAGCGGCCGTGTGGCCAGGGCCGGAAGCAACGTGCTGCCGAAGCCGGCCGCAACGAGCTGACAGATGGTCTCGAGGCTCGCTGCGCGGAAGTCATCGAGCCCCTCCTCGCCCTCGGGCCGGCGGCCGCAGGCCGCGAGCGCCTGACCGCGCAGGCAGTGACCGTCAGCGAGCAGCAGCAGCGGTTCCTCGTGCAGGTCCGCCTCGCTGACCGAGACGGCACCCGCGAGCCGATGATGCTGCGGGCAGGCGAACCAGAACGGCTCGTCGAAGAGCGGGAGCTGCTCGAGGTCCTCGTCCTGCACGGGCAGCGCGAGTAGCGCTGCGTCGATCTGGTAGCTGCGCAGCTGCTCGAGCAGGTGCTCCGTGAGGTCCTCGTGCACGATCAGCTGCAGGCGCGGGTAGTCGCGCTTCGTGAGCGGAATGAAGGACGGGAGGAAGTAGGGAGCGAGCGTCGGAATGATGCCGAGATTGAGCGGCCCCGCGAGCGGGCCGCGCGGCACGCGGGCGATGGTGAGGAGCGCATCGACCTGCGAGAGAATCTGCCGCGCCTGCGCAACGACCGTAGCGCCGACCGGCGTGAGCGCGAAGGACCTGGCGTTGCGCTCGATGAGCGTCGCGCCGAGATAGTCCTCGAGCTTGCGGATCTGGGTGCTGAGCGTCGGCTGGGAGATGTGACAGTCCTCGGCCGCCCGGCCGAAGTGCTGGCGGTCGGCGAGCGCCACCAGGTATCGCAGCTCCCGCAAGGTCATCGCCGCTGCCCCCCGTGTGATTCGCGGTACGCGGTTTTGCGCTTGAATATAGCACGCATGTTCCCGCGTATTGCGCAGGCGGGATATGGGGAAGTCCCTATTGACCCGCGAATTGCCTGCGGTGCGGGAGGGGCGGCCGGCACGGTCTCCTTACCAGCGATTGCGCAGCTCCCGCAGCCTCAAGAACACGGTGCGCGCATCGGGCCGTGCGCCGATCTCGGGGAACACTTCCCGCAAGCGGGCGATCACGGTCGGACTCTGCAAGCGCAAGAACGTGTTGATCCGCTTCTCTTCCGCGAGCGTCGTGACGCGCGCTGCCTCTGGCGCCGTATCACGGGCGCGGGCGAGGAGCGCGGCGGCCTCGGGGTTGTCCGGCTCGCGATCGAGTGTGAACTCGAGATTGCGTGCGAGGTATTCGTGGCCGGGGTAGACGCGGGTCGCGTCCGGAAGCCTCGCGAGCTGATCGACGAACGTATGGTACAGAAGATCCGGCCGCCCGCTGCTGTGGCAGTTGCCGGCGCCGGCATTGAAGAGCGTGTCTCCGCAGAAGAGCGCCGGCTCCTGCGTGTGCGCGAAGAGGCAGATGTGCGCGAGCGTGTGGCCCGGGGTGTCGAGGCATTCGAGCTCGACCGTGCGCCCGACGCGAATCACGTCTCCCTTCTGCACCCCCACGTCCACCCCGCCGATGCGTGCTGCGGCCCCCGCGTGGGCCAGCACTCGCGCGCCGGTTGCGGCGACGAGTCCCGCATTGCCGCCGGTGTGGTCCCGGTGCTCGTGGGTGTTGAGGATCTGAGTGATCGTCCAGGAGCGGCGCCGGGCCGCCGCGAGGCACAGGCGCCACTCGAGGGGGTCGATCGCGAGGGCCTCGCCCGTTTCCGGGCAGGTGATCAGGTAGTGGAAGTTGCGGTAATCGTTCGCCGCCCAGACACGTTCGACTAGCATGGCGCGCCTCCGTCCGGTGTCGCAAGCACGGAACGTACCGGGACTTGCGCCCGCGCGCCATAATGGGCGGGCCGGGGCTCGAGCGAGGACGGAACACCATGCGTCACACGTTTCTGTACGAGCCGGGTGTATGGACGCTCTCGGGAATGTTCTGGAGCGCGGACGGGCAAGGCATCGCCGTCGATGGGCGCACCGAGATCTCGCACGGGAAGGAGTGCTGGATGCTGGCCGGGCGCATGCGCGTGCTCGCCTCTCCCCCGGCGGAGTTCGTCAACATCTACACCATCGAGATTCCGGGGCGCGACGCGCTCGCCTCGAAATGGTCGTCCGAGAACTCGACGCTCGGGAAGCTGCACGGCGTGTACGCGGTGATCGGCCCCTGCATCCTGTCGCTTTACCGCTCCGAGCAGGGCGGGTATCAGGGCACGGAGCACTTGCGCCAGATCACGCCCGATCAGTACGAGGCCTACGGCGTGCTCCTCATGGAGGATCGGCGTCTCTCGTCCTGGCACGTGACGCTCGCGCGATGACGAGCGAGCGGGGACGGGCGCACAGCCCGCTCGGGCTGGAGCCCAGCACGCAGCTCGTGCAGGGATTTTACGAGCGCATCTGGAATGCGGGCGACCTCGAGGCCGCGCGTGAGCTGCTCGCCGAGAGCTTTGCGTTCCGCGGCTCACTCGGTGAGCAGATGCGCGGACGAGAGCCGTTCTGCGCATACGTCCGGTCGGTGCGCAAGGCACTCACCGAGTATCGCTGCGACATTCTCGAGTGTGTGGTCGAGGGGCCGAAAGCGTTCGCGAAGATGCGCTTCTCGGGAATTCACGTGGGTCCGTTCAGGGGCTACGCGCCAACAGGCAGGCCCGTCGAGTGGCTCGGCGCCGCCCTCTTCCGCTGCGCCGCCGGCCGCATCGCAGAGCTCTGGGTGCTCGGCGATCTCGACGCCCTCGACCGGACGCTGCGCACGAATGCGGAACGCGGGCCGCTCGAGCCGTGAGCCGCGCGCATCGCCGCTCGGGCGTCAGTACGGTGAGGTCAGGCCGCCTGCAGCGCGTCCGTCAGGAACGCCCACGCGGCCTGCTGTTTCGCATTCACGTCGGCGGACCTGCGGAACTGCATTGCGCGAGCCCAGCGCGCGTAGACCACGGGCTCTCCGAGGGCGTGGTGTGCACAGATCCTCGCGAGGCGAGCGGCGAGCGCCTTGGCGGGTGCGGACGATGGCGACGCCTTGCGCGCCACGAGCCGGGCGGCTTGCTCCGTGATCTGAGTGAGCTCCTGGGACCAGGCGGAAGCCGCTTGCGCCGCGCCGAAGTAGCCCCAGAGACCCTCATCCGGGGCCGCTCCCGCAGACGACATGCTGCGCGAGAGCGCCCGCTCGCCCACGTCCAGCCACTTCTGGGCCACCGCGGGATTCCATTCGAGCAGCATCGCCATGAAGTTGCGCAGCCCGCAGCGGAGCGCGAGCTCGTTCCATTTGACGATCAGCGCCTGGGCCTCGGGAGCGGCGGGATCGATTTGCTTCTCGCGAAGATCCTGCAGCGAGCGAAAGAGCGTACGCACCGCCACGCCGTACTCTTGCATCGCCTTCATCTCATCCGCCGAGCGCGTCGTCATCCACGTCAGGACGGCGCGCTCCTCCTCGGGTGTGATCCTCTCGTTGATCAGCTCGCGCGTGATCGCGTGTTGATTTCCCATCTCCATGCTCCTCGTGAGATCGCAAAGCTCCTCGAGCGAGAGCGTCCCTCCGGACTCGATGCTCGCGAGCGCGGTTTGAACGAGCCCCAGGGCCTTGTCCGCCGCGTCTTTTCTCGCTCGACAGGCCTGCAGCTGCAGTCGTAGCACGCGTGCGAGGGGCGGGGGCTGCGTCGCGAGCAGCGTGCGGATCTGCGCCAAGGTCATGCCGAATGACTTGAGCGTGACGATCACGTTCAGCCGGCGCAGCTCCTCTCGACCGTAGCACCGCCACCCCTTCGCCGTTCGCTTCGGCTCGATGAGCCCGTGCCGCTCGTAGACCCGCAGCGCGCGCACCGTGAGGCCGGTGCGGCGTGCGCACTCGGCGGCGCCCAGCGCGGCGGATTTCCTCGGTTTCCTCATCCGGCAAGGGCGAGCGTAGGCTATGACCCAAGGTCCGGGTCAAGGGGGCCGTTTCCCGGGTTCCGACGTGCGCAATCCGCGTGTTCTCATCTCCGGTGCCGGAATCGCGGGGCCCTCGCTCGCTCACTGGCTTCTGCGCTACGGCTTCGAGCCCACGCTCATCGAGCGTGCGCCCGCGTTTCGCGCCGGTGGCTACATGATCGACGTGTGGGGCACCGGGTACGACATTCTCGAGCGCTACGGGTTGCTCGAGACGGGCCGGCAACGCGGGTACCGCTTCGATCGCCTGAAGTTCGTCGACGTCCGCGGAAGGGAGCGCTCGCGGCTCGGCGCGGAGGTGTTCCGCGCGGCTCTCGGGGGCCGGTTCTTCAGCATTCCCCGCAGCGAGCTGGCACGCACGATCTACGAGACCATCGAGGGGCGCGTGCCGCTCCTGTATGGCACGTCGATTCGCACCTTGCACCAGGACGCCGGCGGCATCGAGCTCGAGCTTTCCACGGGTGAGACCCACCGCTTCGATCTCCTCGTGGGTGCCGACGGGCTTCACTCCCGGGTCCGCGAGCTCGCCTTCGTTGCGGACCCACTACTCGAGAGGTACCTCGGCTACATCGCCGCCTCGTTCACGACGGAGGGTTATCCGCACCGGGACGAGGGTGTCTACGTGAGCTACGCGCGTCCGGGCCGTCAGGTGAGCCGCTACGCGATGCGCGGCGGTCGCAGCGCGTTCCTGTTCGTGTTCGCGGAGAAGGATCGAGAGCGGATTCCCTCTCACGACAGCCTCGCACAGCGGACGCTCGTCCGCTCCCGGTTCTCGGGTGATGGCTGGGAGGTGCCCGAGATTCTCGCGCGGCTCGAGACCGCCGAGGATTTCTTCCTGGACGCCGTCAGCCAGATTCGCATGCCACGCTGGACGAGCGGGCGGGTCGCGCTCGTCGGGGACGCTGCATACAGCCCCTCGCTGCTCGCCGGAGCTGGCGCTGCGTTCGCGATGCTCGGTGCCTACGTCCTGGCACAGGCACTCCACGCGGCGGACGGGTCCTTCGCGAGCGCCTTCGCGATCTACGAGCTGAAGCTTCGGCCCTTCATGCGCCGCCAGCAGGCGGGCGCCGCGCGCTTCGCCTCATCCTTCACGCCCGGCACCGAGCTCGGCCTCGCCGTTCGGGATCGAGTGCTCCAGCTGATGAGAATTCCGGCGATCGGAACGTGGCTCGCGAGACGCATGCTGGGAGGCAGCTACCCCTTGCCCGACGCCGATCGCTCTACAGCGCGAGGCTCTGGGTCGTCGGCAGGTAGTGGTCGATGAGCAGCGCGGCGAAGAGCCACATGAGGTAGGTGACGGAGTAGCGGAACACGCGCATCGGCAGCTCCTTGCGAACGGTCATCTTGAGTGCGAGCGCGTAGTAGAGGAAGACGCTGTTGAGCACGAGCGCGGCGCCGAGGTAGATGAGGCCGCTCATGCGCGTGAGGAACGGCATGAGGGTCACCGCGACCAGCAGCACCGTGTACAGCAGCACGTGCAGGCGCGTGTACTCGATGCCATGGGTCACGGGCAGCATCGGGATGCCGGCACGCGCGTAATCATCGCGGCGGTTGATCGCGAGCGCCCAGAAGTGCGGCGGCGTCCACACGAAGATGATGAGGAACAGCAGCAGCGCATTGGGATCGACGCTGCCCGTCGCCGCAGTCCAGCCGAGCACCGGCGGCGCCGCGCCGGCCGCCCCTCCGATCACGATGTTCTGCGAGGTGGCACGCTTGAGCCATACGGTGTACACGACGGCGTAGCCGATCAGCGAAAGAAAGGTAAGGAGCGCCGTGAGCGGGTTCACCAGGAAGGCGAGGACGCTCATCGAGACGATGCCGAGAATCGCGGCGAACGTGAGCGCCTGCCGCTCGGTGAGCTTGCCGCGGGGAAGCGGCCTGCCGCGCGTGCGCGCCATCTGCGCGTCGATGCGCCGGTCGAGAACGTGGTTGAGGGTTGCAGCGCAGGCCGAAGCGCACGCGATCCCGAGCGTCCCCCAGACGAGTGCGTTGAGCGGCGGGGCACCGGGAACCGCGAGCAACATGCCGACGACCGCAGTGAACATGATGAGCGAGACGACGCGCGGCTTGGTGAGCGCGAGATAGTGCCGCCATACGGCCGAGGGTGTGCGCACGAGCTCGGCGTCGCTCGCGAGCTCGAGCGGATTGCGCCGCTCGCTCATGCGGGCGCGCCGCCCGGCGACCTGCGCAGGCTATGAACGAGGGCGAGCAGCGCAAGCAGCGTGAGCGCCGCGCCGGCGTTGTGCGCCGTGGCGAGCCAGAGCGGAAAGCCGCGCAACACCATCGAGATGCCGATCGAGAGCTGCGCGGCGAGCGCGAGCAGCACGCAGATCGCAGCGACGCGGCGCGCGCGCGAGGACCGCAGCAAGCGATTGGAGAGGACGGCGAGCGCGGCAGCGAGCAGCGCACATGCGGTGACGAATGCGCCGAGCCGATGGGTGAAGTGGATCGCGATCCGCGCGGGATTCGCGAGCACGCCACCCTGGTAGTCGATCCGCGGCGCGCGCCACAGGACGAAGGCGTCGCGATAGTCCATGGCGGGCCAGAAGGAGCCCTGGCAGGTTGGAAAGTCCGGACAGGCGATGGCGGCATAGTTGCTGCTCGTCCACCCGCCGAGCGCGATCTGCACGGCGAGGCATGCGAGCGCGACGAGCGCGAGCCGGCGTGGCCACGGCGCAGATGGGGTGTCGACCCGAGGAGGCGCGGCGAGCTCGGCCTCCTCCGCGCGCAGCGAGAGCCACAGCCACCATAGAAGCCCAAGCGTCGTGAGCCCGAAGATCAGATGCAGGGTGACGATGAGCGGCTCCAGCTGCCACGTCACGGTGAGCATGCCGAGCGCTGCCTGCAGCACGACGATCCCGAAAAGCGCGATCGCGTAGCGCGATCTTGTCGCCGACTCGTGGCGTGATGCGATGGCGAGCGCCGTGATCAGCACGATGAGCAGAACGAGCGTCGATGCGGCGTAGCGATGGATCATCTCGTGCCACGCTTTGCTCACGTCGAGCGGCGTGCCGGGAAGCACCCTACCGTCCGCGACGCTTTGCTCGGCCCCGAGCGGGCTGAGATGTCCGTAGCAGCCGGGCCAGTCCGGACAGCCGAGACCCGCGGCGGTCAGGCGCACGTAGGCCCCGAGCACCACGACCGCCAGGCCGAGCAGCACCGCCGCAAGAGTGAGCTTGCGCATCCACGCCGCGGCAGGGATGGAGCGCGCCTCGATGATCTCAGCCAATGTGGGACAGTCGCAGTAGCCTTTGGAGGTCTTCGAGCAGACCGTTGGGGTCGCGACGCGAATCGTAGCGCATCATGAGGTTCCCGAGCGGATCGACGATGAAGATCATCGAGCGGCGATCGCCGCCAGGGAACGCCTGCAGCAGTCTCTGGCCCGAGCTTCCGCTCGCATCGAGCACGATGAGCCCCGCGTACTCGCGCGCGAGAAGCGCCTCATTGCAGCACGCCGTGGTCGCGAGGAAGACGCGCGCGACGCGCGGCATGTCGTTGCCGAGATCGAGTCGCGTCTGGCGCATGACGAAGAGCGTGTAGCGGCACGCCGAGTCGCATCGACCGTCGCCCACGTAGACGAGCGCCCAGCGCTTGACGAAGAGGTTGGCCACGGGGCCGGTGCCATCTGCCGCGGGCAAGCTCACGCTCGGTAGCGGGCGCGCAGGCTCGAGCAACTCGCCGTGGTTCACGTGCTTCCCGGGGCTCCAGCCGAGGCCGTAGTAGAGCCAGAACGAGGCGGCGATCGGCAGTAGGAAAAGTGCGGCGAGCGCCGCGATCGTGCGCAGATTCCGCGCCCGCAGCGCACTTGCCGCTTGCGGTGAGGGTTCCATCGTGCTCATGCCAAACTCAGCGGGCCTCGCGGGAAGCTGCGCCGGTCTTCGAAGCGGGGGAAGCTGCGCCGGTCTTCGGAGCGCTCAGCACGGCCCAGATGATGATCAGCGTCACGGCGAATCCCCACCACTGCACGGCGTAGGCAAGGTGTCTCGCGGGCGCCATCCCGGGCGGCTGCCAGTCGCGCACGTAGCCGTAGGGGGCCGTGGGATCGAGCAGCACGATGCGTGAGGGGAGCGGCCGCCCGAGGACCCTGGCGAGCTGGCTCATGTCGGGATAGCTCGTGACCCTGGGCCAGGGACCCTCCGCAGCCGGGGGCATGCGCCCGAGCGCGAGGCCCGGCGCCGGAAGTCCGTCCACGCGCCCGGTGATCGTCACCGGTCCGCGCGCAGCGAGTGCGACGTCGGGCAGCCGAGCACGAAAGCCGCTGAAGGGCACCCACCCGCGGTCGACGAGCAGCACTCGACCCGCCTCGGATGCGAAGGGAGTCAAGACCTCGTAGCCCGCAAGACCTGCGTGGGTGCGGTTGTCGAGCAGGAACTGATGCGCAGCATCGAAAGTTCCGGTCACTTCGACACGCTGGAACCGGGCGAGCTCGGCCGGATCCCGTGCGCCGAGCACGAGCGCGCGGTCCGCCCCGCGCGCGAAGGCATCCCATTCGGCCTGGCGCCACAGGCCCTTGTCCCATTGCCAGCGCCCGAGATGCACGAACAGAACGCAGAGCGCCGCGGTGAGGACGGTCATCCCGAAGGAGGGCGCGAAGACCCGTTGGCCGAGGCGAAGACGTACGATGGGCACAGGGGTTGCTCTTGACCTCTACAATCGACTGCGGCGCGCTTCCGCCGTAGGCTACGCTACGAAGATGCAAGCTCTCGTTCGCCTGTTCATCATCGTCGTGCTGTTCGCGATCGTCGTGAGCCTCGGCTCGGCGCTCTATCATCTCGCCCGCGGGCCCGGACGAGGCGACTCGCGCAAGATGGTGCGCGCGCTCACGGTGCGCATCAGTCTTTCGCTCATCCTATTCTTTCTGCTGATGGCCGCGTGGTACGTCGGCCTCATCTCGCCTCACGGCGTGCAGCCGCAGTAGCTCGACACGCGTGACGCCGCTCGTCGCGGCGGCGCACATCGGGGGCTTGCGGCCTGCGGCTCGCTCCGCTGTTCGCTACAGCCAGTAGACGAAGATGAACAGACCGAGCCACACCACGTCGACGAAGTGCCAGTACCAGGAGACGGCCTCGAACGCGAAGTGGCGCTGCGGCGTGAAGTGGCCGCGCAACACCCGAAACCAGATGCAGATGAGCATGATCGCGCCGATCGTCACGTGCAGGCCGTGGAAGCCGGTCAGCATGAAGAAGGTCGAGCCGTAGATGCCTGTCGAGAGGCGCAGGCCGAGCTCGCGGTAGGCCTCGCCGTACTCGTGGATCTGCAGGCCGACGAAGCTGAAGCCGAGCACGAAAGTCAGGCCCAGGAACACGATGAGCACTCCGCGCTTGCCCGCCCGCAGCGCGTGATGGGCGATCGTGACGGTGACGCCGCTCGTCAGCAGGATGAGCGTGTTGATGGCCGGAATCCCGAATGCCGGAATGACCTGGAAGCTCCCGTTGAGTCCGCCGACGTGCGCGGGTCCGTTCGTGGGCCAAGTGCCCTCGTAGCCGGGCCAGAGGATGAAGCGCGTGAAGAATTTGACGCCCTGTCCGCCGAGCCAGGGCACCGAGAGCATGCGCGCGTAGAACAGCGCACCGAAGAAGGCCCCGAAGAACATCACCTCGGAGAAGATGAACCACATCATGCCCATCCGGAACGAGCGGTCCACCTGCAGGTTGTAAGTGCCCTGCTGGTTCTCGCCGATGACGGTTGCGAACCAGCCGATGAACATCGAGATGAGCAGCACGAATCCGGGAACGAACGACCACGCCCCGGTCCAGTCGTTGAGGTACGCGACGGCGCCCAGCATGATCGTGAAGAGCGACACCGAGCCGAAGATCGGCCAGTGGCTGCGCTGCGGGATGTAGTACTTGGGCTCTTCGGAAGCGTGGGCTTGCGCCATGGTCAGTTCCTGCAATCAACGATGATCAACGGCGATCGGCGGTACCCGCCTCATCCCTGCGGCTCCGAGGCGTGCGGCGGGCCGGCGTGATGCTCGTTGCGCGAGGCTCGCACGAGCGACATCACGATGAAGCCGAAGTAGAAGGCGAGCGCGATCGACGCGAGGACGAGCGTCGTGCGCCGCACGCGCTTGCGTCGTGCGGAATCGTCTTCCGAGGCCATGCTCATCCGCTGGAGCACGACCGCTCAATGCTCCGCGCCGCGTGCGATCACGGCCTCCGTCGGCGGATCGGCCCAGGAATGGTACGGCGGCGGCGAGGGCAGCTCCCACTCGAGTCCGTGAGCGCCTTCCCAGACCCGGTTGCCGACGCGCTCACCGGCATGCACGCACTTCCAGATGATGTACGGGAAGAGGAACTGGGAAAGGCCGAAGGCGAATCCTCCGATCGAGGAGACCATGTTCCAGTCGGTGAACTGCACGGCGTAGTCCGGGATGCGCCGCGGCATGCCCGCGAGCCCGAGGAAGTGCTGCGGGAAGAACAGCACGTTCACGAAGATCGTGGAGAGCCAGAAGTGCCATTTCGCGAGGCGCATGTCGTACATGTTGCCGGTCCACTTCGGCAGCCAGTAATAGACGGCCCCCATGATCGCGAAGATCGCGCCGGGCACGAGCACGTAGTGGAAGTGAGCCACCACGAAGTAGGTGTCCTGGTACTGGTAGTCCGCCGGAACGATGGCGAGCATGAGCCCCGAGAACCCGCCGATCGTGAACATGAAGAGGAACGCAAGCGCGAACAGCATCGGCGGCTCGAACGAGAGTGAGCCTTTCCAGAGCGTCGCGGTCCAGTTGAACACCTTCACCCCCGTCGGGATGGCGATGAGCATCGTCGAGAGCATGAAGAACATCTGACCGGCGAGCGGCATGCCCACCGTGAACATGTGGTGGGCCCACACGATGAAGGAGAGGAACGCGATGGAGGCCGTCGCGTAGACCATCGCCTCGTAGCCGAACAGGGGCTTGCGCGAGAAGGTCGGCAGGATCTCGGAGACCACGCCGAAGGCCGGCAGGATGAGGATGTACACCTCGGGGTGGCCGAAGAACCAGAAGATGTGCTGGAACATCACCGGGTCGCCGCCGCCCGAGGCACTGAAGAACGAGGTGCCGAAGAAGTGGTCCGTGAGCAGCATCGTCACGGCTCCGGCGAGCACGGGCATCACGGCGATGAGCAGGTACGCCGTGATGAGCCAGGTCCACACGAAGAGCGGCATCCTGAGCAGGCTGATGCCCGGGGCACGCATGTTCATGATCGTGACGATCACGTTGATGGCGCCGAGGATCGAGGAGGCGCCCATCATGTGGATCGCGAAGATCGTCATGGGGAAGGCCGCCCCGGTTTGCGTCATGAGGGGCGGATACATCGTCCAGCCGCCCGCCGGCGCACCGCCGGGGACGAATTCGGTCGCGAGCAGGAGCGTGAACGCGAACGGCAGGATCCAGAAGCTGAAATTGTTCAGTCGCGGGAGCGCCATGTCGGGCGCGCCGACCTGCATCGGGATCATCCAGTTGGCAAGTCCCGTCCAGGCCGGCATCACCGCGCCGAAGATCATGAGCAGGGCGTGCATCGTCGTGAACGAGTTGAAGACTGCAGGATCGAACAGCTGCACGCCCGGCTTGAACAGCTCGGCCCGGATGAGCATGGCGAAGGAGCCGCCGATGAAGAACATGATGCCGCTGAACACGAGGTACATCGTCCCGATGTCCTTGTGATTGGTCGCGTAGACCCAGCGTCGCCAGCCGTGCGGCTTGTGATCGTGATCCTCGTGCGCCACTGCGACGGAGGCGGTGTGCGTGTGTTCGGCCATGGGTGTTGCGGTCTCTTCTCGGTGATTCAGGGCAATACGGCGAGTCGTGTCGGCTGCGACAGTGACTGGGCCTGCTGCTCAGCCTCCCGCGCGGGTGGGCTCGAGCTCGCCGGCTCGCGCGCCTGCTGCGCCGGGGGCTGCGCCTTCTGTGCGGCGACCTGGGCTTTGAGCCAGGCCTCGAAGTCGGACTTGCTGCGCGCATCCACCACGATCGGCATGAAGCCGTGATCCCGTCCGCAGAGCTCGGCGCACTGTCCCCGGTAGACGCCCGGCTTGTCGGCATCCACCTTGAACCACGCCTCGTTGATGAATCCCGGGATGGCGTCCTTCTTGACCCCGAAGGCGGGCACCCACCAGGAGTGGATCACGTCGTCGGCCGTGATGAGGAGGCGAACCTTGGTGTCCACGGGCACCACGAGCGGGTGGTCCACGTTGAGCAGATAGTGCGGCACGGTGTTCACGTCGATGCCTGAATCGAGCTGGCGGGCCGCATCGCTCTGCCGGTCGAGCCGCGAGAAGAAATTGACGCCGCTCGCGATGTAGGTGTAGTTCCAGCCCCATTGAAAGCCGGTCACGCGGATGGTGAGCTCGGTGTTGCGCAGGTCCTCGATCTGAATGAGGGTACGCGCCGCCGGAATCGCCATCGCGATCAGAATCACGACGGGGATGATCGTCCAGACCACCTCGACCTTGGTGTTGTGCACCATCGTGGTGTCGGGCACCGCTCCCTGCGAGTGCCGGAACCTCACGATCGAATAGACCATGGCGCCGAACACCACGACGCCGATGCCGCAGCACACGTAGAAGACGAGCATGTGCAGGCCGTAGATCTTGCGCGAGATGTCCGTGACGCCGGGCGTCATGTTGAGCAGGCTCCAGCCGGACTCCGCGAAGGCGGCACGGCTCATTGCCAGGGCGAGAGCCGTGAATAGGGGCAGAATTTTTCGAATCATCACTCCGTTCTCGAGGCCTCGCTCCTCGCGGGGCCCGCGGTGTCGTCTCGTGGGCTCGCCCTCACGCGAGCGTGGGCGATTCGTTGATGCGGCCGATCAGACGGTTGAGCCGCGCAGCGAGCCCGCGGCGCTCTTCCTCCGTCAGGAACTCCCCGACCTCGCATTGACGGCCGTGCGACTCGATCACGAGGCGACTCGGGTACAGCCGCGAGGCAGGGCAGCGGAGTTTAACCTGAGCCCAGTGCCGCGGGAACACGACCTGCATCGAGCGCAGGCCGGTACGCGACTCGATGAGCACGTCGCGATCGGAGATGGTGATGCTCTGGCACTGCCCGCGGCGGGCAAGACTCGCCTTGAGGGCCCAGGCGAGCAGGACCATCTCGAGACCGGCAAAGGGCAGGATCGGCCAGAAACCGAGCAGCGCCATGCATCCGGCAATGGTGAAGGAAAGCAAACAGGTGCCCCCGAAGAACCACAGCGCCCCCCGCTTGCTCAGCGAGCAATTCGGAGCGATCTCGATTCGTTGTGCCGCGGCATAAAGGAGGTCGGCGCCCTCGGTCGCGGGCCGCCGCTCACGAGAGCGTGCTCCGTCCTCGGCGCTGAGCGCCTCCCACGTCGAGGTGCCGAGCGTCCGCATCGGGCTATCGCGTGACACAGCTTGCGATGTTACCGCAGGAGATTTTTTATTCAACACAAAAGGTTACGGCTGCGGCCGCCCCATCCGTCACGTGGCGCCGAGCAGCCCGAGCAGCGCGTCGACCGAGAGCGGGGGCCGCTCGCGTGCATCCAGCGGCGACGCAGGAGGACGTCCGCTCGCGCCGGCACGATCTGCCGCCTCGTGGGGAATAAATCCGAGCGGCGGACGCGCGAGAAGCCGCTCGAGCGTTGCAACATTCTCCATGAGCGGCTCGAACGCCGGGTCGAGGTGGTTCGCGATCCAGCCCCCGAGGCGCAGCCCGTCGGCTGCGATGGCTCGTGCCGTGAGCTGCGCGTGACTCAGGCAGCCAAGCCTCAACCCCACGACGAGGAGGACGGGCAAGTCGAGCGCGCGCGCGAGGTCGGCCATGCTTTGCCGGTCGCTGATCGGGGCGAGCCAGCCTCCCGCGCCTTCGACCACCACGCACTGCGCGCGGCGCGCGAGCGCCGCGAACGCCTGCGCGATGCGGTCGATCTCGATCGCGATGCCCTGCTCTCGCGCGGCCAGGTGCGGCGAGATGGGTGCGTCCAGGCAGTACGGGTTGACGAGCGAGTACTCCGCCCGGACGTTTGCAGCCGCGAGCAGCGCGAGTGCATCCTCGTTGCGCGGCCCCTGCGCGGTTGCGACCGCACCGGCGGCCACCGGCTTCATGACAGCGACCGACAGTCCGCCCGCAACGAGGGCGCGCACGACGGCGACCGCCGCGCGAGTCTTGCCGACTCCGGTGTCGGTGCCAGCGAGGAACAGGCCCGCGTGGCTCAGCGGCGCACCTTGCGCCCCTCGGGCGGGGAGCGGTGACGGATCGCCTCCGGAGAGATCCGTACTTCGTGCAGTGCCCCGGGCGGCGGGGCTTCGGAGCGGGCGCCGCCTGCGCTCCAGGCGGCACCGTAGACCACCTCATAGCTCGCCGGCAGGCGCCCCGCGCGGCGAAAGCTCTCGTATTCCCGGGTCAGCGCCTGCCACTTGCCTTTGCCCGTGAGGCCGCGTGCCCGCTCGGTGGTCGCGTTGTGGGCGCCGATCGCCTTGAGATCACGCGTCAGGGTGAGCACGTCGGGGTAGGTGAGCTCGATGCGCTCCACATCGAGAACCGGCTCGGCGAATCCACCGCGCACGAGCGCATCGCCCACATCGTGCATGTCGATGAAATCATGCACGTGGAGCGCGGCGTCCACCCGCGACCATGCCGTGCGCAGCTCACGCAGCGTGTCGGGCCCGAAGGTGCTGAACGCGAGGAAGCCGCCCGGCTTGAGCACCCGGCGCAGCTCGGCGATCACCCCATCGAGATCGTCGCACCACTGCAGCATGAGGTTGCTGAAGACGAGATCCACGCTCGCCGCTTTGAGCGGCAGCGCGAAGGCGTCCCCGCAGAGGCGCTCGAAGCGCCGAAACGCACGGCTGTTGCGGCGCGCCTCGCGCAGCATCCCCAGGGCGATGTCGAGGGCGACGACGAGCGCACCGGGATAGCGGCGCTTGAGCTCCCGCGTGCCGCGGGCGGTGCCGGCGCCGAGATCGAGGACACAGGCAGGCGCGAGCTTGACGAGACCGAGCCGGTCGAGCAGCTCCGTCCGCACGCGCGCCTGCAGCACGGCGGCGCTCTCGTAGCTCGCGCTCGCGCGATCGAAGGCGCGGCGCACGCCGCCGCGATCGAGACGCGCCAGCTTTTGCGGGTCGGTCGGGTGCACCGCAGCGCTCTCCCCTCTCAAGCGCGCTCGCGCGCCGCGACGCAGTGGCTCAGCGCCTCGAGCAGGGCATCCACCTCGGCGTCCGTGTGCGCGGCCGAGAGCGTGATGCGCAGCCGCGAGGTGTGGCGAGGGACGGTTGGCGGGCGAATGGCCGCAACCCAGAACCCGCGCTCGAGCAGACGGCGACTCGCCTCGAGCGCGGCTTGCGCGCTGCCGAGCACGACGGGCTGGATGGGTGTGGGGGAGTCCACGAGCGGCAGGCGCAGCTCGTGAGCAGCGCGGCGGAACCGCTCGGTGAGCGCGAGCACGCGCTCGCGCCGCCACGGCTCCCGCTCGGTCACTGCGAGCGCTGCGCGCGTTGCGGCGGCGAGGGCCTGCGGAGCGGCCGTCGTGTAGATGTAGCTGCGCGCCCGCTGCACGATGAGCTCGATCACCTCGCGGGCGCCTGCGATGAACGCGCCGAAGGTGCCGAACGCCTTGCCGAAGGTGCCGACGAGCAGCGGCACGGCGCCCGCAGCGAGCCCGAGATGCTCGAGCGTGCCGCGACCGCTCGCCCCGAGCACCCCGAGGGCGTGCGCATCGTCGACGAGCAGCCACGCGCCGTGGCGCGCGGCCGCGGAGGCGAGCTCGGCGACGGGAGCGATATCGCCGTCCATGCTGAACACACCGTCCGTCGCAACGAGCCTCACGCGCGCGTGCGCCGACTCCGCCGTCAGCCAGCGCTCCGCGGCGGCGGCATCGGCATGCGGATAGCGCCGCAAGCGCCCCCGCGACAGGAGGGCGGCATCGATGAGCGATGCGTGACTCAAGCGATCGAGTAGCAGCAGGTCGCCCCTGCCTACGAGCGCGGTGACCGCCGCGAGGTTTGCCATGTAGCCGGTCGAGACGAGTAGCGCGCGCTCGCGGCCCACGAAGCGCGCGAGATCCTCCTCGAGGCGTTCGTGCTCGCGCCCGTGTCCGCTCACCAGGTGCGAAGCCCCGCTCCCCACCCCGTACGTCGCGGCGGCCCTGCGGAACGCTGCAATCAGCTCGGGATGGCGCGCGAGCCCCAGGTAGTCGTTGCCGCAGAAGTTCACCAGCCGGCGGCCGTCGACGACCACCTCGGCACCTTGGAAGTCGCCGAAATCCTCAACGGTGCGGCGCCGGCGGGAGAGGTGCTGTCGTTCGAGCTCGGCGAGCAGCGGCTCAACTGCGCGCGGATGAGGTTTCATGCGGCGCTTCGGGCTCGAGTCCGAGCCTCGCGAGAAGCCTGCGGTCATGATCCACGTCCGGGTTGCCCGTCGTGAGGAGCTTCTCGCCGTAGAAGATTGAATTGGCCCCCGCCAGGAAACAGAGCGCCTGCATCTCATCGCTCATCTGCGTTCGTCCGGCCGAGAGCCGCACGTGCGAGCGCGGCATCAGGATGCGCGCGGCGGCGATGACCCGCACGAAGTCGAAGGGGTCCACGGCCGGGACGCCGTGGAGCGGTGTTCCCTTGACCTGGACGAGCTCGTTGATCGGCACGCTCTCGGGATGCTGCGGCAATGTCGCAAGCGTCAGGAGCAGCTTCGCCCGGTCCTCGGGCGACTCGCCGAGACCCAGGATCCCGCCGCAGCAGACCTTCAGACCGGCGCTGCGCACGGCCTCGAGCGTATCGAGCCGGTCACGGTAGGTGCGGGTCGTGATGATCTCGCCGTAGAACTGCTCGGAGGTGTCGAGGTTGTGATTGTAGTAGTCGAGCCCGGCGTCCTTGAGCGCCGAGGCTTGCGCCGCGGTCAGCATCCCGAGGGTCGCGCAGGTCTCGAGGCCGAGCGCGCTCACCGCGTGCACCATGGCGCAGATCGCCTCGAGCTCGCGCGGCTTGGGCGAGCGATACGCTGCCCCCATGCAGAAGCGCGTGGCCCCTGCCGCCTGGGCGCGGCGCGCGCACTCGCGAACGGCACCGAGGTCCATCAGCGCTTCGCGGGCGACGCCCGTGTCGTAACGCACGCTCTGCGGGCAGTAGGCGCAGTCCTCCGGGCACGCGCCGGTCTTGATCGACAGGAGCGTGCTCATCTGGACCCGGCGCGAATCCTGAAAGGCGCGGTGGACGGCCTGCGCCCTGAACACGAGGTCGAGGAAGGGAAGGCCAAGAAGCGCCTCGACCTCGGCGAGCGACCAGTCGTGACGCACCGGATTCACCGCAAGCGGGGCATGTGCGGAGCTCGTCGCCGCCGATGGGCCGTGCGGGGGAGTGGTAGACATTGAGGCGTGTGACCTTCGGGTGGTGTCCCGGCCGAGGCTCCGCCAGGAGCCCCGCCCTTGTCAACTCTAGCCGGTGCACCAGGTGAACATTTGCTCAATCCTTGAGCATCGCGCGCTTCGAGCGGCGGCGGCCGTCGCGCTACCATAGGCGCTCGCGCGGAACGCCGACAACAGGGGACCCTCATGAGCCGTGAATCCGATCCGATGGACCCGCCGTCTTGCGCCGATGCAGCTGCAGCCGAGGGACCGCCGAGTGGCGCGCCGCTCGATCGCCGTCGCTTCATGGGGGCCGTGGCCTCCGCCGGCGTGGGCGCGGTGCTCGGCGTGGGCGGAGCCGTTCCGCAGGCGAGAGCCGGGATCGAGTTTCCGCGCGAGCGGGGCTTCGTCAACTTCGGGGGTGGCGGCTCGGAGTTCGGCGGGGTCTGCCGCTCGGAGAACGATCTCTACGACTGCGAGGTCGAGGGCGAGCTGCCAGCCGACCTCGACGGCATCTTCTTCCGGGTGGGGCCGGATCCCCAGTACCCGAAGCCGCCGCAGTACACGCACGACATCCCGTTCGACGGCGAAGGGCACTTGAGCATGTTCCGCATCCGCAACGGTCATGTGGATTTCCGCAGCCGTTATGCGCGCACGCAGCGTTTCGAGGCGCAACACGCCGCGCGCCGCTCGCTGTTCGGGATGTACCGCAACCCCTTCACCGACGACCCGAGCGTGAAGGGGCTCTCCCGGGGCACCGCGAATACGCAGATCTTCTTCCACCACGGCAGGCTCCTCGCGATGAAGGAGGACAGTCCGCCCGTTGCGCTCGACCCGCTCACGCTGGAAACGGTGGACAACTACTACACCTTCGGCGGCGGGCTCAAGGGACAGACGTTCACGGCGCATCCGAAGATCGATCCCGCGACGGGCGAGCTCGTCGCCTTCGGCTACGAGGCGAAGGGACTCGCGAGCGACGATGTGTTCGTGTTCTCGGCGGATCGGGCCGGCAAGGTCAACTGGTCCACCTGGATCAAGGTGCCCTACGTCGGGATGGTTCACGACTTCGGCGTGACGCAGAAGCACGTGCTCTTCTACGTGAACCCGCTCGCGACCAACATGCAGCTGCTGCGCGCTGGCGGTCCGCACTTCGCCTGGGACTCGACGCTCCCGACCTATCTCGGCGTGATGCACCGGGGCGGCGACGGGCGCGACATCCGCTGGTTCAAGGGCCCCGGATACATGTGCACCCACACGATGGGCGCCTGGAACGAGGGCGAGAAGATCTACTGGGACATGGACGGGGGAGACTCCAACCAGTTTCCGTTCTTCCCGCAGCTGCACGAGAGATGGGATCCCGTGAAGGCCGCGGGGCGCGTCATGCGCTTCACCGTGAATCTGGCGAATCGCCGGCAGAGGACCTACGGCATCGAGAATCTCTATCCGGGAGTGTCCGGCGCCCTGTCGCGTCAGGACGATCGCTACCATACGGTTCACTACCGGTACGGTTTTCTGCTCTCGAGCGATCGCGCGACAGGCAGTCGCTGGGCGATGTTCGATCAGCAGACGCGGACCGCCCGGTTCTACAGCCCCGGCCGGGACACGAGCCTCGCGGAGATGTGCTTCGTGCCGCGCCGCACGGGCGCTCCCGAAGGTGACGGGTATCTGATCGGCGTCGCGTCGCGCCTGCCCGAGAGCGGCCGCTCCGATCTGATCCTGGTCGATACGCAGCATCTCGAGGCGGGACCCGTGGCGACGGTGAAGATGCCCTACCGCATCCACGGCCAGATCCACGGGTTCTGGGTGCCCGCAGATGAGCTGCCGGGTCGAGGGGCTCAGCGCGCGTAGAGGTACTGCAGCGCGATGCCGATGAAGATCACCATGCCGACGTAGTTGTTGTTGAGGAACGCGCGCAGGCATGCGGCGGGCTCGCGCTCGCGGATGAGCCACTGCTGGTACGCGAACAGCAGCGCCGCGACGGCCAGGCCGGCGTAGTACCAGCGCCCGAAGTGCATGTCGCGCCCGGCGAGCGCGAGTGCAAGGAGCATCAGGGCCTGCAGAATGGCGATCATCAGCTTGTCCATGTCGGCGAAGAGGATCGCCGTGGACTTGAGCCCGAGCTTCAGGTCGTCCTCGCGATCGATCATGGCGTAGATCGTGTCGTAGACAACGGCCCAGATCACCGCGGCGATGAAGAGCATCCAGGCGATGCGCGGCAGCACGCCGAGCTGCGCGGCGAAGGCCATCGGGACGCCCCAGCCGCCGAAGGAGATTCCGAGATAGAGCTGCGGAAGCGCGAAGAAGCGCTTGCAGAAGGGGTAGGTGACCGTGAGCGCGGCCCCGACGATCGAGAGCTTGATCGTGAGGGGGTCGAGTTGCGTGACGAGCAGCACCGCGACGAGTCCGAGAGCGACGAAGAGTGCGATCGCCTCGTAAGGTGAGACGCGCCGCGCCGCGAGCGGCCGCTCGCGCGTGCGCTTCACGTGCGGGTCGATGTTGCGGTCCACGAGGTCGTTGATGATGCAGCCCACGGCGCGCATCACGAGCACCCCGGCCGCGAAGATGACGAGCAGCCGCTCGTTCGGCCGGCCGTTTCCGGCCAGCCAGAGCGCCCACAGCACGGGCCAGAGCAGGAGCCACGTCCCGATCGGCCGGTTGAGCCGTGCGAGGATGCCGTACTCGCGGGTGCGCCGCCCGAGCCGGTACCACCACGGCGCCTCGGCCGGAGGCGGCGGTGCGATGACGAGCTCGGGGGAAACGGCGGCCATCAGCCCACGCGGCCGTAACGCCCACCCGCACCGATCCAGCGCGTGGTGAGCGGCGCGATGCGCTCCGGGTACGACGCGAGCATCAGATCGGCAGCCGCCTGCACGCGCGGCAGCAGGTCCGCATCGCGCACGAGATCGGCAACGCGCAGCTGCGCGAGGCCCGTCTGGCGCGTCCCGAGCAGCTCTCCCGGGCCCCGCAGCTCGAGGTCGCGCTGGGCGATCTCGAAGCCGTCGCTCGTCTCGCGGATGGCCTTGAGGCGCTGCCGTGCCATCGGGGAGAGTGGCCCCCGATAAAGGAGTACGCAGCTGCTCGCGGCGGAGCCGCGACCCACGCGCCCGCGCAGCTGATGCAGCTGTGCAAGGCCGAGCGCCTCTGCGTTCTCGATCACCATGAGCGTTGCGTTCGGCACATCGACTCCGACCTCGATCACGGTCGTCGCCACGAGCACCTGGATCTTGCCACCCTTGAACTCGCCCATCGTCCGCTCCTTCACGGCGGGCGGCAGCCGACCGTGTATCAGACCGACGCGCAGCTGCGGCAAGGCCTCGGCGAGGGCCCCGGCCGTCTCCTCGGCGGCCTGATACTTGAGCTCATCCGATTCGTCGATGAGCGGGCATACCCAGTACACCTGCGCGCCCGAGCGACACACCGCAAGGATCCGCTCGATGACCTGCGGTCTGCGCTGCGCCGGCATGACAACGGTGTGCACCGGGCTGCGTCCGGGCGGCAGCTCGTCGATCACCGAGACGTCGAGGTCGGCGTAGGCCGTCATCGCAAGCGTTCGGGGAATGGGGGTCGCGGTCATGATGAGCTGGTGCGGAAAGTGTCCGGCGCACCTGCCCTTCTCCTGAAGCTTGAGGCGCTGCTGCACGCCGAATCGATGCTGCTCATCGACGATGATGAGCGCGAGGCGGTCGAAATTGATCCCTTCCTGAAACAAAGCATGCGTACCAACGATGATTTGTATCTCTCCAGAGCCAATCGTGGCGAGGGCGCTTCGGCGTGAGCGTGCCGGAAGGGAGCCGGAGAGCTGGGCAACCGGGAGCCCGAGCGGTGCAAACCAGCGCTGGAAGTTGCGCGCGTGCTGCTCGGCGAGGAGCTCGGTCGGGGCCATGAGGGCGACCTGTCCACCGCTGCCTGCCGCGAGCGCTGCGGCCGCCGCGGCGACCACCGTCTTGCCGCAACCCACATCCCCCTGCAGGAGCCGCAGCATCGGACGGCTCTGCGCGAGATCGGTACGGACCTCCTGAAGTGCGCGCGCTTGGGCGTGCGTCAGGGCGAAGGGGAGGGACTCGAGCAGGCGCCGGGCAAGGCCGGTCCCGTCATCGAGCGGCCAGGCCTTATCGGACTTGAGCGAGCGCTTGAGGAGCTTGAGGCTCGAGTGGTGAGCGAGGAGCTCCTCGAAGGCGAGCCGCCGCTGGGCCGGATGGCGTCCCGTTGCGAGCTCCTCGAGCTGCGCTGCGCGTGGGGGGCGATGGACGTAGCGCAGCGCGTCGCCGAGCGCTGGCAGCTCGAGCGTCGCGAGCACCTCCGGTGGAATCCAGTCGGTCACGTGCGCCGCGCGTCCCGCGGCACCGCTCGCGCCTGCGTCGAGCTCCCGGAGCGCCTGGCCGATGAGGGCGCGCAGCCGCCCCTGGGCGAGCCCCTCGGTGCTCGGGTAGATCGGCGTGAGCGTCTCCTCGAGCGGCTCGGTGGCCTCGAGCACCCGGCGGTACTCCGGGTGGACCATCTCGAGACCGAGCGGGCCCCGGCGCACCTCCCCGAAGCCGCGCACCCGGGTGCCGCGGGCGAGCCCGTTCTGCTGCGCGGTGCTGAAGTGGAAGAAGCGCAGCGTCAGAAAGCCCGACCCGTCCGCGATGCGCGAGAGCAGCTGCCGACGGCGCCGGTAGGCGACCTCGGTGAGCTGCACTTCGCCCTCGACGGCCACGCGCTGCCCGGGCTCGAGCGAGCCGAGGGGCACGACTCGGGTGCGATCCTCGTAGCGCAGCGGCAGCACGAACAGGAGGTCCTGGATCTGCTCGACCCCGAGGCGCAACAGGCGCTCGGCGAGCGCGGCGCCGACCCCGCGAAGCGCGGTGACCGGGCGCTGCTCGAGCGGCGGGCGGGCCGGTGGCACTTGATTTGCGAGCGCTTCACCCAAGATCGAGCGCTTCAGGGAAGGGCGAGAATGCACTCCATCTCGATGCGCGCGCCCCGCGGCAGGGCCGCGACGCCGACCGCGGCACGCGCCGGGTAAGGCTTGGCGAAGTAGGCGGCCATGTGCTCGTTGACCTTCGCGAAGTGTGCGAGGTCGGTGAGGAACACGGTGAGCTTGGCAACGCTCGCGAGCGAGCCGCCGGCCGCCTCGGCGATCGCCTTCAAGTTCTCGAGCACGCGCCGGATCTCCGCATCGATATCGTCGCGCACGAGCTCTCCGGTCGCCGGGTCGAGCCCGATCTGACCGGACACGTACACCGTATCTCCAACGCGAACCGCCTGGGAGTACGTGCCGATCGCCTGGGGGGCGCGCGGCGTGTGGATGATCTCACGAGTCATTTCTGCGGGCCTTCGTCGAGGAATGGGCAGCGATGGTTCGGGCGACGCGCAGCACATCGGGCATGCGCCGGATCGTGCGGATGATACGCGCGAGGTGCTTGCGATCGCGCACTTTCAGCTCGAACATGATCGCGGAGGTGTCGATGTCGCGCTCCTCCACCGAGACGTGATCGATATTGGTCTCGGTGCTCGCGATCGCGGCCGCGATCGCCGCGAGCACGCCCATGCGATTCGGCACATCGACGCGGATCTGGGAGCTGAAGAACCGATCCGGACTCGCCTGCCACGAGACGGGGAGCCACTTCTCGGGATGCTTGCGGTAGTCCTCGACATTCACGCACGTCTCACGGTGAATGACGATGCCGCGCCCGCTCGAGAGGAAGGCGAAGATCGGGTCGTACGGAATGGGAAAGCAGCAGCGCGCGTACGAGACGAGCAGGCCCTCGGTCCCGGCGACGGCGAGCGGGGTGGGTGAGACGGACACCCCCGGCTCCTCGCGATCGGACGCCGGGACGCCTCCCATCTCGTGCGGCTCGGCGGGCAGCAGACGCCGTGCGACGAGCGGGGCGAGGCGCTCGCCGAGGCCAATCCGCTCGTGCAGCTCGTCCACGTCCTTCATCCCGAGCTCGGCGACGGCGGCATGGAGGGTCTCGGGGCTCACCTCCTCGATCGAGAGCTGGAACTCCCCGAGCGACTGATTGAGGAGGCGCTGGCCGAGTGCGATCGCCTCCGTGCGGCGCAGGCTCTTCAGGTAATGCCGGATGGCGCTGCGCGCCTTGGCGGTCACGACGAAGTTGACCCACGAGGGATTGGGCATCGCGCCCTTCGCCGTGATGATCTCGACCGTCTGACCGTTGCGCAGCACCGTGCGCAGCGGCGTGAGCCGCCGATCGACCTTGGCGGCGACGCAGCGATTGCCGATGTCGGTGTGCACGGCGTAGGCAAAGTCCACCACCGTCGAGCCGCTCGGCAGGCGCAGGATCTCGCCCTTCGGGGTGAAGACATAGACCTTGTCCGGAAAGAGGTCGACCTTGACGCTCTCGAGGAACTCCTCGGAGCTGCCCCCGTCCTGCAGCTCGACGAGGTGCCGCAGCCACTCGCGGGCGCGCTCGTGCTGGGCGGAGCCCCCGTCCTCGCCCGCCTTGTAGCGCCAGTGCGCCGCGATGCCCGACTCGGCGACGCGGTGCATGTCGTCGGTGCGGATCTGCACCTCGATCGGCAAGCCATTCGGTCCGAAGAGCGTCGTGTGCAGCGACTGATACCCATTCACGCGCGGAATGGCGATGTAGTCCTTGAAGCGCCCCGGCATCGGCTTGAACACGCTGTGCACGCTGCCGAGCGCGCGGTAGCAGGTGTCGGCGGAGTCGACGATGATGCGCAGGCCGTAGACGTCCACGATCTCGTTGAGCGTCGAGCGCTTGCGAGCCATCTTCTTGTAGATGCTGAAGAGGTGCTTCTCGCGCGCCTCCACGTGTGCGGCGATGCCGCTCTTCAGGAGCGCGGCGGTGATTTGCTGCTCGATCCTCTTCAGGAACTCCTTCTGGTTGCCGCGCGCGCGCTTCAACGTGCGCTCGAGGACGCGGTAGCGCTGCGGGTAGAGTGCGGCAAACCCCAGGTCTTCGAGCTCGAGCTTGAGGTTGTAGAGCCCCAGCCGCTCCGCGATCGGCGCGTAGATCTCGAGGGTCTCGCGGGCGATCGCCCGGCGGCGCGCGACCGACATCGCATCGATCGTGCGCATGTTGTGCGTGCGGTCGGCGAGCTTGACGAGCACCACGCGCAGGTCGCGCACCATGGCGAGCAGCATCTTGCGGAAGCTCTCGGCCTGGGCCTCCTCGCGGCTCTTGAACTTGATCTGATCGAGCTTGGTGACCCCGTCCACGAGCTCGGCCACGTCCTTGCCGAACCGTGCCGCGAGCTGATCCTTCGGGGTCGGGGTGTCCTCGATCACATCGTGCAGGATCGCAGCGATGATCGTGTCGGCGTCGAGGTGCAGATCCGCGAGGATCGAGGCGGCCGCGACGGGGTGCGCGATGAAGGGCTCGCCGGAGAGGCGCTTCTGGCCCTTGTGGGCGGAGGCGCCAAACTCCGCAGCCTCGCGAATGCGCTCGACTTGCTCGGACGGCAGATACGCTCCGACCGTTCCGAGCAGCTCCTTCAGACCCGGAGTGCGCCTTCCACCGGGAAGCAGTCCCAGGAGCGAAGACGCGTAATCCATGAGCGCTGACCGGAGAGCTCGGCCTCCTTAAGCGTCAGTCTCCGAGGCCGAACTGTGGGGCGCGGAAGGTGGACTGGTGCTCCACGTCCGCAAGCGGCGGCTGCTCCGGGGTGGGCTCGGGCTCGCGCAGCATCTCGGCCGTGATGTTGCCCTCGGCAATCTCGCGCAGGGCGACGACGGTCGGCTTGTCGTTCTCCCAGGGTATGGTGGGCTCGGCGCCGTTCGCGAGCCGGCGCGCGCGCTGTGCCGCGAGCAGCACGAGCTGGAAGAGATTGTCGACGTTGTGCAGGCAGTCTTCGACGGTGATGCGTGCCATGGTAGGAAAAGATCCGCAGGATTGGCGTCCGAAAAGCTCGCCGTGGCCGGCGAGGGTGACCTGCAATTATACGGTAAGGCGCGGAACTTTGCCCAGCGCGTTGCCGGGACCCGCCGCTTCGCGCCGGCTCCTCACGGGCGGCTCCAGCCGATCGTCCGTGCGACCGCGAGAGGCCCGGTAACGCTCGTGGTCCTAATCTTGACCGGTGAGCTCGCCGAGCAGCGGCTGGATCGACGCACGATCCTTGCGCAGCGCCTCGCCCTGCCCCTCGATGATGGCGGAGAGATCCTCGAGCGCCTGCTCGAAGCGATCGTTCACGACGATGTAGTCGAACTCGCTCGAGTGGCGCATGTCGGCGACCGCATCGCGCAGCCGCCGGGCGATGGTCTCGGGCGAGTCCGTCCGACGGCGCTCGAGCCGTTCCTGCAACGCCTGCCGCGAAGGCGGCAGAATGAAGATCGTGACGCACTCGGGCATGCCCGCACGCACCTGCTGCGCCCCCTGCCAGTCGATCTCGAGCACCACGTCGGTGCCCGCGGCGAGTAGCGCCGCGACCGTTTGACGGCGCGTTCCGTAGTAGTTGTCGAACACCTGCGCGTGCTCGAGGAACTGCCCCTGCGCGACGAGCTCGCGAAACTCCTCGGGTGAGCTGAAGTAGTACTCGCGGCCGTGCACCTCGTGCGGGCGGGGCTTGCGCGTCGTGTGAGAGACCGAGACTTTGAGTCCAGGGTGGCGCTCGAGGAGAGCCTTCACGAGCGAGGTCTTGCCGGCGCCCGAGGGCGCGGAGATCACGAAGAGCCGGCCGCGCTTCGCAGGCGGCGCGCTGGGATCATTCAATCGGGTGCACCTCGGTCTTGGTCCTCATCCTGCACGAGATCGACGCCGGCGCGGCGCAGCCGCGCGCAGGCCTCGTCGCACGCCCTCGCGGTGGCCTCCTCGCGCACCGCCCCCGCGTGCTCGGCGAGCAATGCCAGCTCGAGCGCCCGAGCGAGCGTCATCATCAGGCGTCGCGCTCCGGCTTGCTGCCCTCGACGGTCGCGGACCGTCGCATGCCAATGCGCTGCGTGAGCGACTGCGGCGCGGGCGGCCTGCGCCGACCGCTTCGATTCGCCGCCCGCAGCATCGCGCGCGATGCGCTCCATGTGCCGTAGCAGAACGGCGAGGCCGCGTTCGGCGTCGGCACGCAGCAGTGCATCGAGTGAGAGCACGTTGGTCGTGCCTTCCCAGATCGGGAGCACCTGAGTGTCCCGGAGCAGCACGGGAATGCCGGTATCCTCGACGTAGCCCGCGCCCCCGAACGCCTCGAGCGTCTCGCTCCCCGCCGCGACCGCTTGCTTGCCCGTGGCGAGCTTGACGATGGGCGTGAGGAATCGCAGCAGCACGCTTTCGTCCTCATCGAGCAGACCCGCCTCCTCGCGACCCAGAAGCTCGATGAGGAAGAACGTGAGCAGGAATACGCCGGCCGCCTCCGCCGCAAGCTCCCCGAGGGTCTCGCGGTGCAGAGGCTGCTCGGCGAGCAGCGCGCCGAAGGCCCGGCGGCGTCCTGCGTAGTCCTCCGCGAGTGCCAGTCCGTGCCGCATGAAGGCGGCCGCACAGACGCTATTCCAGGTGCGCGTGATCTTGAGCATGGGCTCGATCGCGCGGGTACCCTCGCTCGCGCCGGCAACCAGCTCGGCGACGGTACCATCGAGGGCGAGCTCAGCGGTGGGGACCTTGCGCGTTCCGAGCTTGTCCTTCAGGCGCTCTATGCGAATGCCGTTGAGCGCGCCGCGCGCATCGCGCGTCTCGAGGTAGAAGAGCGCAAGCCCCGAACCTCCGGGCGCATTGCCCTCGGGGCGCGCAAGGGTGAGCGCCATCTGCGAGGTGGCAGCGGACGTGAACCATTTTTTGCCGTGCAGGCGCCACGTCCCCGTCGCGTCCCGTCGGGCGATCGTGCGCGTCAGTCCCACGTCCGAGCCGCCCGTCGACTCCGTCATCCACTGCCCGCTCGTCCAGAACTGTGCCTCCTCGCGGCTCGCGAGGTGAGGAACCGCACGCGAGATGAGTGCCGCGTTGCGCGAATCGAGCAGCGCCCGGGCCGCCCCATCGGTCATGGCGAGCGGACAGGTGTAGAGGTCGGTCACCGGATGGAAGAGGTACACGAGCGCGAACTGTCGCGTGCGCGACCACGCACCTTCCTTGCGCTCGTAGGGAATGGCCGTGAGGCCGAAGCGCACGGCGAGCCGCTCGGCCTCGCGCCAGAGGGGCGTCGTTTCGATCCGATCGATGCGCGTGCCCCAGGGGTCCCACTGGGTGAGCGTCGGCTCGCTCTTGCGGTCGGCGCGCTGCAGCTCGAGGAGCCGGCCCGAAGCGAGCTCGCCGAGCTCGAGCAGCTCGGGCTCGATCACGGCGAGCTGATCGCGACCGAGCTTGCGCCCCAAGTAGCTGCGGAGCAGCCAGTCGCTCGCGTAGCGGTTCGCGAGCTGCGGGCCCTCCTGCACGAAATCCGTCGCCATCCCCCCATCCCGGATGCTCGCCGAGTCGGCGTTGCGGCGCATCGCCGCGGGAGCGGCCGGCTGCGTCCTGCGGCGAGCTTATGCTGTCACTCGATGTTGTGCACCTGTTCGCCGCGGGGGCGCGCATCCGCTTGATTCATTTGGGCGTTTTCAGCTTGCACATCTGAGCAGCTACGTCTCTAGCTACAGCGCTTTCGAGCGTGCTTCGGCTCCTAGACAATAACCGGAATAAGCCGTGGACGGGTAGCCAGGCCGGCCGTCGGGAACGCTGTGCGTTATTGGTGGGTGAACCAGAATCAGACCTTCCGCCAGGAAATCGAGGGCGGTTATCTCTGGTCACCGAAGCGCAACAAGAACGGCCACCGCAATCCATTCTATGAGTTCATGCGCGAGGTCGCCCCCGGCGACATCGTCTTCTCGTTCTTCGATACGCGCATCGCGGCGCTCGGCATCGTGAGCGGCTATTGCCGGGAGAGCCCGAAGCCAGAGGAGTTTGGCGCCGCCGGCACCAACTGGAGTCAGATCGGCTGGCGGGTGGGCATTCGCTGGCAGCGGCTTTCCAATTCAATCCGCCCGAAGGATCACATTGGACGGCTGCGGTCTTACCTCGCGAACAAGTACGCACCGTTGACGCCGGACGGCAATGGTCTGCAGAGCATTTATCTGACCGAGATCAGCAGGGGGCTCGCATCGGCGCTCTTTGCCTTGATCGGCGCGGAGGCCTATCGCGTGTCCGATGTTGGGCAACAGGTCGGCGAGATCGAGCGCGATTCACCGGCGCCTGAGAGGGACATCGAGGAATGGGAGCGACGCGTCGAGGCTGCCATCGCTACCAACACGGCGATCCCGCAGACCGAGAGGACCGCACTCGTCCAGGCCCGTCGCGGTCAGGGGCTCTTCCGGGACAACGTGCGCTCGATCGAGCGTGCCTGCCGCATCACCGGGGTGGAGCGCACGGAACACCTGATCGCGAGCCACATACAGCCCTGGCGCGACAGCAGCAACGAGCAGCGGCTCGACGGTGAGAATGGCCTGCTCCTCACCCCGACGGTGGACCACCTCTTCGACAAAGGGTTCATCTCCTTTGAGAACACGGGGCGGCTGATCGTTTCGCCCGTCGCCGATCCGGTATCTCTCAAGCGCATGGGAGTTGACCGCGACGCCCGAGTGAACGTCGGTGACTTCTCGCAAGGCCAGCGGCAGTACCTGGAGTTTCATCGCGAGAACGTGCTTCGCATGGCGCGCGGGGTGTCGAGGGACAAGCGCAGTTCCTGATGATTCGGCGAACACCGGCGTGGGATTTGTGTGCCGTTGTAGATATATCGCCGTTGTAGATATATCGCAGGATAGCCGCGCAGCGCCTTTTGTCACACAACGCCCACGGGGCGCACCACATGACATGACGCCCTGCATACGAGTGGGCGTTGCATCTCACTCTATCTGCCGCCTGAAAAATGACTCACGCTCGGCTCTGTCTACGTCTGTCTTCCATTTCGCCGATGCAAGCAGCTTCCGCAAAGCGCTCCGTTTCCGCTCTGCGCTCGTTAGTTGGTGGCGGAAGGGCGTCCAATTGCCGTTCTCCTCGTAGTAGTGGACGTACGAGTCCGCCGTTGCCCACATGCCGGCAATGGTGTAACCCCAGACAATCAAGAACGGCACGCCGTCTACTATCTCAATCGGATCATTTGGCCAGTCTGCGGAGCTGGTACCGCCGAAATACTCGGCAGCACCCAAGCCTGGCCGTCTGAACTTCGCCCCGGGCCTCGGCATGAACAGCATTTGGCATAGGACAACAACTCTCGCAGGGGTATGTTCCTCCGAGGCCATGGCATGAAGCTGCCTGAGGGCGGTGGCATGATCGAGCGATTGCAATTCGACTGCCGCCGCTATGAAAGGATCCGCCCCATAGGCGCGAAGGTCTGCGGGGTAGAAGGCCGGCAGCGCCTGCATGGACGCGCCTGAAACCGGAGCCGCAGTGGCGACTGATGCGACCACCAGCGTGACTAAAACGGCGAGCGTTGGAGAGCGCACGAGCCGAGATGCCTAAGTCCAAGTTGAGCGGCCGCCCAACACGGCCCAATCAGCGGCGCGACTGCACAATCTCTCCGGCACTCGCGCCGCAGCTGCTCACGTTTCACGGTCCGCTCCAATGTTAGAATATAGCTCGCCCGAAGCTGGTTCAGCTCCTCAGGACGAATGCGCGATGGGAGAGGATGAGCGACGGCGCACCAGCCTGCGGCAAAACCAAACGTTACAAGCGACCCCGGCACCAAGCAGGACGACAGACGCAACGCCGAGGGTCTGAAGAACGACAGCGGCAACGAGGAGCGACGCCGTGAATAGGTGATATCTCACATCGCCTCCGTGCGGTCGGGAGCCTCAGTCTCATCCCGCGCTTACCGAGAGGTCAAGTGATGCCGAAGGGTCCCGCTGGGTGGGCTCCAACTAGATTTGGAGCACGTACGCCACTTGCAGCGAGCGTGCGGCGTGCTCCGGAACCAGGCGTACCTGGTCGGCCGTTACACCCAGAAACCAGCGCACGAAATCGGTAACGTCCGCGCCATCCTCGAGATTCTGAAACGTCGATTCGACCGGTACCCGAGTACCGCCAAAGACCCAAGCACCGCTGACGCGCTGCGGATCGCGCTCAACGGCAGGGCATGAACTCCAGTCGATCATGAGTCAGGCGGCTACCTCGACGTACTCAACGCGGCTCGACGGCGGTTGGATGGGTGTTCCATCCTGGCGCATACCCTCGAGATGGAGTTCGATAGCCTCACGAATTGAGCCCTCGACGGCCTCGACAGTTGCGCCAGTCGCAACACAACCGCGCAGGTCAGGCACGTACGCTGAGTGGTTCGCTCCGGCGTTCTCGATGACGAATGCGTAACGCATGGTTACTTTACCTTGTCGGGTGAGCCCCGATTGCTTCAGGATACTGTCCAGCGTTCCTGGCGCCAAATCGTTTCAGCTACGGACGCGTGTAGAAAAACAGACTCTATTCCACTATTTCTTGTCGCTCAGATCTGCGGTAAATCCAATCGGGCGCCGCCTCGGGGACAGCGGGTTCATGAGTTGGCGGATAGCCGAGAGAATTGCGGCGATGGCCTCGTCGTGGTCCTCGAGCTTCTTGTCGAGGCGAGCCTCCAGCTGCGCGAAGCGACGCGCCAGCTCCGCGTTAGAGGCGAGCATTTCGCGCAGCCGCAAAAACGCACGCACCACATAGATGCCCATCTCGACGGCTTTCGGGCTATTCAGCACATTGGCCGCCTGAATGGCGCCGTGCTCGGTGAAGGCATAAGCCAGGTATCGGCGGCCGCCGCGACCGGCCGATCTCTTTGAGGTCGCAATCTGCGACCTCAAAGCCGTGACCTCTTCGGTGGTCAGTCGAAACATGAAATCGTCCGGGAACCGCTCGGCGTTGCGCTTCACCTGCTCATTGAGGCGCTTGGTCGTGACGCCGTAGAGCGCAGCGAGGTGGCTGTCAAGCAGCACCCTATGGCCACGCAGTACCAGAATATCGCGCCCGATATGCTCGGGAGTAGGAATGACTGCTCGGGTCATGACCGGCCCGACTTCGTGATGCGTACCTGAGGCGAAATGCGCGCGTCCGGCACACGACGTATGGAGATAATCTTTCTCATGCCGCGCTCCGCATCGATCAGCACAGCGGTCCACTGCTCGAGCGCCGCGCGGCGCTCCTTGAAGTAATCATGCCGATCATAGGTTCCCTCAACGCCCCGGATCGCGTGTCCCAGGCAGCGCTCGGCCACCTCGCGCCGAACACCGAGTGCGGCGAGCTGGGTTCGCGCAGTGCGCCGCAGGTCGTGCAGGGTGAACGGTCGGAGTCCGTGCTCGACGCGCCGCATAGCGGCATTCAGTGTATCGATCCCGACGTGCGGCACGCGCTCGCGGCGATCGCGCCGGCGCTTCGGGAACAGATACTCGCTGCCGGAATCGAGCGTCTTGATCTCACGCAGCCAGGCGACCACGGCGGGTACCAGAGGGATGTCGAGCCCCGCCCCAGTCTTCGTGCGCGAGGCAGGAAGGTGCCAGACCGCGCCCGAAGGTGGGATGCCGTCGAGATCAAATTCCTCCCACCGCGCACCCAGCAGCTCGCCCTTTCGGACACAGAGCGCGAGCAGCAGCTTCAGGGCAAGGCCGTTGTCGGCGCCGAAGCTCGGTGCCTCGCGGATCTTTTCGAAAAGCTGCGCTAGCTCACCGAGGTTGAGCGCGCGGCTGCGCGGCCGCTCGGTGCCGCCACCGTCGAGACGCGGCGAGAAGTCGGCAGCCGGGTTGCTGGGCACCATGCGCCGGCGTACGCCGAACGAAAAGATGCGACGGGTGAAGCGCAAAAGATCGTTTGCGGCGGTCGGTGCGCGTCCCTTGAGATCATCGATCGCGCGGGCGATATCCGCCGGCGTCACATCTACCGCTGCCGTCCGACCGAGCTTGGGGAGCAGGTACTTATCAAGATGCCGTCGCGGCACTTCCGGATGTTTGAGCCCGCGCGCCGCGATTTGGCTCTGGTACCACTCCTCGCACAACTCTCGAAACAAGCCTCGCTGGCGCGTCTCGGCATCGGCGGCACGGCGCACGGTCAAGGGGTCTTGCTGCTTGTCGAGCAGCACACGCGCCTGGCGCGCCTCGATGCGCGCCTGTGCGAGCGGCATGTCGGGATAGTGGCCGAGCGTCAGCCAGTGCTCGCGGCCGGCGAAGTGATAGCGCAGCGTCCACGAGGCTCCATCCTTAGTCTGCTTGCGCAGGTAGAGCCCGTCGCCGTCGCTGAGCAGCACACGCTCGCCCGAGCGGTGTGCCCGCTCGACCGCGAGTGCCGTGAGTTTCGCGCGCCCCATCCCGCCTCCTACGCCGCAAACGACCTCGTTCGTCGAATGGTAGCTACGGATCTAGCTACAAGTTAGCTACAGATCCAGCCACAAGGATAGCGGAGATGGGGATGGGGAGCATTAGACAAATCTGGTCAAAACACCGAGAAAATCAGCGTTTTCGCGCGAATCCGTGGACGGCCAACGACAGCGCTGGACGCCCTTCGATGCTATTCGACGTTCTGCACCTGCTCGCGCAGCTGCTCGATGAGCACCTTCATGTCCACCGCTGCGCGCGTAGTCTCGAGATCCTGAGATTTGGAGGAGAGCGTGTTCGCCTCGCGATTGAGCTCCTGCATCAGAAAATCGAGGCGGCGCCCGGCCGGCTCGTTCCCGCTCATCACGCGACGGATCTCCTCGATGTGTGCGACCAGCCGGTCGAGCTCCTCGTCCACATCGAGCCTCTGGAGGAGCAGCGCGAGCTCCTGCTCGAGCCGGTCTCGATCGATGTTCGCATTGAGCTCCGCGAGACGCTCGTCGAGCCGTGCGCGCACGCGCGCCTGCACCTCCGGCAGCCGCGCCTGCACCTGGCCCACGAGGTTGCGCAGCGCGACGCAGCGCTGCTCGAGCAGGTCCCGTAGCCGCAACCCCTCGCGCGAGCGTGCGGCGCTGAGCTCGCTCAGCGTCGCGGCAAGAAGCGCGCGCGCCGCGGTGAGCAACTCCTCGCTGCCGGTGTCGACGTCGCGCAGCACACCCGGCCAGCGCAGGACCTCGAGGGGGCTCAGCGCCGAGATTCCCTGCGGAAGGTCCGTGGAGATCTCGCGCACGCGCACGAGCAGCCGCTCGAGCGCCGCGCGATCGAGCTCGAGGGTGCTCTCGGCGCCCGCCGCCGCGCGCAGCGTGAGAGTACAGTCAACCTTGCCGCGCTTGAGCTCGCGAATGAAGCCCTGGCGGAACTCGTGCTCGAGGCTCCGAAGGTCGTCGGGCAGGCGAAAGCCGGTCTCGAGGAAGCGGTGGTTGACACTGCGCAGCTCGCAGATGAGCGTGCCCCACGCTCCGGAGGCTTCGCGCCGCGCGAAACCCGTCATGCTCGCGATCATCTCGCCCCCGCGGTCCGCCCCTTCATCGGGGCCGCTCGTCTGCCCGACCCGGCGGCGAGGGTAGCAGGGTTCAGCTCGCAGCGGGTATCGTATCGAGCGACGATCAACCGCCGATGAATGGAGGCTCCACAGCTTTGCAGATCGAATACGCCGACTTCAGCCTGCTCGGGAACCGCGACGACAACCAGGATCGCGTCGCGATCGCAGTCGCCGAGCACGCTGCGCTCCTCGTCGTGGTGGACGGGATGGGCGGGCATGCCGAGGGCGGCCGGGCGGCCGAGATCACCCGCCAGGTGCTGCTCGAGACCTTCTGGCACACCCCGCAGCCGCTCTTCGATCCGCTCGGCTTCCTGCACTTGACGCTCGGTCGCGCGCACGAGGAGGTCGTCAAGATCGGCCTCAACCTGCCGCTCGAGCAGCGACCGCGCGCCACCTGTGCGGTGTGCCTCGTGCAGCAATCGGAGGCGTGGTGGGCGCACGTCGGCGACAGCCGGGTGTACCACCTGCGCCGCGGCGCGGTGCTTGCGCGCACGCGCGATCACAGCCACGTCGAGCTGCTCTACCGCGAGGGCCTGATCACCGCCGAGCAGGCCCAGACGCACCCGATGCGCAACTTCGTCGAGTGCTGCCTCGGGGGAGATCCCATCCTTCCGGATATGTCCCTCAGCCGCAGGCGCCCGCTGCAGCCCGGGGACGTGCTGCTCGTGTGCACCGACGGGCTCTGGAGCGGCACGCGCGATGAGGACATCGCCGGGCTCGCCTCCGTGCCCGCCTCTCCTCTCAATGACATGCTGGGTGCGGTCTGCCAGTGTGCGGTCGCGAACAACGGAGCGGTGAGCGACAACACCTCCGCGGCGGCGCTGCGCTGGCAGGGCCGCTGAGCATGGCGAGGCCGAGCGGCCGAGCCGCCGACGAACTGCGCGCCGTGCGGTTCACGCGCGGCGTTGCCAAGCACGCCGAAGGCTCGGCACTCGTCGAGTTCGGCGATACGCGCGTGCTCTGCACGGCCAGCATCGAGGATATCGTTCCCGCGTTCCTGCGCGGCAAGGGGCAGGGCTGGGTGACGGCCGAGTACGGAATGCTGCCGCGATCGACCCATACGCGCTCGGCGCGCGAGGCGGCGCGCGGCAAGCAGAGCGGGCGCACGCAGGAGATTCAGCGGCTCATCGGGCGCTCGCTGCGCGCGGTGGTCGATTTGCAGGCGCTCGGGGAGCGCACGGTCACGATCGACTGCGATGTCCTGCAGGCCGACGGCGGCACGCGCACGGCCTCCATCACCGGGGGGTACGTCGCACTTGCCGAGGCCTGCGAGGCTCTCGCGCGGCGCGGCTCCCTGCGCGCCAACCCGATCCACGGGCAGGTCGCTGCGGTGTCGGTCGGTATCGTTGCCGGAGGGCCCGTGCTCGACCTCGATTACGCCGAGGACTCCGAGGCCGAGACGGACATGAATGTCGTGATGAACAACGGCGGCGGCTTCATCGAGCTTCAGGGCACGGCCGAGGGCCATGCCTTCCGCCGCCACGAGCTCGATGCGCTGCTCGACCTGGCCGCCGAAGGACTCGGACGGCTGTTCGCACTGCAGGCGCAGGTGCTCTACTCGACTCCCCCGGCCTGACGGATGCCGGCCAAAACGATCGTTCTCGCAAGTGCTAACCCGGGAAAGCTCCGCGAGCTCGCAGCGCTTCTCGCCCCGCTCGGCTGGCGGCTCGTCCCACAGGGGGAGCGCGGAATCGAGCCTGCGGCGGAGACGGGCACGAGCTTCCTCGAGAACGCGCTCCTCAAGGCGCGACATGCGGCGCACCGCGGGGGGCTCCCCGCTCTCGCCGACGATTCCGGCCTCGAGGTCGATGCACTCGGGGGACGGCCAGGCGTGTGGTCGGCGCGCTATGCGGGAGAGCACGCGGCCGATCGCCAGAATCTCGAGAAGCTGCTCGCCGAGCTGCGTGGCGTCACGCCAGAGCGCCGCACGGCGCGCTACCGGTGCATCATCGCCTACGTGCGCAGCGCGGCCGATCCTCACCCGCTGCTCGCGCAAGGGTCGTGGGAGGGTACGATCGCGACCGCGGCGCGCGGCTCGGGTGGCTTCGGCTACGATCCAATTTTCGTTCCGCGGGGCGACAGCCGCACTGCCGCCGAGCTCGCGCCCGCCGAGAAGGACGCCGTGAGCCACCGTGCGCAGGCGCTCGCTTGCCTCGTTGGCCGACTGCGCGACGACGCCTGATGGCCCTCACCGCACCACCCCTTGCGCTGTACGTCCACTTCCCGTGGTGCGTGCGCAAGTGCCCGTACTGCGACTTCAACTCCTATGCGCTCAAGGACGCGCTGCCCGAGGAGCGCTATGTCGAGGCGCTGCTCCGCGACCTCGAGCAGCAGCAGCCGGATGCGGGCGCAAGGCAGCTGGTGAGCATCTTTCTCGGCGGCGGAACTCCGAGCCTCATCTCCCCGACGGGCATCGAGCGCGTGATCTCGGCGGCGCGCAGGAGCTTTGGCTTCGAAGGCGATATCGAGATCACGCTCGAGGCCAATCCGGGGACGATCGAGCGCGGCCGGTTCGCGGAGTACCGCGCCGCGGGCGTCAACCGCGTCTCCCTCGGCGCGCAAAGCTTCGATCCCGGCGCGCTCGAGGTGCTCGGCCGGATTCACTCGCCCGCCGAGACCCGTCGGGCGGCGGGCGAGCTGCACGCCGCGGGGCTCACCAATTTCAACCTCGACCTCATGTATGCGCTGCCGGAGCAGTCGCTCGGCGGGGCGCTCGCGGATCTCGAGCAGGCGATCGCCCTCGCCCCGGCGCACATCTCGCACTACCAGCTCACGATCGAGGCGGGCACGGTATTCGCGGCGGCACCGCCGCCCGGGCTACCCACGGAGGAGAGCGCCGCCGAGATGCTCGCTGCGAGCGAGGAGCGCCTCGCGAGCGCGGGCTTCGCGCAATACGAGGTGTCGGCGTATGCGCGCGAGGGTTGCCGCGCACGCCACAACCTCAACTACTGGACCTTCGGCGACTACCTCGGCGCGGGAGCCGGTGCGCACGGGAAACTGAGCTTTCCCGACCGCGGGTGCATCCTGCGCACGGTGCGTACCCGCGAGCCGCGCCGCTATCTTTCGGCCGTAGAGCGCTCGCTCACCCGCACGGTGATCGAGCTGCCCGACCTGCCGTTCGAGTTCATGTTGAACACGCTGCGGCTCGTCGAGGGGTTCGACACCGCACTGTTTGAGACTCGCACCGGCCTGCCCTTTGACGCCGTCGCGGCACGGCTCGAAAGCCTGCGCGAGCGTGGGCTCGTCGAGGGCTCGGGAGGGCGCTGGAAACCGACGCGGCTCGGCTTTAGATTCCTCAACGAGCTGCTGCTCAGGTTCCTTCCGGAGCGTGTTTCCCGGGGCAGGCAAACGCTGTCAAGCCCTCTCGAAGCTCAGCCGGAAGCTGGCGCGTGAGCCGTTATACACAGGGCGAAAATGGCTCATCGGTAAATGAGCGCATTACGCGTTATATTGCCCAAAGCTCTGGATGAGACGAACGTAACTAGCTGAGAGAAAAGGGACATATTGGCTGGTTATTTTTTAACCAACGTAACAGATATGCAATCTGGCGCGTATTTCACGCTCAGGGAAGCGCAGGTGTCCACAGAGTTATCCACAGCTTCTGTGGATTATTATGACGGTCGCGAGACAGCTTCGGGCAGCCCGAAACTGCCCGGCGCGCCCCGCTCAGTAAAAGCTCGCCGCCATGCTTGAGGCGGGCGCGATTCGCAGGTAGACTCCCGCGCCCCGTTTTGCGGGGGCGCCCCCTTCGACAGTCGAGTGACCCGCCCATGAAAGCCTCGATCCATCCCGAGTACAAAGAGATCACCGTGATCTGCACCTGCGGCAACACGTTCAAGACGAGGTCGACGCTCGGTCACGATCTCAACGTCGAGGTGTGCTCGAACTGTCATCCGTTCTATACGGGCAAGCAAAAGATCGTGGACACCGCCGGTCGCGTGGACAAGTTCCGCAAGAAATACGGTGCCGCGGTGCGCCCGCGCGAGTGAGCTGAACTCGAGCGCGCGCGCTCCCGATCGCAGGACTGCGCGCCCCCCGGGACGAAACTCGGGCGTTGCGAGGAGCCAACGCTCCATCATCGTGGCCGACGCTCGCCTTGATTCCGTGCGCAGACCGTGTAAGGCTCGCGCTGCCCCCGCGACCTATCCCCGCAAAAGCGCACCCACATGACCGAGAGCAAGTTCGAGCTGGTCGCCGCCAGCGGCAAGAAATCCGAGCTGCCCGTCCGTGCGGGCACCATCGGCCCGAGCGTCGTCGATATCGCGGCCATCTACAAGGATTACGAGGTCTTCACGTACGACCCGGGATTCGGCGTGACGGCCTCGTGCGAGAGCAAGATCACCTACATCGACGGCGACGCCGGGGTGCTGCTCTACCGCGGCTACCCCGTCGAGCAGCTCGCCGAGAAGAGCACCTTCATGGAGGTGTGCTACCTCGTGCTGCACGGGGAGCTTCCGACCCGCCGCCAGCTCGATGCGTTCTCGGAGTCGATTCGCCACCACACGATGATCAACGAGACGCTGCTGCGGTTCTTCAATGGCTTTCACCACAACGCCCATCCCATGGCGATGACCTCGGCCGTGGTGGCCTCGCTCTCGGCGTTTTATCACGACTCGATGGACATCTATAACTTGCGGCACCGCGAGATCTTCGCGCACCGGATCGTCGCGAAGATGCCGACGATCGCCGCCGCGGCGCACAAGCACTCCCTTGGTCAGCCGTTCATCTACCCGCGCAACGACCTCGACTACTGCACGAACATGCTGCACATGTTCTTCGCCGTCCCGTGCGAGCCGTACCAGGTCGATCCGGTCGCAGCCCAGGCGCTCGACCTGCTGTTCATCCTGCACGCCGACCACGAGCAGAACGCGAGCACCTCGACCGTGCGCCTGGCAGGCAGCACGGGCGCGAATCCCTATGCCGCCATCTCCGCGGGAGTGTCCGCGCTCTGGGGGCCCGCCCACGGCGGGGCGAACGAGGCGGTGCTCGCGATGCTCGAGCAGATCGGGACGGTCGAGAACATCCCGAAATTCCTGGCCATGGCCAAGGACCGCTCGAGCCACTTCCGCCTGATGGGCTTCGGACATCGGGTGTACAAGAACTTCGATCCGCGCGCGAAGATCATCCGCGACATGTGCCACAAGGTGCTCGCCAAGCTCGGCCGCGCCGACAACCCGCTCTTCGAGCTCGCGCTGCGGCTCGAGGAGATCGCGCTCAAGGACGAATACTTCGTCTCGCGCAAGCTCTACCCGAACGTGGATTTCTACTCCGGCATCATCTACAGCGCGATCGGCATCCCGCGCTCGATGTTCACCGTGATGTTCGCGATCGCGCGCACCGTCGGGTGGGTCGCTCACTGGCAGGAGATGATCGCGGACCCACACATGCGCATCGGACGTCCGCGCCAGCTCTACACGGGACCCACGCGGCGCGACTACGTCGCGATCGCCAGGCGCAGCTGAGCCGCTACTGACTCAAGAGCGCTTCGAGCTCGGCGAGGTCGGCACGGCGCATCGGGCGTCCGTCGACCGGACTGATCGGCGCCTGCCGGATCCCATCCGCGGGGAACACGGTCACCTCGATCGCCTGGTCGTCGATCTCGAACCGCACGCCCGGGTACTCGAGCACCCGATCGGCATTCATGCGCACGCGCCGCGCGGTGACCTCGTGACGGATGCCCTCGTCCATGAGGCGGATTGCGACCAGCTCGGCGCTGTCGGCGAAGAGGTGCAGCTGCACGCCGGAATGCTCGGTCGCCGTACCGGCGAGGACGGGACCGACGAGCCGCGGCTGGAAATCCTTGAGGGTGCGCATGGCCTCGAGCGCGGCCTGGCGCTGCGCGTGGAGCGACTCGCCGTGCGAGGCGCCCCCGAAGAGCCGCTGGTACTCGACGAGCGCCGACTCGATCTCGGTGTTCTTGGGCAGCACGGCACCGTCGGTGACCCCGAAGCGGTCGGCCGCCTTGCGCTTGGCGACCAGGAAATCACGGATCCCGTGCTCGGCCATCACGCGCGCCGCCTCCTGGGCGAGCGCTCGCCGGAGATTCTCGGCACGCGGCAGAGGACGTCGTTTGGGCATGCGGGCGCTCGAGGCCTTGGGTGGGGCGATCGGAAACTCTATAGAGATTTCGGCAAAGGAGAAGTTTCTCGAGCTAGAAGAGCGAGTCGCCCGATGCGGTTTGCTCCTTCGCCGGCGGGGTGACGGTCCCGGGCGCGCCGGCCGCGGGCAGGTGATTGACCATGAACGTCTCGAGGATCGCATCGGGGTTCTCGGCGCTCGCGAGCAGGCCGGTGTCCGGGGAGATCCGCAGCGTGACGAGCCCGTCGGGCATCGGCCGGCGCTCCTGCGGCACCCCCTTCAGTGCCTCGCGCATGAAGTAGATCCAGATCGGGAGCGCCGTGCGCGCGCCCTCCTCCGTCTCCCCGAGCGAGCGCTCCTGATCGTAGCCGACCCAGACCGTTGCGACGAGGTGCTCCGTGAAGCCGCTGAACCAGGCATCGCGCGACTCGTTCGTGGTTCCGGTCTTGCCGGCGAGATCGCTGCGATGGAGCACGAGGGCCCGCTGGCCCGTGCCGTGCCTGATCACATCCATCATCATGTCGGTCATCAGGTAATCGTTCTGGGGACTGATGACGCGCGGGGCGAGCCGCGCCGCAGGCAGATCCCCGGGGCCGCCGCGCAGGGCATCGGCGGCAGCGAGCAGCTGCTCGCCCGAGAGGCCCGCGAGAGGATGCGCGCTCGATGCGGCACCCGGCGCGGCAAGCGGCAAGGGCCCGACACGCGCAGCGCCCGCGGCATTCGCGCCAGGCGCAGCCTGCTCAGCGCCCAAAGTCGCCCGCAGGCTACCCGCGCCCGCTCCGCCTGCGGTCGGGGCCGGGTCGGCGGACTGCTCGCAGAGCACGCAGGCAAGCACCGGCTGGGCTTGCCAGACGGTCTTGCCGCCCGGCCCCTCGATGCGGTCGATGAAATACGGACGGATGCGAAAGCCGCCGTTTGCGAACACCGCGTAGGCGGAGGCCATCTCGAGAGGCGTCACGTCGAGCGTGCCGAGTGCGAGGGTCAGATTCTGCGGCAGGTCCTGGCGCTCGAAGCCGAAGCGCGTGACGTAGTCCGTCGCGTACTTGAGGCCCATCTGACGCAGCAGCCGCACGGAGACGAGATTGCGCGACCACGCGAGGGCCTCACGCAGGCGCATCGGCCCGCGGAAATCGCGATGCGAGTTCTCGGGACGCCACACCGACTCGAGGCCCTCGCCGTCGACCACGATCGGCGCATCGAGGAGCACCGAGGCGGGCGTGAAGCCGTCGTCGAGCGCCGCGGAGTACAGGAACGGCTTGAACCCGGAGCCCGGCTGCCGGCGCGCCTGCACGGCCCGGTTGTACTCGTTCGCAAAATAGTCGAAGCCCCCGACGAGCGCTGCGATTGCCCCGTCGGTCGGATCGAGCGCAACGAGCGCAGCCTGTGCTTCGGGCAGCTGCGCGAGCTGCGCGCCGTGCGCGCCATCGGTCACGACGTAGATCACATCGCCGCGGGCGAGCACCTCGTGAGCGCTCTTCGGGCTCGGGCCGGGCGCCTCGCCGTTCTGCGCCTTGCGGGCCCAGGAGAGCCCGTCCCAGCTCACCTGCTCGAACCCGAGTGCCTTGACGAACACCTCCGCGGAGCGGTCCGCGACCGAGACGACGACGGCCGGGGTGAGAAAGGTCAGCGCGGGGTACTCCTCGAGCGCCTCCTCGAAGTCCTCCCCCTGCGGTTGCGAGCCGATATCCGCATGCCCCGCCGGCCCGCGGTATCCGTAGCGGCGGTCGTACTCGATGAGTCCCAGCCGCACGGCGCGATCTGCCGCCGCCTGCAGCCGCCCATCGATCGTGGTGTAGACCTTGTAGCCTCCCGTTTCGGCACTCGGCCCGAGGATCCGCAGCGCCTCGAGGCGCACCATCTCGGCAACGTATTGCGCCTCTACGTCGTAGAGCGGCCCATGCTCGCTCGCATCGATCGGCGCGGCGTTGGCGGCGGCGGCGGTTGCCGCATCGATGAAGCCGAGCTCGCGCATCCGCCTGAGCACGTAGTGCCGGCGCGCCTTGGCGTAGTCGGGGTTCGCGACCGGGTTGTAGCGCGAGGGGGCCTGCGGAATGCCTGCAAGCATGGCGACCTGCGCGACCGTGAGCTCCCCGAGCGGTTTGCCGAAGTAGGTCTGTGCGGCCGCCGCGACCCCGTAGGCACGCTCGCCGAAGAAGATCACGTTGAGATAGAGCCCGAAGATCTGCTCCTTCGTGAAGGCGTGCTCCATGCGATACGTGAGGAAGGCCTCCTGGAGCTTGCGGCGCCACGTCTTGTCGAGCGACAGGAACATGTTGCGCGCGGCCTGCATGGTGATGGTGCTGCCGCCCTGAGCCTTCTGGCGCGAGGCGATGTCCACCGCGATGGAGCGCAGCAGACCGAGATAGTCGATGCCGTGATGCTGGAAGAAGCGGTCGTCCTCCGCGGCGAGGAAGGCTTGCTTGACGATGAGAGGCACCTCGGCGTAGGTGACCGGGACACGCCGCTCCTCGCCGATCTGGGCGATGAGGTCGCCACTTCGGGTGTACACGCGCAGCGGAACCTGAAGCTCGATGCTGCGCATCGAGTCGACCGAGGGCAGCGAGGGCTCGAGGTAAACATAACAGCAGGCGAGGCCGAAGGCGCCGAGCAGTGCGAGCAGGATCGCGCCGCCGGCCGCAACCGTGAGAATCCGCGCGTAGATGCTTTTCAAGAGAGTGCCCTTCGAGGCCTCGAGCTCACATCGCCCGGGATTGCCCGGCATTGCCGAAGGTGAGCGCCCGCAGGAGTCGTGCCGCGAGCTCTACGGCTGCTCCCCGGGGTGCCCGCACTCCTGTAACACGTTATGGCGCGGGAGCGCATGGAGCAGAGTCGCTTTACAGAACCCCCATCACAGATTGACTGCATATGCTTGCGCCTCCTCGGGGGGCTATGCATAGTAAGCGCCGTTTGAATGGGCAAACTCACCGAAAGGTGGGGACGCAAAGCCTCCGGTCTACGGGCGTGAGCGCCTACGACAGCGGGGTTGCCGGCGCGAACCTTAAACCATCGGCCTGCCGCGAGCCACGGCAGTCCGGAGCGGTCGCCAGGCGCCGTACCTCTCCCGCTTGCGCTGATCGCCCGCTTTCGGCGGTTTGCCTCCCCAGTGGTGCTTGGACCGCGCGCAGGGAAATTCGTTGGATCGCAATCGGGAGCGACGACTGGGGCATTTCGTGAGACCTCTCACGCCCCATTTAACCTTTGGCTGCTATAAGTGTCGGCGAATTTCTACACGGGGTGGCGCTCACGTGGGCGTAACTTACTGATAAGGAATAAAAATGTTCCTCTTTCAGCGCAAGTATCGCCCCCTGCTCGGGCTTGACATAACCACGTCCTCGGTGAAGCTCATCGAGCTAGCCATGAGCGGGGGTCAGTACCGGGTGGAGGCCTATGCTGCCGAGCCCACGCCTCAGAACGCGATGAACGAGAAAACCATCGTCGATGCCGAGGCGATCGGCGAGGCGGTGCGGCGCGCGGTGAAGCGCTCCGGGGCTCGCAGCCGGGAGGTTGCCATCGCGATCAGCGGCGATGCCGCCATCACCAAGGTCATTCAGATGCCCGGTGGCTTGCGCTCGAGCGAGCTCGAAGCGCAGGTCGAGATGCAGGCCGACCAGTACATCCCCTTTCCCATGGACGAGGTGAGCTACGACTTCGAGGTGCTCGGGCCTTCGGAGAAGGACTCCGAGACACACGATGTACTGCTCGTCGCGACGCGTACCGAGAACGTCGATCAGCGCCAGGCGGCGGTGAACGCAGCCGGACTCACCGCGAAGATCGTGGACGTCGAGGCCTTCGCGCTCGAGAACGCCTGCAAGCTGATGACGCACCAGATGCCCGACGGCGGGATCGACCGCACCATCGCCGTCGCGGACTTCGGCGCGAGCAGCACGACGTTCAGCGTGCTGCGCAATCTGAAGGTCATCTACACGCGCGACTTCGGCTTCGGCGGCCAGCAGCTGACCGAGGAGATCATGCGCACCTACGGACTCTCGATGGAGGAGGCCGGCCGGGCCAAGAAAGAAGGCGGCCTGCCCGGAAACTTTCAGTCCGAGGTGCTCGACCCGTTCATCGACGACATGACCCAGCAGGTGAGCCGCTCCCTGCAGTTCTATCTCGCGTCCGGATCGGGCCGCGAGCAGCCGGAGAAGCTCCTGATCTGCGGCGGCTGCGCAAACATCACCGGAGTCGCCGACGTGATCGCAAGCCGGGTCGGCATCGCCGCGGAGAAGGGCGATCCGCTCGGGCAGATGCGCCTGTCCTCGCGCGCCAAGGCGCAGGCGGTGCAGCGCGATGCCACGGCGCTCCTGACGGCCTGCGGCCTCGCCCTGCGGAGCTTCGACTGATATGCCGCGCATCAACCTACTGCCCTGGCGCGATGCCCAGCGGCGCGAACGCAAGCTCCACTTCACCGTCGCGCTCGGCGGTGCCACCGTCGCCGCGGTCGCCTTCACCTTCGTCGCCTTCCTCATGGTGGACTCGACGATCAGCGCCCAGCAGCACCGCAACAACATGCTGCGCAACCAGATCAAGGTCCTCGACAAGGAGATCGAGGAGATCAACAGCCTCGAGCAGGACAAGCAGAGGTTCATCGCCCGCATGGAGATCATCGAGAAGCTGCAGCGCTCGCGGCCGGAGATCGTGCACGTGTTCGACGAGATCGTGCGCACCATCCCCGATGGGGTCTATCTGACGAGCGTCAAGCAGACCGGGGACCACTTGAAGTTCGAGGGCGTCGCGCAGTCGAGCACGCGTGTCTCGGCTTTCATGCGCAACATCGACGCCTCGGAATGGCTCAAGAACCCTGCCCTGGAGGTCGTCGAGTCGAAGAAGGGCGACACCTTTGGCTCGAGCTTCGTGCTCGATGCCGACCAGGTGAGCCACGCCGCTGACAGCGACGATGAGTCCGCGCCCGGTGCCGCCATGCGGCGCGTCGCGCGCCGAGGGCCCGCGCCATGAACCTGATGGACGAGCTGCGGTCGCTCGATCCGCGCGACCCCGGACGCTGGCCGCTACCCGTGCTCGCAGGCGCGGTGGTGCTGTGGTTCGCGGTGCTCTCCGTGGGGCTCACGTACATGTTCGTGTGGCAGAGCGAGCGTGCGCAGCTCGATCGCTACCAGGCCGAGGAGCAGAAGCTGCGGAGCGAGTTCAGGGACAAGCACGAGAAGGCGGTCAACCTCGTGATCTACAAGCAGCAGCTCAAGGACATCGAGCGGTCCTTCGGCGCACTGCTGCGCCAGCTTCCCGGCAAGACCGAGGTGCCGAATCTGCTCGTGGACATCTCGCAGACCGGCCTTGCGGCGGGGCTGCAGGAGAAGCTGTTTCAGCCCGTGGCCGAGATCAAGAAGGACTTCTACGCGGAGCTGCCCATCAAGATCGAGCTCACGGGCAGTTACCATCAGTTCGGACAGTTCGTGAGCGGCATCGCGGCGCTGCCGCGCATCGTCACGCTGCACGACATCCAGATCAAGCCGCAGTCGAAGGGCTCCTACGACCAGCTGGTGCTCGATCTCACGGCCAAGACGTACCGTTATCTCGACGAGGACGAGCTCGCGGCGCAGGAAGCGGCCAAGCAGAAGGAAGACATGAAGAACCGACACCGGGGCGCGCGTTGAGCGCGGACCGGCACGAGCGGGTGGTCGTCATGAGCAGGACCCAGGGCAGCACGAGCGGGCATTCGCGGATGAGCGGCGGCAGTCGGGGCGCACGCGCGCTCGCGGCCTGGCTCGCGTGCTGGGCCCTCCTCGGGGTGCCGGTGCTCACGTTGAGCGCCTGCTCGAGCGCCGACGATGAGCTTCAGACCTTCATCAACGACACCAAGCGCGAAGGCGGCGGGCGGGTCGAGCCGCTGCCCGAGGTGAAGCCGTATCAGACGTTCACCTATGACGCCATGAATCTGCGCTCGCCGTTCGTGCCGAGCGGTCCGGGCGGCAACGGCGCGAACCTGCGGCCCGACCCGAAGCGCAACCGTGAGTTCCTCGAGCAGTACTCGCTCGATACCCTGAAGATGGTCGGCACGCTCAAGCTCGGCGGGCAGACCTACGGACTCGTTGAGACCAAGGACGGCCTCGTCAACCGCGTCCTGCCCGGCAATTTCATCGGGCAGAACGACGGCCGAATCACCGAAATCACCCCATCGAAGATCCTCATTCGCGAGATCGTTCCCGACGGCACGGGCGGCTACATCGAGCGCCCCGCGGCGCTTGCGCTCAGCGATTAGCGGATCGGCAGCAGGGAGTTCCAGAAGTCATGAAACGCGACAGCTCGACTCGCACCATGCGCGCGCTCGCCCTCGCGGCCGCCGCGCTGACGCTCGGCGTGCTCGGCGCCCCGTCACGTGCCGCCGACGGCCCGGCTCTGCAGTCGATCAACGTGCAGCCGCTCATCGGGCAGCAGCTGCAGCTGACGATGCACCTTTCGGGGCCTGCGCCCCAGCCGCTCTCGTTCACGATCGACAACCCGGCGCGCATCTCGATCGATCTGCCCGGGACGACGCTCGCCCTGCCGTCGCGCCGCATCGACGTGCATTCGCAGGGCATCGAAAGCATTCTCGCGGCCGAAGCCAAGGATCGCAGCCGCCTCGTCGTCGAGCTCGACCGGATGATTCCCTACAGCATGCGCGTGGATGGCAACGACATCGTCGTGACCCTCGGAGCGGGTTCCTCCGACGTTGCCGCCGCGCAGCCGGCCGCGCAGGCGAGCACCACGCCCGCCGCGGCGAGCGCGGCGCAGCCGGACACCTCGGCCGAGGCGCCCGCAGGTCCCCGCGCGATCAGCAACATCGACTTCCGGCGCAGCGCCGACGGGGCCGGACGCGTCATCGTCAACCTCACCGATCCGCACACACAGATCAACCTGCGTCAGGTCGGTGATCAGATCGTGGTCGACTTCGAGGGCACCGAGCTGCCGAACAAATTCCTGAAGCGCTACGATGCGACCGATTTCGGCACTCCGGTGACCGGGTTCGACGTCACGCGCTCGGGCGAAGGCACCCGCATCGTGATCAGTGCGACGGGCAACTACGAGCAGCTCGCCTATCAGACCGACAACCAGTACGTGATCGAGGTGCAGCCGCAGCGCAGGGCGACCGCGGTCGCCGAGCAGCCGCGCAAGTACACGGGCGAGCGCCTCACGCTCAACTTCCAGGATATCGACACCCGCGCCGTGCTGCAGCTGCTTGCCGATGCGAGCGGCCAGAACATCGTCGTGAGCGATTCGGTGAAGGGTAACGTGACGCTGCGCCTGCAGAACGTGCCCTGGGACCAGGCGCTCGATATCGTGCTGAAGACCAAGGGACTCGACAAGCGCCAGGACGGCAACGTCATCATCGTCGCGCCGGCCGAGGAGCTCGCGGCGCGGGAGAAGGCCGAGTTCGCGGCGACCAAGGACCTGCAGGAGCTCGAGCCGCTGCACTCCGAGTTCATGCAGGTGAACTACGCGAAGGCCGCCGACATCGCCGCGCTCATCAAGCCCAAGGTGACGGGCGGAACCGGTGCCGCCATGAATGCGACCATGCTCTCTCCGCGCGGCTCGGTCTCGGTCGATGAGCGCACCAACACGCTCCTCGTGCACGACACGGCCGATCGCATCGCCGACATCCGCCGCCTGGTCGCAACGCTCGACATCCCGATCCGCCAGGTGCTCATCGAGGCGCGCGTCGTGATCGTCAACGATGACTTCAAGCGCGAGCTCGGGACCGTGCTCGGATTGACGGGCGTCACGAAGAACGGCCCCGGCATCATCACGACGACCGGCTCGGCGGCGGGAGTGGACAACATCCTCTCCTCGACGCTCGGTGGGGCGTCCTTTCCGAGCACCATTCCGACCGGCACGAACGCCTTGAACCGCTACAACGTGAACCTGCCGACCCCCGATGCGGGCGGCAGCATCGCCTTCGGGGTGCTCGGCTCGGATTACCTGGTCGACCTCGAGCTCTCCGCGGCGCAGCTCGAGACGCGCGCCGATGTGATCTCCGCCCCGCGCGTCGTCACGGCGAATCAGAAGAAGGCCGTGATCCTGCAGGGCACCGAGATCCCGTATCAGGAGTCGGCCTCGAGCGGCGCAACGACCATCCAGTTCGAGCAGGCAGTGCTCTCGCTCACCGTCACCCCGCAGATCACCCCCGACAATCGCATCATCCTCGACCTCGACGTGAAGGACGACAGCGTCGGTACCGTGGTCGTGCAGTCGGGCGGCGTGAACGTCCCGGCGATCAACACCCAGGAAGTCACGAACCAGGTGGTGGTGAACGACGGTCAGACCGTCGTCCTCGGCGGCATTCTCGAGACGACCCACCGCGACCAGGAGCAGAAGATCCCGGTGCTCGGCGACATCCCCGTGCTCGGCAACCTCTTCAAGCAGACGATCAAGACGAACGACAAGGACGAGCTGCTCGTCTTCGTCACGCCGAAGATCCTGCACGAGGGCACGACGGTCTATTGAGGCTGTTCGGCGCGCTCCGCGCTCCGAACGCTTGGTCCGGCGCGTCGCGAACCTGACGCGCCTCGACATAATCGCGATCGAGCCACGCCCGTACTGACCGCTCATCCGGTGATTCCCACCGGCCGTCGGAGCGTTCGCGGAAGGCGCCTCCGGCGTGCTCTGCTTCACACTTCCGGGTACGACCAGGGCTTCAAACTACTCCCATGCGCGATGCAAACGCCGGTGTCACTCTGTTCGAGCTGCTGTTGACGATCACGATCGCCGGCATCCTCGTGGCCCTTGCGACCCCCTCGCTCACGACCTTCATCCAGAACAACCGCCAGACCTCCGAGGGGAACTCTCTCGTGATGGCGCTCGATTACGCGCGCAGCGAGGCCATCAAGGAGGACGCGAACGTCGAGGTGTGCGCTTCGGTGGATGGAATGAACTGCAGCAACAATGCGAATCCCGGTGGATGGGCGACGGGCTGGATCGTCGAGACGACGGCCGCCGTCCCGACGGTGCTGCAGAGCATGCCGGCGCTCGACGCGAACAACACGCTCTCCGCCGCTTTCAACGGCAACAACGTGGCCGAGGTCACTTTTCAGCCGAACGGATTCGTGCTGGGGGCCGCGAACGCGAGCCTGTTTGTCCCGACCTATTTCACGCTCTGCGACATCCGCGGCGCCGCGTTCGCGCGCGACGTCGAGGTGAGCGCCATCGGATCGGTCCAGTCAGCCCAGACCGCCGGGCAAAACGTGAACGGGGGCCCGCTCGCCTGTCCGTGAGCGTACGAGCACGGCATGCGCACCTGAACTTCGTCCTGGATGCCATCGAAGCGAATCACCTTCCATGAACACGCAGCGCAAACATCGATCCTCCTCGGGCTTCACGCTCATCGAAGTGCTGGTCTCGCTGCTCGTGATCAGCATCGGCTTGCTCGGGGTCGCGAAGCTCGTGCTCGCCGCGGTGAAGGCGAACGACAGCGCCTACTTTCGCGGTCAGGCGACCAACCTTGCGTACGCGATCCTCGATGACATGCGCGCGAACCGCACCTACGCGCTCTCCGCGCCGGGCTATCAGGTGGGGTTCGGCGCCTACGCGGCGCCCGGGACTCTGTGCGTGAGTGGAACGGTCTGCACGCCCGCGCAGCAGGCGGCCTACGACATCTACATGTGGAAGCAGCGCCTCAATGCCGGAAACAACGCCGCGGCAGGGCAGGTGGTCGGTGCGCTGCCCGCCGGAGACGGCCAGGTGACGATGACCTTCCCGGCCGGCACGGGGCAGGTCATGGCGACGATCACCATCCAGTGGGATGACAGCATCGCGGCCTGGGCCTTCGGCACCCAGGCCAATGTCGTGCCGAATCCGATGACCTTCACCCTGGAGACCGCACTGTGAGCCGGCCTGCGCCCCCGAGAGCGGCGCGCACCGGTGCGCGCGGCTTCTCCGTCATCGAGCTGATGATCGCCCTGACCCTCGGCCTCGTCGTGACGGGCGCCGTCATCGCGACCTTCGTCGGCATGCATTCGGCCTCGGGAGTCACCTCGAGTGAATCCGTGGTCGCCGACAACGGCAGGGTCGCGCTCGACGTGATCCAGCAGGCGCTGCGCAGCGCCGGCTACATGGCGTGCAACAGCACCGCGCGCCAGACTGTCGTGCTCGGGGTGGGGCCGACCCCCATGACGTACGACTTCACCGAGGCGCTCTCGGGTTACGAGGCGACGGGGACGAGTCCTGGAGATGCGTACGCATTGAGCGCGGCTCCCCCCGCGGACGGCAATCTCGGCGACTGGGTGAGCTCCGCCGCGCTCGGCGATCAACTCGATGCCTCGGTCACCACGGTCGGCGGTCAGCCGATCAAGGGGAGCGATGTGGTGGCCATCCACACCACCTGGTCACAGGTGCAGCCCGTCTACACGACCGCCTTGAGCGGTGCGAACTCGACGGCGGTGCAGAGCAGCGCCGGATTCGCGGCGAACCAGCTCGCGATCGTCTCGAACTGCGCGAACTCGGTGATCGACGCGGTCGCCGCGACGGGCGGGGTGATCACCTACCAGGATTCGCTCCAGAGCGCCTTCACCGCGGGCTCCCAGGTCGCCGTGGCGGACACGATCGTGTTCTTCATCGGGGTGGGTGCGGACGGAGATGGAGCCCTCTACTCGTACGAGCTCGCCGGGAACAATGCGTTCTCGCTTGCGAACACTCCGGCCGTCGAGGTGGTACCGGATGTCGAGAACCTGCAGATCCTCTACGGCGTGGACACGACCGGCACGTACTCGGTCAGCGAGTACGTGACGGCCGATCAGGTGACGAACGCCGTGGCCGGAAATCCCAATTGCGTGCAAATCGCGGGCACCGGGCCCGTCGCGTTCAACTGCGTGATCAGCGTCAAGGTGGCGGTGCTCGCGGCAAGCCCTCCGGGGGCGGTGCCGCTGCCCGCGGCGCCGCAAGTCTTCAACCTGCTCGGAACGCAGATCACCGCGCCCCTCGACACGCGGGCGCGCCAGTCGTTCGACATGACCATTTCGCTGCGCAACACGACGACCTGAACCGGATGCCATGACCATGATGCACACCCGCGCGCGCATACCTACGAGACCCAAGCCTCAGGGACCTGCCTTCGCGAACCAGCGCGGAGCCGTTCTGTTCGTGTCGCTGATCTTTCTGCTCATCCTGACGCTGCTCGGGGTGATGCTCGCGCGCATGCAGAGCTCCGAGGAGCGCATGGCGCAGAACGACTCCAATCACGAGCTCGCGGTGGAAGCCGGCGAGGCGTCCCTGCGATTCGCGGAGACCAATATCGCGACGGGGGTTTATACCCCGGCGATGATGGCGGCGAACGCGGGCGGGTTCTACACGCTCAATCCCGCCGTCGGCAGCCAGCTCATCTGGAACGGCGGTAACGCCATCACCTACAACGGCGTGGCGGACACCGCCATCAACTACACCGGCAATGCGCTCAACTCCGTCGCGCAGCCGCCGGCGTTCATCATCGAGAACCTTCCGAGCGTCGCGACCGGAGGGACGAACCTCAACGTCGGCGCTGGCTACAACCAGAACGGCAGCGTCACCGTCTACCAGATCACGACGCACGCGACCGGCGGGGATCAAACCGGCAGCGCCACGCTGCGGAGCATCTACGAGCAGGAGTAAGCCCATGATGCGCGCCAAGGTATTGCCCTCAAAGCGACTCTGCGCCCGCGCCGGCACGATGCCGCGGCTGGCGGCATTTTTGCTAGCCGCCTGCTATGGCGCCGGAGCGGCCTACGCGGCGCCGGCGATCAACGTCTCGCAGGTGCCACTCACGGTGACCATCCCCGCTCACCCGCAGCTCATCTTCGCAATCGGCAACTCCCAGTCGATGGATGGAACGCTCTCCGGCGCGATCATGACGGGCGCCGGTGCGCTCAGCGCCACCGACTCGCTGCTGCAGAACTCGAGCTCGCCGGTCGATTTCACCGTTCCTGCGGGCTTCACGCCGCCTCTGAATGCAGGCTCGGGCGGCCAGGCGCCCTACACGGTCACCTCCGCCACGACGACCTGCGCGGCGGGCGGGCTCTGCGTGTGTCCCGCCGGAGATCAATGCGACAACTCCGCGAGCCGGCTCAACGCCGCCAAGGCAGCCATCTACAACGTCTTGAATCTCTTCATGGCGGACACCGATTTCTCCCTGATGACCTACTGCTCGAATCCGAGCAGCACCACGAGCTGCTCCACGTCCACGACCGAATACGAAACCTGGCTCTACGTGATGAGCCCGACGAGCGGCCCGTTCGTGTTCACGAACACCGAGGTGGCCGGCGACCAGTACGTGGCGAATCCCTGCTACAACTACCAGAGCCTTGCCACCACGAACACGGTCTATACGGACTGCCACACCATAGACACGGGTGGGCAGGTCACCTTGAGCGGGGTCCTCTCGATCTCGAGCGCTCAGTACATGCAGGTCTCGGATACGAGCGATGATCCCCTCGTCAACGACGTGCTGTATGCGCCGAACGGCTGGGGCTCCCCGGTGTGCCTGGTCTACGGCGGGCCGAATCCGCCGACTCCGTGGCCCCCGAATTACTCCCTCGCGGACTACAACAGCAATCCCGGGACCATTCAGGTGGGCTATACCCACGAGAGCACCGCCTGTGCGACGACGGTGACGCCGACCAACGCAGGCTACGTGCCCTACACGCCGCAGAGCATGTACATGGCTCGCGGATTCGGCTACGACAACGGCAACAACCAGTACCACACGCCTCCGACCGGCTCGTACTGGGCGCCGGTCGTCGCCATGACGAGCGCCGGACAGTACCCGACGACGGCCACCGTCAATACCGCCATCGCAAAGTTCTTGCCGTACCTCGCTCCGGAGACCAACACGACCGCGACCTCCGAGGTCAAGGCGGTCGCCGAGCAGTCCCCGCTTGCCGGACTGCTCAAGAACGCGCAGGCGTACTACACCGATGCGAACCCGGCGCCGTCGGTCCCGGGGTGCGCGGTGCAGCGCTATGTCGTTCTCCTGACGGATGGCCTGCCGACCGAGGGTGTCGTTGGAGATGCTTGGCCGCCCCCCGGCACGACCGCCGCCTCGGAGTACGGAGAGACCGTCAGTTTCAATGCCGACGGCTCGCTCAACATCGCCGGCACGAACGACCTGTCGCTCGTCGAGACGATCAACACGCTGACGAGCATGTACAACGCCGGCATCAAGACTTACATCGTCGGGCTCGGCTCGGGCGTTTCGGCCAATCCGGCCGCCGCCCAGGTCCTCACGGCCATGGCCATCGCGGCCGGCACTTCGCAGTATTTCCCGGCCACCAACACGGTGCAGCTCACCCAGGCGCTGCAGACGATCCTCGGGGACGTGCAGGCCGCGACGCAGTCCGTCTCCTCGTCCGCCATCAACTCGACCGGCATCCACGAGGGCTCGGTCGTCTATCAAGCGCAGTTCACGACCAAGGACACGAACCAGGACTGGACCGGCAACGTCTTCGCATTTCCCATCAACCCCACGACGGGGTACGTCGCCACGAATCCGAGCGATGCCCTCTGGCAAGCGCAGTCGCTGCTCGACTCGCAGCCCTGGCAGACGGGCGGCGCGGGCAGGATCATCGCGACCTGGGACCCGGTCGCCGGCACGGGCATCCCCTTCGAATGGTCGAGCGGCACTCCGTCCGCCGGCATCGCGAGCTCCACGACGCTCGGACAGGACCTCAGCACCAATCCTGCCGACACGAACGGCCAGGATGCGCTCGATTACCTGCGCGGTGACCGCGCGCTGGAGCAAGCGCAGGGCGGCCCGTATCGCACCCGCACGCACGTGCTCGGCGATATCATCGACAGCGCACCGATCTATATCGGCCCTCCGCAGGGCTTGTATCAGGGATCCTCGTACACGACGTTCCAGCAGACGTGGGCGAATCGCCCGCCCGTCGTCTACGTGGGCGGCAACGACGGCATGCTCCACGCATTCGATGCCGCAACCGGCATCGAGCGGTTTGCCTTCATTCCGCACGCCGTCTTCTCCAATCTCGTCAATCTGACTTATCCCACCTACAACGAGAATCATCTGTTCTTCGTCGACGGGTCCCCGCAGGCGTGGGACGTGCAGTTCAGCGACAACAGCTGGCACACCGTTCTGGTGAGCCCGGAGGGCGCGGGCGGGAGTAGCATATTCGCGATCGACGTGACCAATCCTGCGGGCATCACGAGCGAGGCGAGTCTGGCATCGAGCGTGCTGTGGGAGTTCACCGACGGCAACATGGGCCTCACCTTCGGTCCGCCTTCGCTCGCCTTGACGAACGACGGGCAGTTGCTCTTCTTCAGCAACGGCTACAACAGCCCGACGGAGCAGCCGTACCTCTACGCGCTCAATCCGCAAGACGGCACCGTCGTCGCGAAGCTCAGTCTTTGCAGCTTCGTGCCGACCGCCTGCAACGCGAGTTTGCCGAACGGACTTTCGACCGTGACGCTCGTGAACAGCACGGGTAGTCTTTCGGGGCCGGCGAACGTCCTCTACGCGGGCGATCTGCAGGGCAACGTCTGGCGCGTGGATATCTCGAACAGCAACCCTGCCAACTGGACGGCGAGCGTGCTCTTCCAGGCGACCGACCCGAGCGGCAATCCCCAGCCGATCACGACTCAGCCGGTCGTCAGCCTGAATCCCGACTTCCCGAGGCTTCAGGGCACGTTCGTGTTCGTCGGTACCGGCCAGCTGCTCTCGACCAGCGATCTGTCCTCGACCCAGACCGAGAGCCTGTACGGACTCTATGACGCGATGCCGAACGCGAGCGTCATCACGAAGGCAAGCCTCGTCCAGCAGACCCTCACCGCGACGACGGTGACGACGGTGAACTCCACCACCGTCAACGCCATCCAGGTCACCAACAACCTCGTCACCCTTCCGTCGCAGATGGGCTGGTATGTCAACTTCAGCCTCAATTCCGGGGAGCGGGTGATCACCGACCCGGTCCTCTACTCGGGTGCACTGGTCATCACGACGAATCAGCCCACGGCGTCCAACTGTGTGGCCACGACGGACTCCTGGTTCTATGAATTCAACTACCTGGACGGAGGTCGATTCCCTGGGCCCACGTTCGATGTGACCGAGAGTGGATCGATCTCGAACTCGGAGCCCAGCGTCGCCGGGGTCTCTCTCGGCAACGTGTATTCGTCCGGGGCGCGCATCACCTCCGGTTCCCTCGGCAACGGCACGGCGGGCCTGGACATCCTCATCAACGAGTCGGGTGACTCGACCGTTGCGGGCGCCTACTCGAGCTACGGCCAGAATCAGCAACCGGTCTGCGTCGGCGGCCCGCAGGTCTGCGGCAATCCTATTACGCCTATACTGGGCAAGGGCGGCGGACAGAGCCGTACCGCCTGGTGGGAGATCCGTTAATGAACACTCGACGTTTGTTGATTCCGTGTCTCGCGGCAGCAGCTTTCACCGCCCTTGCGAGCCAGGCGGTCCTTGCGAGCAAGCCGGTGATACCTTCCACGATATCGGGCACAGTGACCTCCTCGGCAGTTGGCGGGGCGATCACCATCGATGGCCATACCTACCAGATCCAGCCGCAGAGCGCGGCAGCCACGGAGGCCGGCAATCTGCTGGTGGGCCAGAGCGTCGAGGTAAAACTGAGCGGCTCGCCCAACTCGAAGGCGAGCCGGGTGGTCGAGATCCATGCAACCGAAAGCCGCTGACCGCTCGCGCGCCTCCTGCGCGCGGACTTCGCATCACGTGCGTCCCGAGCGGGGATTCTCGCTCATAGAGCTCCTGATCGTGATGGCCATCATCGCGATTCTCGCGGCCATCGCGTACCCGTCGTACTTGAACTTCACGGAACGGTCCAACCGCACGGATGCCACCGCCACGATGACCAACGCCGCGCAGATCCTGCAGCGCTGCTACTCGCAGACCTACGACTACACCCAGTGCCTGATCGGGGCGACCCCGGCGGGTGTGACCGGTGTGTCGGCCGCCTACACCTCGCCCCAGGGCTACTACAACATCACGGTCGTGCCGGGACCTGCCAACCAGTACGTCATCACGGCAACGCCTGCGACGACACCTCAGACCGAAGATGCGCAGTGCGCGCAGTTCACGCTGACGCAGGCCGGTCAGCAGAGCTCCCTCCCGAGCGGCACCAGCCAGCCGTGCTGGGGCTCGAATTAGGCGCTACCGGCGGGCCGCCGTGAGCGGCTGACAAGCGGTGCCATGGCGGGCGGCGCTTCGGGACATCTGGCTCTACACTGTCCCGGGCGTGAGCGGGCGCGGCGCACCGCGGCCCGCTGCTCGCATCTGCGGCTCGCGGAGGGCTTGCGGTATGCTCTTCCCGCCATGCTCGGCAAGCGCAGCGTCTTTCTCATCGGGCCCATGGGCTCCGGCAAGTCCGCCGTGGGGCGCCTGCTCGCCCGGCTGCTCGATGCCTCCTTCTACGATAGCGACGCCGAGATCGAGCGGCGTACGGGCGTTGATATCTCCTACATCTTCGAGAAGGAAGGGGAGGCGGGTTTTCGCCAGCGCGAGCGGGAGGTGATCGATGCGCTCACGCAAATCGAGCCCGTCGTGCTCGCAACCGGCGGGGGCGCCGTGGTGCTCGCCAAGAACCGCCGCCATCTCGCCGAGCGCGGGTGCGTCGTGTACCTCGAGGCCTCCGTCGAGCAGCAGGTGCGGCGGGTGCACTATGCGCGCCATCGCCCGCTCCTCATGAACGTCGATCCAGCGACCAAGCTCAGGCAGCTCATGAGCGAGCGCGCGGCGCTCTATCTCGAGATCGCGGACATCTCCGTGCCGACCGATGGCCGCAAGGTGCAGAGCGTCGCGGAGGAGATCCTCCGTGAGTTGAAGCTCAGGGACGGGGCGCATCAGGCGACGAGCGGGTGAAGATGGATCGGCTCACCGTCGAGCTCGGCGAGCGTAGCTACCCGATCCTGATCGGGGCGGGACTGTTGCGCGAGCGGGCGGTGCTCGAGCAGCACGTGCCCGGGCGCGATCTCCTGCTCGTGAGCAATACGATCGTCGCGCCGCGCTACCAGCAACGGGTGACCGAGGCTCTCTGCGACCGGCGCCTGGTTGCGGCCATCCTGCCGGACGGGGAGGCACACAAGACGCTCGCGAACGTCTCGCGCATCCTCGATGTGCTGGTCGCGAACCGCTTCGGCCGCGACGCGACCGTCCTCGCCCTGGGCGGCGGGGTCGTCGGGGACGTCGCGGGCTTCGCCGCCGCGTGCTACCAGCGCGGGATCGCGTACGTGCAAGCGCCGACGACGCTGCTTGCGCAGGTGGACTCCTCCGTCGGCGGCAAGACAGGCGTGAATCACCCCGGCGGCAAGAATCTCATCGGCGCATTTCACCAGCCGGTCGCGGTGCTCGCCGATACCTCGACGCTCGATACGCTGCCGCCGCGCGAGCTGCGCGCCGGACTCGCGGAGATCATCAAGTACGGCCTGATCCGCGATGCGGGGTTCTACGAGTGGCTGCACGTCAATATCGAGCGCCTCCTTGCGCGGGACCCGCTGGCGCTCGCGTACGCGATCCACCGCTCGTGCGAGATCAAGGCGGAGATGGTCGGGCACGACGAGCGCGAGCAGGGCGAGCGTGCCCTCCTCAATCTGGGGCACACCTTCGGGCATGCCATGGAGTCGGCGACGGCGTACGGCCGCTGGCTCCACGGGGAGGCGGTCGGCGCCGGACTCCTGATGGCGGCGGCCCTCTCCCGGGCGTTGGGCACGGTGCGGCCCGAGGAGGTCGAGCGGCTGCGGGTGCTGCTCGAGCGGGCGGGACTTCCGACGGGTGCGCGGGAGGTACGGGCCGAGGCGCTCCTCGAGCACATGAAGATCGACAAGAAGGTGAAGGCCGGGCGCGTCCGCCTGGTCCTGCTCAGGGGGATCGGCGCCGCCTACGTGACGGGGGATTACCCCGATGGCGCGCTCGCCGCGACCGTGCGGGCCTACTGCGGTTGAGCTGCCGCGCCGCGCTGCGCGCCCATGCGGGGCTCGACGGATGAGGTGACGTGAACGACGCGACCCAGGTTCCAGGCGAGCTGGCGGCTTATGCGGCCTGGGAAGCACGCTCCCGTGGACGGCGACATCCCGAGCCGAAGCCCGATTTTCGTGGCGAATACCAGCGTGATCGCGACAGGATCATTCACTCGAATGCGTTCCGCCGGCTCGTGTACAAGACCCAGGTCTTCGTCAACCACGAGGGTGACCTCTATCGCACGCGCATCACCCACTCCATCGAGGTGGCGCAGATCGCGCGCTCCATCGCGCGGGCCTTGAAGCTCAATGAGACTTTGACGGAGGCGATCTGTCTCGCGCATGACCTGGGGCACACCCCCTTCGGGCATGCTGGGCAGGATGCGCTCAACGCCTGCATGCGCCCCTACGGGGGCTTCGAGCACAACCTGCAGTCGTTGCGGGTGGTCGATGAGCTCGAGGATCGCTACGCGGACTTTCGCGGCCTCAATCTCACCTTCGAGTGCCGCGAGGGCATTCTCAAGCACTGCTCGGTGCGCAATGCGCGCGAGCTCGGCGAGGTCGGCGAGCGCTTCATCCGCCGCCAGCAGCCGAGCCTCGAGGCGCAGATCGCGAATCTCGCCGACGAGATCGCCTACAACAATCACGACGTCGACGATGGGCTGCGCGCCGGGCTCATCGAGGTGAAGGACCTCCGGGAGGTGAGGCTCTTCCAGCGCCAGTACGCGGCCGTTGAGCGCAAGTATCCCGAGATCGGCGAGCGCAAGCACATTCACGAGACGATCCGGCGCATGATCAATTTCGTCGTCACGGACCTCATCCGCACGACCCAGAGACGGCTCCGTGAAGCCGCGCCCTCTTCGATCGAGGACATCCGCAGGCGCTCGAAGCCCCTCGTGAGCCTCGATGGTGTAATGCAAGAGGAGCACCTCGAGCTGAAAGGCTTTCTGCGCGAGCGGGTCTATCGACACCATCGGGTGCTGCGGATGACCGCCAAGGCCCGCCGGGTGCTGAAGGAGCTCTTCGACGCCTTTCTCGAGGACGTCGAGCTCATGCCTCCGGAGCATCGGGATGCGGCTGTCCGGGGGATGCGCGAGCACGGCGTGCGCGGCCGTGCGCGCGCCGTCGCGGACTACGTCGCCGGGATGACGGATCGGTACGCGATCCTCGAGCACCGGCGGCTGTTCGATCCGAGCGAGAGGACCTGAACCCCCAAGCGCCTCGCGCGGAGCGAGGCGCACCCCCATCGGGGGCCTCTCCCAACCGTCGAACGACACCCGGTCGGCTTGATGTTGGCCCCCTGATCTGAAAGATTGCCCGCATGGCTGACCTCCATTTGCGGGCCCCCGTCAAGGTTCTTTTCTGTCGGAAGCGTCACGCTTCCGAAGCCTCATTATTCAATATGTTACGTGTTTGCCAAGTTATGGCAAAAGGTGCACTATGGATGTGAAGAGCTGCCTGCTTGCTGCAGTGCGGCATATGCTTGTCCCGATCGCGCGGATCCTGATCCGGAACGGGGTGGCATATGGCGATTTCGATGCAGCGGCGAGACACGCCTTCGCAAAGGGCGGTGAATCAGTTTTGAGAGAACGAGATCTGGCAGTGACGCTTGCGAGGTTGTCGGTGCTCACCGGTATTGGGCAACGGGAAATTGAACGTCTTGCAAAGGGCCCGGCCCAAGTCGTCATGTCCATGTCGGCAGATTGGCTTTCTGCAGCGCGCGTTCTTCACGCTTGGCATACGAAGTCACCTTTTGTCCTCGTCCCGGTCGGCGTCCCGATGGATTTGGAATACGAGGCACTTGACAGCAAAACGACCTTTGTGGAGTTGGTGCAAACCTACGTGCCGGATGCCGATCCGGCCCTGATGCTTACGATATTGCTTGCTGCTGGGGCGGTTACGCACGACGACCGTGGCCGCCTTCACGCAACGACCAGGACTTTTGTGGCTGCCGAACTCACGGAGACACAGATTCGGTACTGCGCACGTGATGCGCGCAGGTTCCTGGACACGGTGGATGCGAATCTTACGGAAGGGGGACGTAAAAGCGGACGGTTTGAGCGATCGGTCACTGCCGATAAAGGCATCCCGGTGCGGCGCTACGACGAGTTCGTGGTGTTTATTCGATCAGCGATGCAGAAGACTCTGGAGGACATCGACGAGTGGACGGCGAACGTCGACATTGAGCCAGGGGAACCTGTCATCTGGGCAGGCGTTGGAATGCACCACTGGGTTGAACAGCCGGAAGATTTTGAGTCTGCATTCAAGGACGTAGTAGAGGATGCGGCGCGAATTGCGCAGGGACACTGACTCGAGTAGCACTTTCTAGAACCAAGACATCGTACAGGGTAGGGAGTCGCCATGTCCCGGGTCTCGATCAAGTTGGCCGGTCTCGTTCTAGCGCCGCTTGCATACGCATTCGCTGCGTCCTATGCGGTCGCGGGGTCGACATCTGCATCGCAAGCGTCTCAAGTGCTCTTGGACTACGGACCAGTTGACGCCATCGACGACGCACACTCGACGGTTGTCATCGCAGGTCAGCCCTTTGCCCTCGTCGGCCAGAGTACGTTCAAGGAAGGCGAGCTTGGTGCGGTGGTTGTGGAAACCAAGGACGGGATCGTGCACGCCTATGCGCTGCAGCTCTCCGCGCAATATGTTGCTGGCAGCACAAGGGTTCTGGCTACCGGCATCGTGACTTCCGTCAAGTCGGAATCGGCCGAACTCAATATCGGTAAGTTAGCAGTTGATTACAGCAGATTATTGAGCGAATCGCCTGAGCTGCATTTCTCAGTTGGGGATGTCGTTGTAGTTTCAGGAATCCAGCCGGACCAAGGTGGGGTTCTCCTCGCAGATTCTGGACGACTTGTTGGACCTGACTCGATCGCCGGAGCCAACTCGATCGCCGGAGCCAACTCGATCGCCGGAGCCAACTCGATCGCCGGAGCCAACTCGATCGCCGGAGCCAACTCGATCGCCGGAGCCAACTCGATCGCGGGGGCCAACTCGATCGCGGGGGCCAACTCGATCGCGGGGGCCAACTCGATCGCGGGGGCCAACTAGTTCTGAAGTTCATTTCTGGCTCAGCGGCTCAGCTCGGGACACGAGATTCCTACTTGAGCACGGTTCGGGGCGGTTGCAGCCGAATTTTTTCCTAAGCGCTCAGGGAAACGCGTTGTTGACGGAACGACGCGGACCTCAAGGGATCACGCCCGCAAAAATAACTGTGGCGCTGTCGTAGAGACCTTCCGGCCACCGTCCTTGGCAAACCAAGGACTTACGCGCGCCCACGCCCCGTAGTAAGTCCGGCTAACTCACTCAGGGCGCGTATCGCAATCCAAAGCCGCTAGAAGGTTCGAATTAGGTCAACGAAGTCATGCAAGGACCAGAGGGCATTACCGCGATCACCTTGCCTCATGCTGGCGATAGCGGTGTGACCGAGATTCGGTTCGCCTGTTCACTGGCGCCCTTCGTTCTCTGTCAAGGAAAGCGTATATGCCGATACCGTAAGGCCGCCCTGTATTCTGACTCCCCTTCGTCTTGCAAGAGCCGAGTTTCTCGTCGGCTGCATTAAGAAAAGATTGCCCGCTCAATCGGACAAAGCGCTGCGCCTCAGAGAACTGTTCGGGATCAAGGGATGAACAGACGGCCCAACGTTGCATAAGACCAAAACCAGCTGACCGCTTCTCGTACAAGTTGTGTTCGATCGTTTCCAAGAAGCGCCGAACCGAATCCAACAATGGCGTCGCGACGAACTGATTGCCACTGACTGCCAACAACACGTTGGACACAAACCGCACTCGGCGCCCTCGGTCGCAGCGCTGGACCGTTCCGAGAGCCTCCAGGTGCTCAAGAGCGGAAGCTGGGGGAATAGAGATGCCAACCTTCTTCAGCAGCCTTTCGAACGAGTGTCTTCCGCCTGCCACGCGAAGCTTCATTGGTGATCCGGTCTCGTCGATAAAATCGGGGTCTGTGGCCCATACCATTACGACGTCTGCGAGCTCAAGGAAGGGAACGCGTGCCCGCTGCACTGCTGGAGCCGGATCCTGGACGTATTCCCGACACGCCCTCTCAGTTGCTGAACGAATCCTGCGCTCGCTGATTCCACACGCTATCAAGATCCGAACAAGGGGACGTACTACGTCGAACACAAGTTCGTTTGGCACCGGCGAGGTGCGCCGGGCAGTTCGCTTCATGAAGCCCAATGGAGCCCTCCACTGACCATCGCGGTCCTCATCTGTGGTTACGTCCGCGGGCACCTTATGTGCCCCGGCGGTAACATGCTTTTGCCGAAAAAAAATCGCATAGATGTTGCCGTCTTGCAAGAGCCAGTCTCCGACACTTGGAGTGGTATACTTTTTGCCGGAAAAATTGCAAATGACGCGCCCGCGCTGTGCTGCTCGGCTCTCCACGAGCGACGGTCCGGCGCGCGTGCGGCTGTCCGAGTTGCTTCGTGGCCTTCGATATGCAGTCCGAGTTCCGCACTTCCCTCGCGTACATGTGCCGTCGGATCCTCTACCCGCTGGTGAGGATCCTCGTGCGGTTCGGGGTGAGCGCCGGGGAGCTCAAGTCGATCATCGATAGCGTCTACGCCCACGCCGGCTCGGAGTATCTGAAGCGCCAGGGCGAACGGGTGACGTATTCGCGGCTTGCGGTGATCACGGGCATCAATCGGAGCGCGTTGCCCGCCATCATGGCGGCGCCCCGGGAAGGGGACTTCCAGCCGCGCAGCAGCACGCAGCTGCATCGGGCCGCGCGAGTGCTGAGCGGCTGGCACGACGATCGCGATTTTCAGGCTCGAGCGGGTGGCCCCGCGGTGCTGCCGCTCCACGGGGAGCGGCGCAGCTTCGAGCAGCTTGCGCGTCGCTACAGCGGCGGGGTGTACTACTGGACGATTCTCGCGGAGCTCGAGCGCGTGGGCGCCGTCAAGCGCATCGGGAGCCACGGCGTGCGTGCGATGCGCCGCTCGCTGAGTGCGGGGGGCGCCAGTGCCGAGTCGCTCTACTCGGCGGCGGAGTTCGCCGGTGACCTCATGGGCACGCTCGATCACAACCTCACCGCTCGGGCGCACGAGCAACTGCCGGTCCGCTCGCTCGTGCTGCCGGCCGATCGCAGGAGCCTTCCACTGTTCCGCGCCCAGGTCGGGCGACGTGCGGAGGCGCTGCTCGAGCAGGTGGAGTCCTTCCTGCAGTCGCATCGTCCGGAGCGAAGCCGCGAAGCGCCTGCGGGGGAGGAGCCTCGCGACCTGACGCTCGGTGCTACGGTGTTTGCGGTCTTTCGTGAGGGGGATCGGACAGAAAAGGAATCATCGCCGGGCCGAGAGCGTAGGTCGCGCCCGAGGCGCCGGAAGCGCTAGCGCCTAAGCGTGCGGTGTGAACTCATCGCGCAGGGCTCGCCGCAGGATCTTGCCGACGTTGGTCTTCGGCAGCTCATCGCGGAAGAAGACGTGTTTCGGGACCTTGTACGCGGTGAGCGATTTGCGGCAGAACTCGATGATCTCCTTCTCGGTGAGCTTCGGATCCTTCCTCACGACGAAGAGCGCGACGACCTCCCCGGAGTGCTCATCGGGCTGAGCGACCGCTGCGACTTCGAGAATGCCCGGATGCGCGGCGGCGACCTCCTCCACCTCGTTCGGGTACACGTTGAAGCCCGACACGAGGATCATGTCCTTCTTGCGGTCCTGGATGTAGACGTAGCCGCGCTCGTCCATGCGCCCGATATCCCCGGTGCGCAGCCAGCCTTCCGGCAGCATCACCTTAGCGGTCTCATCGGGTCGGTTCCAGTAGCCGCGCATGACCTGCGGGCCGCGCACGCAGATCTCGCCCACCTCGTTGACGGCAAGGTCGCGGCCGCTATCGTCCTTGATGCTCACCTCGCTCGAGGGAATGGGCAGCCCGATCGAGCCGTTGAAGTCCTCGCCGGGCGGGTTGATGCACACCCCGGGCGAGGTCTCCGTGAGGCCCCATGCCTGGCTCAGGGGCTTGCCCGTGACGGCCTTCCAGCGCTCGGCAACCGAGGATTGCACGGCCATGCCGCCACCGAGGGTGATCTTCAAGTGGCTGAAGTCGAGCCGCTCGAAACCTTGCGTGTTGAGCAGCGCATTGAAAAGGGTGTTGACGCCGCTCAGGTACGCGAAGGGGTACCTGCGCAGCTCCGCGACGAAGGCGGGCAGATCCCGTGGATTCGTGATGAGCACGTTGTGCCATCCGAGTCGCAGGAACAGCATGCAGTTCGCGGTGAGCGCGAAGATGTGATAGAGCGGAATCGGGGTGACGAGAACGCTCTGCGCGCTCTGCGGCGGGGGCAGAAAGGGCCGTATCCAGGCCTCCGCCTGCAGAATGTTGGCGCAGATGTTCCCATGCGTGAGCACCGCGCCCTTCGAGATCCCGGTCGTGCCGCCGGTGTACTGCAGGAAAGCGATATCCTCGTGACCGAGCTCTACGGGGTCGAGTTGCAGTCCCCGCCCCGAGCGCACGACGGATCTGAAATCGAGCGCGCGCTCGATCCGCCAGGCTGGCACCTGCTTGCGCACCCGGCGCACGACGAAATCGACGATCCGGGACTTTGGGAAACCGAGCCACGCGCCGACCGAGGTGACCAGGACCCACTTGAGCTTCGTGCGCGGCAGCACCTCCGTAACGACGTGCGCGAAGTTCTCGAGCACGACGATCGCGCTCGCGCCCGAGTCATTGAGCTGATGCTCGAGCTCGCGCGCGGTGTAGAGGGGATTGGTGTTGACGACCGTCATGCCCGCCCGCAGCGCGCCGAACATGGCGATCGGATACTGCAGGACGTTCGGCAGCATGATGGCGAGCCGATCGCCCCGTTTGAGACCCGACTCCTTCTGTAGCCACGCGCCGAAGGCGCGGGAGTGCTCCTCGAGCTCGCGGAAGCTCATGGCGCGGCCCATCTGACTGAAGGCAGGACGCTCGGCGAAACGCGCGAAGCTCTCCTCGGCCATCTCGCGCAGCGACCGGATGGCGTTGCGATCGATCTGCGCGGGGACGCCCGGGGGGTAGGACTTCAGCCAGATCTTCTGCACGGCGGCGCTTATAGCACCCGATCGCCCAGCCTCGCAATGCAAGGCGCGGGCTTTCCTGGAGGGTCAGTTCGCGGCGGATCTGCCGGGGATGCCGCGCGCAGCTGCAGCCTTCTTGAGCATCGGAACGAGATAGGGCCACACCGTCTCGAGCACGGGACCCTCCCCTTCAGCATTCGGATGCAGACCGTCGGACTGCATGAGCTCGGGATGCAAGGCGACCGTCTGAAGCAGAAAGGGCACGAGCGGTAGATGAAAGCGTGCGGCGAGCTCGCCGTAGATCATCGCGAATCCATCCCCGTAGCGCGGCCCGTAATTGGGCGGCAGCCGGATGCCAAGGAGCAGCACCTTCGCACCGGCGCGCTCGGCGAGCTCGATCATCTGCGCGAGGTGCTCGCGGGTCGTCGCAAGCGGTAAGCCGCGCAGCCCGTCGTTCGCGCCGAGCTCCAGGATCACGATGGCGGGGCGGTGCAGGGCGAGGGCGCGCGGCAGGCGCGCGAGGCCCCCGCTCGTGGTCTCCCCGCTGATGCTGGCATTCACCGTGTCGTATCCGTACCCTTGGATCTGCAATCGCTTTTGTAGCAGCGCGACCCAGCCCTGGTCGACCCGGAGGTTGTAAGCAGCGCTCAGGCTGTCGCCGAAGACCAGGAGGGTCCGACCGTGCGCGGCCGCGGCGCCGTGGAGCCCGATGAGCAGCAGCCCCATTGCGAGTGCGCAGGCGCCCGCGATTCGCGAGAACGTTCTCAAGACTTCGAACCTCTCGAAGCAGGTTAGCAGTCCCGAGGGGACGCTGACCATCGTGCGCGACGTCTCGATCGAGATCGCCGCGGGAGAGTCCGTCGCGATCGTCGGTGCATCCGGGGCGGGAAAGTCGACGCTGCTCGCCTTGCTCGCCGGGCTCGACACCCCGACCTCCGGCAAGGTGTGGCTCGCGGGGCGGGACCTGACCGTTCTCGACGAAGATGGCCGGGCGCGGCTGCGCGCGCAGCGCGTCGGGTTCGTGTTCCAGTCCTTTCATTTGATTCCCGCACTCACGGCACTCGAGAACGTGATGCTCCCTCTCGAGCTCGCGGGCCGCCCGGATGCGCGAAGCGCAGCGCTTGCCGCGCTCGAGCGCGTCGGCTTGCGAGCGCGCATCGGCCACTATCCGCGCCAGCTCTCCGGGGGCGAGCAGCAGCGCGTTGCGCTCGCGCGCGCCTTCGTCGGACGCCCCGCGGTACTGTTCGCAGACGAGCCGACGGGCAACCTCGACACGGTAACCGGGGAGCGGGTCGTCGAGCTCCTCTTCGAGCTCAACCAGCACTCGCTAACGACGCTCATCCTCGTCACCCACGAGCGGGCGATCGCGGCGCGCTGCGAGCGCATCCTGCACATGGAAGCGGGTCGGGTCGTCGCGTGATGCAGGACAGGCTCGCGCGAGGTGGCGCATGCGCGCGTTAGCGCTTGCGCTGCGCGGCCTGTCGCGCGACTGGCGCTCGGGAGAGCTTGCGGTGCTGCTCCTTGCGCTCACGACGGCCGTCGCCGCGCTGACCGGCGTCGGGTTCCTCGTCAACCGCATCGGCATCGCGGTTGACCAGCAGGCAAGTGGGGTGCTCGCGGCGGACTTGAGGCTCGGGTCCGCCCAACCTCTCGAGCCCGAGTACTTTCAGGAGGCGGCGCGACGCGGAGTGCGCACCGCACACCTCGTCTCGATGCTGAGCGTCGTGTTTCTCGGCGATGCGAGCGAGCTCTCCGATCTGCACGCCGTATCGGCCGGCTATCCGCTGCGGGGGACGCTCGAGATCGCCGACGAGCCGTTCGCGGTGGGCACGCCGGCGCACGGCATTCCCGGCCGCGGCGAGGTGTGGCCGAGCTCCAAGCTCCTCGCCACGCTCGGCGGCAAGCTCGGGGCGCAGCTCTCGATCGGCGCTGCGACCTTCAGGGTGACGCGCGTGCTCATCTCCCGACCCGACCAGGGTGGGACCTTCACCGAGCTCGCGCCGAGCATCATCATGAACATCGCGGATCTGCCGCAGACGAGGCTCGTCGAGCCCGGAAGCCGCGTGAGCTACGTGGGGCTCTTCGCCGGGGACCGTGCCGCGATCGGCGGCTTCGGCGACTGGCTCGCCGAGCACCGTCATCGCGGGGAGCGCTTGCGCGACATCACGGAGACGAGTCCGCAGATCAAGGATGCGGTGGACCGCTCGGGCCGCTTCCTCGAGCTCGCCAGCCTCGTGAGCGTGCTGCTGTGCTCGATCGCGGTGGCGATGTCGGCGCGGCAGTACGTGCGCCGCCACCTCGATACCGTTGCGCTCCTCAAGACCCTGGGCGCGACGCGCGCCCTCATGCTGACCGTGAGCGCAACGCAGTTGCTGCTGGTAGCCCTCCTCGCGGCGCTCCTGGGCTCTTCGATCGGATTCCTGGCGCAGGAGTGGCTGTTGCACGCGCTCCGCGGCCTGCTCAATACCGATCTGCCGCCGCCCAATCTCGCCCCTCTCGGCATGGGGTTCACGGCAGCGATCGCCGTGCTCACGGGATTTGCCTTGCCGCCGCTCCTGCAGCTCGCTCGGGTGCCACCGCTTCGGGTCCTGCGGCGCGACGTGGGTCCCCCGCCGCCGCTCATCTGGCTCGCCTTTGCCCCCGCGGCAGCCGTCGTGGGTGCCCTGATCTACTGGTCGGTCGGCGAGATGCGCCTCTTCGTGGACTTCATCCTCGGCCTTGCCGGGTACGCGGCGCTTCTCGCCGGTGCGGCGCTGCTGCTCGTCGCGCTCGCCGGGCGGCTGCGTGGGCGGGTCGGTGTCGCCTGGCGCTACGGGATTGCCAACCTCAGCCGCCACCGCGCCGACAGTCTCGTGCAGATCGTCGCATTCGGTACGGGTCTGATGGTGCTGCTGCTCCTCGGGCTCGTCCGCGGCGATCTCGAGAATGACTGGCGGCGCACGCTTCCGAGCGATGCGCCCAACTATTTCTTCATCAATATCCCGCCGGAGACGCGTGCGGCATTCGCGACCTTTCTCACATCGCAGGGCGCACGGCTCTCACGGATGCTGCCCATGATTCGCGGACGGCTCACCGGGATCGACGGACGCCCGATCGAGTTGCTGCGGTTTCGCGGCGAGCGCGGCGAGGGCTTCGCCGAGCGCGAGCAGAACATCACCTGGGCGGCGGAGCTCGGCGCCGACAACCGCGTCATCGCCGGCCGGTGGTGGGGCCCGCAGGAGTTCGGCAAGCCTCTCGTATCGCTTGCGACGGAGTTTCAGGAATCCCTCGGCCTGAAGCTCGGGGATCGACTCACCTTCGAGATCGGCGGCGAGCCCTTTACGGCAACGGTCGCCAATCTGCGCAAGGTCAAATGGGACAGCTTCCAGCCGAACTTCTTCATCGTGTTCGCGCCGGGCGTCCTCGACAAGGCGGCGGGGACCTACCTCACGAGCGCGTACTTCCATCCGACCGAGGGGCGAGTACTTGCCGAGCTCGCGCATCGCTTCCCGAGCGTGTCGATCTTCGATGTCGATGACCTCCTCGGGCAGGTGCGCTCGCTCGTCAACAAGGCGATTCTCGCCGTGCAGAGCGTCTTCGCGTTCACGCTCTTTGCCGGCCTCACCGTGCTGCTCGCCGCCGTGCAGGCGAGCCGCGAGGAGCGGCGCTTCGAAAGTGCGATGCTGCGCACGCTCGGTGCCGGGCGCGCGACGGTGCTCAAGAGCGTGCTCTCCGAGTTCGCGACCCTCGGCGCCCTCGCGGGGTTGCTCGCGGCGCTCGGCGCATCGCTCGCCGGAGCGTTCGTCGCCTCGCGCGTGCTGCAGGTCGCCTATGTCTTCGATCCCGCGGTGTTCGCCCTCGGGATGAGCGGCGGGGCGGTGCTCGTCGCCGCGAGCGGGTGGCTCGCGACGCGCACCGTCGTCAATCAGCCGCCGCTCAAGACGTTGCGCGCGGGCTGAGCGCTTCGCGGTCGCTCAATGCTGGACGCCGATCGTGATCCAGGAGTCCGGCTGGGGCTCGCCGCGCCAGTTCATGCCTTCGATCGTGAATTGATAGTTGCCGGGGCCGAGCGCCGAGCTGTTGAGGGCGATGCGCACGTGACCGTTCGAGTCCTTCGCGAGATTGTTGATGACCGCCACTCGTCCCTGATCGATGCGGTCGATCGTGATGCGATAGAGGCGGTAGGGGGAGTGTGTCAGATCGATGTGCAGGTCCGCGAGCTGCGTCTGTCCGCCGCCACCGATCACCACCGCAGGGGTCGATGAGGCGCCGTCGCGGCTCGGAAGCAGCCGGATGGTGCGGGTCGTCGTTGCAGGATCGAGCGGCTGCGCGGCGACCTCGTCGGTGAGGGTCGCGATCGTGCGGGTCTTCTGCGCATTTCCCCGTGCGAGCGCGCTCGTTGCGATGATCAGCACCGCCACTGCTGCGGCGAGCCCGAGCGGCACGAGCGGGTTGTGCCAGAACCGCTTGGGCGCCTCCTGCCACGGCTCGGGCTTGCCGCTCGCTTCGAGCAGGCGCAGACCCGCGTTCACGCGCTCGGCGAGGCCAAGCTCGTCGAGCAGCTCGGGATGGCTCTTGCAGAAGCGCTCGAACTCGCTCGCGCCCTTCACCGGAAGCTTGCCGGAGAGGTAGCGCTCGACGATCTGATTGCGCGCGATGAAATCCCGGTCCATGACAGGATTCGCGGGTGCAGCTGTGGCGGCAGGCGTGATCGTGATCGGCGCACGCGCGGTCGCTGCGGCGGTACCGGAGGTGGGGCCGGCACTCGGGGCAGGACTCGGTGCGGGGGTACGCGATGGCGGCCGGGCTTCTGCAATGGAGGAGGTCCGTACCGAGGGCGCGGGCGGCCGCACCAGCGTGCGTGGCGCAGCGGCGGCGGGCGCCGTCCTTGCGACACGGGATGCGCCGCCGGCCGCAGGCACCGGAATGCTCGGCGCGGCAGTAGGCCAGGGCGGTGGTGGAACCGGTGCGAGCGGCTCCGGGCTCGCAGCCTGCACGACCGGGATCGCAGCGGCTGGTATCGCGGGCACGGGAGTGCTTGAACCAGCCGCCGAGGATCCAGCGTATGCAGATGCACCGGGGCTCGAGGCGACAGTCGCGCTCGGTGCAGATGCGGCGCTCGGTGCGGGTGCGACGCTCGGTAGCGGTGCGTCGCTCGCAGTGTTCGTCGGCGGCGCAGCCTTCGGTGCGGGACCGGCATCTGGTGCGAGACCTGCGCTTGGCTCGGGAGCGCCGCTGGGTGAGGACGCCGTGCTCGGTGCCTCTGGAGTCGTGGTCGCGGAGGGCGCCACGCTCGCACGTGTTTCGAAGCTCAGGTCGAGATCGAGCAGGTACGCAGCCGGGTCGACCGTCGGGTCGAAGGAATCGGGAGAAGCTCCCGCCCCCGGGACTGCGTTTGCGGATGGTGGACTCGACGCATCGGGCGCGACTGCTGGGGACGCGCTGCTCGCCGGGGTGTCGGGGGCTGCTGGAGCAGCGGTGCCGCTCGGTGGAGGGGGTGAGGTCGACGGAGCTCGCGAGTCCGCACTCGGGGGTGCGGGCGTCGTGCTCGCCTCGTCGATCGGATCGGGCGTTAGGGGCGCGAAATCAGCGCGAGAGGCAGCTTCCATAGTTTCGGTTCGCTAGACGAACGTGAGCTCCGTGGGTACCGCATGCGCCGCTCATCGGATCTGGTGCGCCGTAGAAATGCCATTCGCCACTCGGGCCGCAGTCCGGTCACCGCCCAGGAAAAGGATGCGCGCGCACGCTGCACGCAGCTCGCGGGCCAATCATCCGGCTCTTGCGTGACACGCCTCAGGAGCATCGACCTCGAGCGCTTGCCGCATCCGCCTCGAATTGCCCAAATATTCCTATCGTGCAGTGAGGCGTCAGACGCACCTGCGTGCTAGCTCACAGATCTGAGAGGGGTCCCCTCGTGCCGGAGTGGCCTGCAGCGGGAGTGGCGCCAAAGTGCGAACTGCTTCGCATTGCTTCAGGCATGCGCCGCCGCAGCGCAGGAGCGCCGCCTCAGGTGGGTTGCGTGCGTGCGGACTTCAAACTCTCGATGATTTCCAAGGCGGCGCGCCGACCGCTCTGTAGCGCAGCTTCCACCGTGCCTATTCCGGCAGGGCTTGCAGCCTCTCCGGCGAAGAACAGCTTGTTTTCGAGGGGCTGCGCGAGCGCCTCCGGTGCGCCTCGTCCGCCGACGGTGACATAGCTGTAGGCGCCTCGCGAGTACGGATCCGCGTGCCAGTCGTGGAAGTACGCCGCGGAGAGCTCCTCGTTGAGCTGCACTTCTTCGCTGAAGATGCCCCTGAGCGAAGTGAGGGCCGCGTCGATCACGGTCGCCTCGCCGCGGCCTGCCAAGCGCGCGGCGCGCGGGCCCCCGGTCCAGGCGGTGAGCAGGGGCACGCGTGCAGGCAACTGCGTCCAGAACGTCGGGAATGGCGCCTCAGGGGAGTGCAGGAATCCCGCATCCCTGAAGCGCCCGCCCGGCAGATCCTCCCAGAAGGCCCTGCGGAACCGCAGCAGTACCTTCAGCACGGGGCCGAGCGCGATGCCGCGCAGCGCGGCTGCCTTCTCCTCGAGCGGCGGTGTGAAGCGGATGGCCCCCGCCTCGTTCGGGGGCAGCTGGAGCACGCCGACGGGGACGGTCACGAGCATCCGCCGGCCCGTCGCTTCGACGAGCCCGGCCGGGCTTGCGGCTTCGACCCGCACGTGCTCCGCCGACCAATCGACGCGCTGCACGACATTCTGCAGCACGAGCCGCAGGTCAGCGCCGCAGCGAGTGAGTTGCGACAGGAGCGGCCCGTAGCCTCCCTGAGGGCGGAACTGACCCCCGATCGAGTCCCACTCCTCGGCAATCGCGCGCACGCTTGCGCGCCGGGGATCCGCGGCGTCGAACCCCTCGACCATCATGCGCGCGTACGTGCGCGCGGGCTCGAGCGTGGGATCGCTCGCAAAGCGCGCGAGAAAATCCTCGACCGAGAGGTCCTCGTCACCGAGTCGGCGAGCCTGCTGCATCAGCCTGCGCACCGCGCCGAACCTGTTCTCGCGCGTGCTCGCACGGCCTTCACGCGTGCTCAAGCGGCTCCCGGCGGTATCGATCGCAAAGCTGCCCGCGCGCCGCAGCAGCTCGCACGTGAGCGGCGCGTCGCCATGGATGAACTCCGCGCCGAGCTCGAGTGGGATGCCCAGGCGGGGGTCGCGGCGGCAGAGGATTCGTCCCCCGATGCGGTCTCGAGCCTCGAGCACGAGCACCGAGCGGCCGGACTCTGCGAGCAGAGCAGCCGCGCTGAGGCCTGCGGCGCCGGCCCCGAGGACGAGAACGTCGGCGCTACGCGCTCCGGCCATCATCCGGGGAGCTTAGCGCTGTCTAATTGGCCTCGGCCAGCAACGCACCGAGCGAAGCGAGGGAGAGGGGCCGCTCGAACAGGGGTCCTTCGACAAACTCGAATCCGGCCCACGCGAGCCAGCGGCAGGTAGCGCGGTCCTCCACCCGCTTGGCCGAGCAATGAATGCCGAGCACCCGAGCCGCCTGGGCGATCGCGACAGCGCGCGCCTGGCACAGCCGGTCGCGCGAGACTCCGGCGATGAGTCCGGGATGAACCTTGACCATGCGCAGGATCTTGGCGCGCAAGAGCTCGAGCGCGCTGGAATCAAACACGAAATCATCGAGCACCAGGACACAGCCGAGCGCCTCGAGCTTGCGGAGCAGGCGCTCCGTATGCGGGCGGTAGCGCAGGCACAGGGCCTCGGCGATTTGAAAGCCGAGCGTGCCTGCACGGAGCCGCGCGGGTTGCACGCACTCGGCGATGGCCTCCGGCAGCTCCTCGGCGGCGAGCGCTGCAGCTCCGATCGCAATCGAAAGGCTGATCGGCGCGTGCTCGAGCATCTGCCGGTGCGCACCGAGCCAGCCGATCAGCTCCCGCAAGGTCGTCACGATCGTGCGCACGGAGCCCAACTCCTCCGGAACCGCACTCGGCAGCACGTGGAATCGCCGCGTGTGACTGCCCGAGCGAAGCCGGGTGAGCTCCTGGACGCTGACCTCGACGGCCGTTCCCGCGGCTGCCGCGGACATCCTCGACCCATTCGCAGGGGTCGCCACACTCGCTGCAGGCAGCCTGCCCGTCTGGCCCGCGCTGGAAGGGGCCCACTGCCCCGTCGCGCTTGGACTCGGCGGTGGGGCTGACCACTGCCCCGTCGCGTTCGTGCCCGTCGCTGGCCCCGGCCACTGACCCGTCCCATTCGTACCCGCTGCTGGCCCCGGCCACTGACCGGTCCCATTCGTACCCGCTGCCGGCTCGGGCCACTGTCCTGTGGCAGTTCCGTTCCCGGGGGGTGCAGCCCACTGGCCGGTGGCTCCAGGAGGTAAAGCGCGCCAGACGCCGGTGCCTGTGCTCGATGTGGAGTCCTCCTGGGGTGCCTCCTTCGCGACCTGCAGCGTGAGCAGCTCATCGACCGTCGTCGGCTCGAGCGCACGCACGGCAGGTGCTGGGGCGGCGCTGCGCGCTTTGGCACCGGGGGCAGACTCCTTGGAGCCGCCGGCGAGCAGCACGGCGAGACGCTCGAGAAGGGCTTGCACCTGGGGTGTCAGGACGCGCCCCGCCAGGCTGCCGGCGGACAGCGACTTCGAGTCCACGAGAATCATGAGAACGCCGGCGAGGCCGACCCGTGGAGAGCGTGCAGCGAGGAAGACCGCCGCGCGCCCGTCCTCGAGCTCGTCCTCGCGATAGGCGATCGACGGATCGTCCCCGAGCGAGCCGAGCGCCTCGATCACGACGGTGTGCTCGTCCGGACCGAGGGCACCCTCGGACAGCCACAGCACCTCGCCCTCGAGGTCGTACACGGACAGAGAATGCAGCCGCAACGGCGGCAGCGCGGCGCGCAGCTGCCAGCCGAGCGACTCCGTGGTAACGGGCGCATCGGCGGGCTGGCCGTCCGGATTGAGCGTGGGCGTTGACAAACCTGTGTCCGAGGCCGGTCGGGACCAACTGCGAGACGGTAAAGGAGCAGGCCCGGTCCCGCTCCGGGGAATCATAGCGTGTCAGGGCGACGCCACCGTGATCGTGCTCGCGTTCCGTTCGCGGCGCAGCGCCCGGCGCCCGCAATTATGTCAGTGACTCATGTACCGGTGCATCTCGGCCAGGAAGTCGCGCTTGCCCAGATCGACGCCATTGTGGCGCAGGATGTCGTAGGCGGTGACGGCATGGAAGTAAAAATTGGGCAGCGACCAGTCCCGAAGCAGCTCGAGACCGTTCATCTTGAACGACCCGCCGGTCGGGATCGGAATGCTGATCTCGCGCTCTTCGGCGCCCTCGAAGGCTGCGGCACGCGCGCCCCGCAGATAGTCGATCGTCCTCGCGATGCGGGCCTTGAGCTGCTCGAGCGTTTGCTCGTTGTCCTCGAACCGCGGGGGCTCCTCGCCCGTGAGCCGGCCCGTCGAGTTCTTGGCGAAGTCGCAGGCGATCTGCACCTGCTTCACGAGCGGAAACATGTCGGGCGCAAGGCGCGCGTTGACGAGCACGGCAGGATCGAACTTCTTGGCGGCCGCGTGCTCGGCGGCCTTCTCGATCACCTTCGTGAGCGCGCGCAGCGTCGACACGAACGCCTCGACCGACATGGTGTACATCGAGATCTTCACGGGCGGCGTCCTCCCAGGATTGAGAATGCGTGAGGCGCCATTCTCCAGCGAGCCCGTGACGGCCGCCACCGCGATGCCGATCCCCGCCGTGCGAGCGGTCTGTGTGTCTCCCGGTGGGTCTATCTGGCGCTTTCGGCCCGCGAGTGAAACAATAGCGCTGTTGCACTGCTCGATTGCTTGCTGCATGAATCCAATCTGGCTGCCCGCTCAACTCGCCGTGCTGGCCAAGGTCGTGGACCTCAACGGCTTCTCGGCGGCTGCACGCTCGCTCGGGGTGCCGAAGGCGGCCGTCAGCCGCGCCATCGCGGACCTCGAGGCGGCGCTCGGCGTGCAGGTGCTCGAGCGTACGACTCGCAGGCTCTCCCTCACCCCCGCGGGGCGCGTGGTCTACCCGCACGCCAAGCGCGTGGTGGAGGAGTGCGACACCGCCCAATCCCAGATTGCGCGCCTGCGCTCACCGCCCGCCCGCCCGCTGCGTGTCGCCGCCGATGCGACCTACGGGCGCGTGCTGCTCACCCCGCTCGTGCCGCGCTTCCTCGAGAGCTTCCCCCAGGTGCCGCTCGAGGTGGTGCTGCAGACGAGCGGCCTCGACGACTCCTGCGACGTGGCGATCTGCACGAACGTGCGCGACGCGCCCGGGGTCGCCGAGCGCACCCTCGGGGCCCCGCCCGCGATCCTGTGCGCGACGCCCACCTATCTTCAGGAGCGGGGCACGCCGATCAAGCCCGAGGAGCTCGCGCGGCACGATCTGCTCACGCCGGAGGGGGACGGACCGAAGCTTCGGCTGCTGCTTACGCGCGGGGCGCAGCGCGCCGAGGTGCGCCTTTCCCCGAAGCTCGCCGTGAACGATCCGGCGGTGCTGCACGCCGCGACGGCGGCGGGACTCGGCATCGGACTGCTCCCCGAGTTCCTGTGCCGCCAGGGCATCGCAACCGGGCGGCTGAAACTCGTGCTGCCGGAGTGGAGCTTGCCCCCTGCGGCTCCGCTGCGCGCGGTTTATCCGGAGATCCTCGGGGCCGATCCCCGCGTACAGCATTTTGTGGAGTTCATCGCCGCCAACATCGTACCCGCGCTCGCGCACGGCTGATTGCCGGCCGCGTGCACCCGACCCGCAAGCTACGGAAGCTCTTGCCATGTATCGCGCACCCCTCAAAGAGATCGAGTTCGTGCTCCACGAGCTGCTCGGCCCCGAGGCGCTCGCCGGTTGCCAGGGTTTTGCAGACTACTCGGCCGATCTCGCGAACAGCGTGCTCGCCGAGGCCGCGCGCTTTGCGGAGACCGTCCTCGAGCCGCTCAACAAGCCGGGGGACCGCGAAGGAGCGCACTGGAGCCCGGCGGGCGTTGCGGCGCCGGCAGGGTTCAAGGAGGCGTACCGCCAGTTCGTTGCAGGCGGCTGGCCGCAGCTCGGTGCGAGTCCGCAGTACGGTGGGCAGCCCGTCCCGCAGATCCTGACGAGCGCCGTGCAGGAGATCTGGGCCGCGGCCAATCTCGCCTTCAAGCTCTGTCCGATGCTCACACACGGCGCCGCGCATGCGCTTGCGCTCACGGGCACGGTCGAGCACAAGCGCCTGTACCTTCCGCGGATGGTGAGCGGGGAGTGGACGGGCACCATGGTGCTCACCGAGCCCCAAGCCGGCTCGGACCTCGGTTTGATCCGCACCCAGGCGATCCCCGAGGGCGATCATTACCGGCTCTTCGGCCAGAAGATCTTCATCACCTGGGGTGAGCACGACTACACCGAGAACATCATTCACATGGTGCTCGCGCGCATCGAGGGCGCCCCGGCCGGCACGCGCGGCATCTCGATGTTCATCGTTCCGAAGGTGCTCGTGCACGCCGACGGGAGTCTCGGCGAGCGCAACGAGGTGCGCTGCGTATCGATCGAGCACAAGCTCGGGATTCACGCGAGCCCGACCTGCGTCATGGCATTCGGCGCAGAGAAGGGCGCGGTCGGCTACCTCGTCGGCGAGGCGAATCGCGGGCTCGAGTACATGTTCATCATGATGAACACGGCGCGACTCGCGGTCGGTCTCGAGGGCTATGCGGTTGCGGAGGCGGCCTTCCAGCAGGCGAGCGACTGGGCGCGCAACCGGGTGCAGGGCAAGCCGCCCGGCGGCGCAGGCGCGGCGGCGGCCCCCATCATTCGTCACCCGGACGTGAAGCGCATGTTGCTCGGCATGAAGGCGAGCATCGCCGCGATGCGGGCGCTCGCGCTCTACACGGCCTCCAGGCTCGATATCGCAGGACATCACCACGATCCGGCGCTGCGCGCGGCCGCCCAGGCGCGCGTGGACCTGCTCATTCCAATCGTCAAAGGCTGGTGCACCGAGCTCGGTGCGGAGATCGCCTCCACGGGGATTCAAACCCACGGTGGCATGGGCTACATCGAGGAGACCGGGGCTGCGCAGTTCCTGCGCGATGTGCGTATCACCTCGATCTACGAGGGCACGACCGGCATCCAGTCGAACGATTTGATCGGGCGCAAGCTCGCCCGCGATGACGGCGCGGCGATGCGGGCCCTCATCGCCGAGATGCGCGCTGAGCTCGGCGCGCTCGATGCGCCGGAGGTCGCCGCGACGGTGCGCGCCGCGGCGCTCGAGGGCGTCGATCTGCTGAGCCGCGCCACCCATTCCCTGCTCGGGCTGCTCGGGTCCGATCCTGCACGGGCCGGGGCGGTCTCGGTCGCCTACCTCAAGCTGTGCGGATTCACGATTGCCGGGTGGCTCGTAGCAAAGACCGCTGCGCTCTCGGCGGGCAAGGTCGCTGGGGCCGACCGCGACCTGTACCTGGGAAGGCTCCAGGCGGCTCGGTTCTACGCCGAGCAGCTGCTGCCCACTGCGTTTGCGCTCGAGCGCATCGTCGAGCGGGGCTCGCACAGTGTCGTCGAGGCCGACCCGCGGCTGATTTGAGTGCCGCGCGGGCACGGCGCTTGCTCGTTCGTGCGTCTTTGTGAGGTGTGTCTGGAACCGGACACAGGGCGCCGCGTTGGTTAGCCTGTCCGGAAACCGGCGCTATGTCGAGAACCGGACACAGGGAGGGGGCTGGGCGCGCCCAGCCCACCGCGGCATCTAGAACCGGCAGCGTTTCGGCGACGATGCGCACGAGTGTGATGTGCCCGAGGAGCTAGGGCCTCTCAGCTATTTCACGCACGAGGTCGGGGGTCGCCTGTTCCCGGGATGGTATCGGCGGCTGCCGGGGCGTCGTATTGAGGTATTCACGCGAACCCGCGTGCGGATCGAGTTCATCGAAGCCGAGCCCATCGAGGCGGAAGCGCGCCGGATTCTCGAGGAGCTCATTCGGCTCGATGAGCTGCCCGGCAGCGATGTGGGGCACCCCGCCCGCAGGCCGAAGTAAGGGCTTCATGCGCTGCGCAGCGGGCGGCGCTTGCGGGCGCGCGCCGGGATGCGCAAGCGCAGCGTCAGCGGCTCGTTCAGATTCTGCAGGAAACTGCGCCGCTCCTCGGGCGTGAGGCGCGCCCAGTCCACCTTCTCCCCCGAGCGGTGCAGCAGCGCGCGCTCGCTGATGCGTGCCTCGGCGCGACTCGTCGTCTTCCATTCGGGAGCGAGCCGCCGGGTGGAGCCGCCGCGCAGCAGATCGACCACGGCCGCGGCGATGGTCGAGTCGCGCGCGAGCTCGCTGTGCGCGGCGGTCGCGTGGAAGTTGCGTGCGCCGGGCAGGTGCGCGCAGGCGACGGGCACCGTGCTGTCCCCGTGGCGCGTGATGGTGTACACGAACTGATCGTCGCGCCGCGCGATGGCGGTCACCGTCTCGCAGCCGACACCGATCACGTTGAGGCAGCGCGCATCGGCAGGCGCAAGGGCGCGGTCAATCGTGCGCCCCGATTCGAGCAGCGCCGGCAGGGGCCGGGGACCGGCGCGGGGCCACGCTGCGATATCGAACAGGTCGAGCCCGCCGCTGTGGCCGGCCCTCGGCAGCATGTGATAGAGACTCGGAAAAGTATTGAACACCTCCGCCGCAAGACGCTGGGGCGTGTGGTGCGCATCGAGTCGCGCGATCCTGCGCACGACCGAGCAGCAGCCCCGCAGCGCCTGCACGGGGGCGAACGATCCGAAGTGGGGTGTGCCGAGCAGCACGAGCCGCCGCACCTTCTCCCCCCCTGCGCAGGCGAGCGCCGCGCGACAGACGAGGCCGCCCATGCTGTGCCCGACGAGGGCGATGCTCGAGCTCGGCTCGGACCGCAAGCGCTCGGCAAGCTCGCGGCCGAGCAGGTCGATCCCGAGCCGCCAGTCGTAGGGATGGAACACCGGCCGGGCGCCCGCCGCGCGCAAATGCAGCTTGAGCCGCAGATACGTGTAGAGCACGATGCCCTGCGTACGCACGGGCGCCGTGCTCCCGTCAGCCGTGCCGGGAAGGGTGAGCTCCGTTAGCCGTCCGGAGCTGATGTCAACGGGATCGAGCCAGAGGATGTCGCGCGGGAGAGGGGCGAGCCGCGCCATGCCGAGCTGCGTCCCCATGATCCCGGGGACGATGATCGTCGCGTGCGAGTCGACCGGAGCACCGCGAGCGCGCGCCGCGCGGGCGAGCCGCACGAGCGCACGATATTCGGCGGCGCCGAAGAAGGCCTCGAGCTCTTCGCGCCGCTCACCGTCTGCGAGCAGCCCGTCGACGTCCTCGTCGTCCCACACCAGCCGGTCGTAGGGAGTGACGTGGTCTGCGCCCGCATGCAGTGCCCCCTCGGGCGCCCGGACTGCGGGGCCCTCGGGCGCGGCAGTCGAGCTCGTCACCACTCAACGGCTGCCGAGCGGACGGACGCGGGCAGACACGTGGATCTCCTCACCGTTCGCGAATCGCAGGACGAGCGGGATCGCCTCCCCCACGTGCAGCGGCGCGTTAAGGCCTTCCAGCATCACGTGGATTGCGCCTGGCTTGAGAGTGACCGTGCCACCCGCCGGGATGACGAGCCGCTCGAGCATGCGCATGCGCGACTCTCCGGCGACGATCGTCGTCTCGTGCAGCATCGCCTCGCTCGCAACGGGCGAGCTCACCTCGATGAGCTCGGCGCGCTGGCGTCCTGCGTTGCGCACGGTGAAATAGGCGGCCGCGACGCTTGCCCCGGGCGGCGGCTGGGGAACCCAGGCGTTGTCTACTTGAACAGTCGCACGCGCCGGGCCTTCGGCCCCCGGGACGGCCTGCGCGGGTTGCGCAGCCGACGCCGCGGATCCTGCGCAGAGCGCCCCTGCCGCCATCCACCCGATGAGCGCGAGAAAGCAAGCGAGGCGGCGTCGCGGCACGGTGATCTCGTGAGTTCAGGTCTTCGGGCGCGCGATGAGCAGGCCGACCCCGACGACGATGCCTCCGACGCTCAACCAGAGGGGCACATCGATTCTCTCTCGGTGTGAGACCGAGAACTGGAGCGAGCCGACCCGCGCCTCGTGCGTCTCGCGCGTGTACGTGACTCCGCGGTAGATGAGTCCCAAAGTGCCCGCGACGATGAGGATGATGGCGAGGATCTGTCTTGCACTCATGTGTTGCGCCCCTGCACGCCCGCACGCTCGAGCGACGGGTCTTTGGGCCGCATGATACTCATTGCGCGTCCGCACGGCTTGGCCGTTTGCCGTGCTCCGCGACGACCTTCAAGACCGCATCGATTGCGGTGCGCCGTGCGCTGCTCTTGCGCCACACGGCGCCGATGCGACGGGTGGGCACCGGACGCGCGAGCGGTCGAACGGCAACGCCTCGAGCGTTGCCGTAGGCTCCGCTCACGGCAAGCTCGGGGAGCAGGGTCACACCAGCGCCCGCGGCCACCATCTGTCGCAGCGTCTCGAGGCTCGTCGCGCGAAAGTCGGCGTTCTCGCTCATCCCCGCCCGGCTGCAGACCGCGAGCGCTTGATCTCGCAGGCAGTGTCCCTCCTCGAGGAGCAGCAGCTGCTCGTGCTGCAAGTCCTGAAGGCGCACGGTCCCCTGCTTGGCGAGCGGGTGCCCGGCCGGAAGCGCGACCTCGAAGGGCTCCTCGTAGAGCTCGCGCGCCTCGAGCCCCTCGAGCTCGACCGGTAGCGCGAGAATCCCGAGATCGAGCTCCCCGGCGTGCAGCTTCGCAAGGAGCGGGGCGGTCTGGTACTCGTAGAGGAGCAGCGTCAGGCGCGGGAGCGACTTGCGCAGGTGAGGCGTCACGCGCGGCAGCAGGTAGGGGCCGATGGTCGGCAGCAGTGCGAGCCGGAGCTGGCCGGCGAGCGGGTCGCGATGGGAGCGCGCGAGCGCCACGACCTCGTCGCTCGCCTCGAGTATGAGGCGGGCTCGCGCGACGATCTGCTCGCCGGCCTCGGTGAGCGTCGCGCGCCGCGGCTGCCGTTCGATGAGCTTGACGCCGAGGTAGTCCTCGAGCTTCTTGATCTGCGCCGAGAGCGTGGGCTGGCTCACGAAGCAGCGCCGCGCGGCTTGGCCGAAGTGCCGCGTGTCGGCGACCGCAACGAGGTAGCGAAGGTCCTTGAGCTTCAGATCGGGCATCGCCCTGGCGATATATGGCGTCTATGGAAATTATAAAGTCAATCGATTGGAACTTCGAGCGCAGCGCCCGCATCATGCTCGCATCGGAGGACGAGTGACCGTCTTCCCTGAGGTTGAAGGAGGAGCATCATGATCGGCATTGGACAGAGATTTCCGGAGTATGCGCTGACGGGCGTCGTGTCGAGCGAACCCGCCAGGGCATTTCAAGCGATCGATTCGGGCACCTTCGCGGGCAAGTGGCGCGTCGTGTTTTTCTGGCCGAAGGACTTCACCTTCGTGTGTCCGACGGAGATCGCCGGGTTTGCCAAGCTCGACGCGGAGTTCAGGGCGCGCGATGCTCAGCTTCTCGGCGTGAGCATCGACAGTGAGTACGTGCACCTCGCGTGGCGGGGTCAGAAGGAGGAGCTCGCCAGCCTGCCCTTCCCGATGCTCGCCGACGTGAAGCGCGAGCTTGCGGGGGCGCTCGGGATCCTCGATGCCGAATCGGGCGTCGCGCAGCGCGCGACCTTCATCGTCGATCCGCAGGGCAGCGTGCGCTTCGTGTACGTGACCGACTCGAACGTCGGCCGCAGTCCCGAGGAGGTGCTGCGCGTGCTCGATGCCTTGCAGACGGACGAGCTGTGCCCCTGCAACTGGCAAAGCGGGGAGCCGACGCTCAAGGCGGCGTGACGGGGCCGCGAAAAGGAGATCGCGATGACGATGACTCTTGATTCCATTCGCAACGCGTTGCCCGACTATGCGCGTGATCTCAAGCTCAACCTGGGCTCCGTGCTGAGCCCGGGCGGGGCGCCCGGGCTCACCGAGGCGCAGATCTGGGCGGTCGCGCTCTCGAGCGCCATCGCCGCGCGCAACGTCGAGCTCGCGCACGGCATCGAGGCGCTTGCCGCGGCGCACCTCGATGAGGCGGGCGTCAACGCCGCGCGGGCGGCTGCGGCGGTCATGGGCATGAACAACGTCTACTACCGCTTCCTGCACCTCGTGGGGGATGAGGAATACCAGCGCCTTCCGGCCCGGCTGCGCATGAACGTCATCGCCAATCCCGGGATCGAGCGCGTGGACTTCGAGCTCTGCTCCCTTGCGGTTTCCGCGCTCAACGGCTGTGGGACGTGCGTCGCCTCCCATGAGCGGCAGCTGCGCCAGCACGGCGTGAGCCGCGAGGCGGTGCAGAGCGCCGTGCGCATCGCCTCGGTCGTGCATGCGGTCGCAGGCGTCCTCGCGTACGAGGCTGGAGGGGCGGCGGGCGGCCGCCCGGACGCAACGAGCACCGTGGCCGCCGCGTGAGCGGGAAGGCCGCCGGCTCGTTCCCGACACGTCTTTCCGCCGGGGTGATCGTCGTGCGGCGCATGGGCGAGGAGTGGCGCTATCTCATGCTGCGGGCATACCGCAATTGGGATTTTCCCAAAGGGCTCGTCGAGCCCGGCGAGGCGCCGCTCGCGGCGGCGCGGCGCGAGGTCGCCGAGGAGACCGGCATCGAGGATCTGCGCTTCAGCTGGGGCGAGCGCTACCGCGAGACCGCGCCTTACGCACAGCACAAGGTCGCCCGCTACTACCTCGCCGAAACCACGGCCGAGCAGGTGCGGCTGCTCCCGAGCGCAGAGCTCGGCCGGCCCGAGCATCACGAGTGGCGCTGGCTCTCGCATGGGGCCGCTCTTGCGCTTGCCTCCCCGCGACTGCGGCCCATCCTCGACTGGGCGGCCGAGGTGATCGCGCGAGGCGCTTAGATCCCGCAGGCGATCAGGCCACCCGGTTGCGCGACTCCCCGCGCAGAAAGGCCTCGATATTGGCCGCCATCTCATCGATGCAGCGCTGGCGCGCCTCGCGCGCGGCCCAGGCGATGTGCGGGGTCAGGATGAAGTTCTGCAGGCTCGCCATGAGCGGACTGCCGTCGACCGGAGGCTCCTGCTCGAGCACGTCGATGGCCGCACCGCCGAGCCGCCCGGCGCGCAGCGCCTCGACGAGCGCCTCGGAGTCGAGGAGCGCGCCACGCGCCGTGTTGATGAGCAGCGCATCGGGCTTCATGAGCGCCAGCTCCCGTGCGCCGATGAGCTTGCGCGTCGCAGCCGTCAAGGGACAGTGCAGGCTCAGCACATCGACCTGCGGGAGCATCTCGTGCAGCTCGAGCCTGCCGGGCACGCGCTCCGCGCCGGGCCGGTTCGCAACGAGAATGCGCATGCCGAGGGCGGCTTGCGCAGCGTGCGCGACCGAACGGCCGAGAGTGCCGTAGCCGACGATGCCGATCACTCGCCCGGTGAGCTCGCGGATCGGAAAGTCGAGCATGGTGAACTGTGGGCTCGCTCCCCAGGCGCGGACGGCGAGCTCGGCATACTCGCGCAGCCGGTGCGTGAGGAGCAGAATCACCGCGAGCACGTGCTGCGTCACCGAGGTGGTGCAGTAGTCGCGCACGTTGCAGACCGCGACGCCTCGCTCGCGCGCGGCTGCCAGGTCGATGTTGTTCGTGCCGGTCGCCGCGACGACGATCAGCCGCAACGCGCCATCCGCCGCGATTCGCTCGCGGGTCATGTGCAGTTTGTTGAGAAGCACGATCTCGTGCTCCGCGATGCGGCTCGCGATGTCCGCATCGGCCGTCACGGCGCGCAGCTCGAGCCCGGGAAGCAGCCGGGTGAGGCGGCTCGTGTCGAGATCGCCCCGGCTCACGGTTGCAAAATCGAGGAATACCGCCTTCACTTCCCCGTCCTTCTGTGGAAGGCCTTAATGTGACAAGCATCGCGCGGTTCTTCAACCTCGGGGGAAGCCTGCAAGCGGGCCTTGCGCTCCTGTGCTCCTGCGCGCTCCTTGGGGCGCTCGTCCCTGTCGCGGACGCGGCGACCGTCACCGACGATACGGGGCGGCAGGTGGCGGTTCCGGCGCCGCCGCTCAGGATCGCAAGTCTCGCCCCGAGCACGACGGCGATGCTCTTTGCCGCCGGCGCGGGCGCAGAGGTCATCGCGACCACCGCGTACTCGGTCGAGCCCCCTGCCGCGAGGCGCATCACCCGCATCGGAGATGCGCATGCGCTCGACCTGGAGCGCCTGGTTGGGCTTCATCCCGATGTGGTCGTCGCGTGGCCCGACGGTGAGAATCCCGCCGAGACCGCGCGCATCGCGCGGCTCGGCATACCCATCTACCGCGAGCAGGTGCGACGGCTCGCCGACCTCTCCGCGTCCATTCGCCGGCTGGGGGAGCTCGCCGGGACGCGTGAGGCCGCGGCACGCGCCGCGCGCGCAGTCGATGCGCGACTCGGCGCGCTCGAGGACCGCTATGCGCGCGCGCGGCCTCTCTCCGTTCTGTTGCAGATCTGGGGGCGGCCTCTCTACACGATCGGGAGCACGCAGCCGATGAGCGATGCGCTGCGCATCTGCGGAGCGCGCAACGTGTTCGGGGACTTGAGCGACCCCGCCCCCGCCATCGCGACGGAGGCCGTCATCGCTCGCAATCCGGATCTCATCATCGCGGTCGGCGCGCGCCGCGAGGTGGACGCCTGGCTCGAGGCGTGGAAGCGCTTCCCGGAGCTGCGCGCCGTGCGCGCCGGACACTTGATCGCCTTCGATGATCAGCGTCTGACGCGGCTCGGGCCGGGCATGCTCGATGCCACCGAGGCGCTGTGCGCGCGCATCGCTCAGGCTCGCAGGGGTCAGTCCCTGAAATTCTCGAACTGAAGCGGCAGCCCGAGCTCGGATTTGCGCAGCAGTTGAATGGCGGACTGCAGATCGTCCCGCTGCTTGCCGACGATCCTCACCTTCTCACCCTGGATACTCGCCTGGACCTTGAGCTTCGAGTCCTTCACCAGGCGGGCGATCTTGCGCCCGGCATCGGCGTCGATACCGTGGCGCAGAACGATCTCCTGCGTCGCCGCCGACAGTGCGACCTGGGGCTCCTTCACCTCGAGGCACGCGAGGTCGATGCCGCGCTTCGCGAGGCGCAGCTTCAGGATCTCGAGCATTTGCTTGAGCTGAAAGTCGACCTGCGCGCGCAGCGTCACCACGAAGTCCGCGAGCTCGAAGCGCGCGCCGGTGTCTTTGAAGTCGAAGCGCTGGGAGAGCTCGCGGTTGGCCTGATCCACCGCATTGGTCACTTCGTGAACGTTGAGCTCGGAGACCACATCGAACGATGGCATGGCGCACCGCGGAATGTTCGACCGGAGCGCGCATTTTACTTCGCGCGGCACGTTCCCTCGACCTTGTCTTGACGCCCGCCGGGAGGCCCGGCGATACTGCCGAGCCATGTCGATGCCTGCGCACATTGCACGTTGGTGGTGGCGCCGCTCCCTCCGGAGTGGGCGCTCGGCGCGGCTGGCGTAATCGACTCAAGCTTTCGCTGCAAACGACCCATCTCCGGAATGCCCCGAGATGGGTCTTTTGCTATTGGGAAACGAGATTGAAAGCTCCGTTCGACATCTCAGGTGATCTCGATACGCCCGTCTCGGCGTTCATGAAGCTCGCCCCGTTCAGGCCACGCTTTCTGCTCGAGAGCGTCGAGGGCGGGGAGCGCCTCGCGCGCTACTCGTTCATCGGGTTCGGCGAGGGTCTCGAGGTGCGCCTCGATCGCGATGGCCTCGTGATCGGTGCAGAGCGCCGGCCCGTTCCCAGGGACACGGCGGACCTCCTTGCGGCGCTGCGCACCGCGCTCGCTCGCGCCCCGCAACCGCAGCCGCAGATTGCCGGGGTGCCACTCGCCGGCGGCCTCGTTGGCTACGCCGCCTACGATGTGGTGCGCTTCTTCGAGCGGCTCCCGGCACGCAGCGGCCTCCAAAGCGCTGTCCCCATCCTGCATTACGTCGCGCCGCGCTCGCTCCTCGTCTTCGATCATCTCACTCGCGGCATCGCCCTGCTGCACGCGGGACCGGAGGAGGAGCGGCGAGCCCTGCGGCGCGAGGTGGTGAGCGCCCTGCGCGGGGCCTTGCCCAACCACGGTCCGGTCGGGCGTTACGCGGCCCCGACCGCCTCCGCCACCCGCCAGGAGCACCTCGCCCGGGTCAAGCGCATCCAGGAGTACATCGCGGCGGGTGATGTGTATCAGCTCGTCCTCTCGGCGCGCTTTTCGGGTCGTCACGAGCTCGAGCCCTTTCAGGCGTACCGCGCGCTGCGACTCATCAACCCCTCGCCCTACATGTACTACTGCTCGCTCGGCGACGTGACGGTCGTTGGCTCATCGCCCGAGGCGCTCGTGAAGCTCAAAGGAGGCCGGGCGCAGCTGCGCCCGATCGCCGGCACGCGGCCGCGCTCGGACGATACGGCCGTGGACCTCGAGCGCGAATCCGAGCTGCGGGCCGATCCTAAGGAGAACGCCGAGCACGTGATGCTGGTCGATCTCGCCCGCAACGACCTCGGGCGGGTCGCCCGGGCGGGCAGCGTGAGCGTCGATCCGTATCGCGCCATCGAGCGCTACAGCCACGTGATGCACATCGTGAGCGGCGTGCACGGGGAGCTCGCGCCCGGTCGCGATGCCTTCGATCTGTTCGCCGCGGCGTTCCCGGCGGGCACGCTCGTCGGAGCTCCCAAGGTGCGGGCGATGCAGATCATCGATGAGCTCGAGCCCGTCGGGCGCGAGCTCTATGGCGGGACGGTCGGGTACTTCGGAGCCCGCGGGGACATGGACCACGCGATCACGATTCGCACGCTCGTTTTCCACGGCGATGAGTACAGCTACCAGGCCGGCGGCGGCATCGTCGCCGACAGCGTTCCGGAGGCGGAGCACGACGAGGTGCTCGCCAAGAGCGCGGCGGTCGCGCGCGCGCTCGAGCTCGCCGGGGAGGGACTGTGAAGTCGCGTTTGCTGCTCATCGATAACTACGACTCCTTCACCTACAACCTGGTGCAGGCGTTCCTCGTGTTGGGCGCGGACGTTCGCGTCCAGCGCAACGACGAGATCACGGTCGAGGAGGCGCTCGCTCTCGCGCCGTCGCACCTGTGCATCTCCCCGGGGCCAGGCACCCCTTACGATGCGGGGGTCTCGATGGACATGATCCGCGCATTCGCCGGCCGCATTCCGGTGCTCGGCGTGTGCCTCGGCCATCAGTCGATCGTCGAGGTGTTCGGCGGCAAGGTCGTGCGCGCAGCGCGCCTGATGCACGGAAAGACCTCGACGATCCGCCACGACGAGCGCACGATCTTCGCGGGTCTGCCGCAGCACTGCGAGGTGGGGCGCTATCACTCGTTGATTGCAGCGCCGGAGAGGATGCCGCAGGTGCTCGAGGTGAGCGCCGTCACGCCGGAAGGCGAGATCATGGGGGCCAGGCATCGCTCGCTCACCGTCGAGGGGGTGCAGTTCCATCCGGAGAGCATTCTCACGCCGACGGGGCCGCAGCTGTTGCAGAACTTCCTGGCGCTGGCGGGCGGCGAGCGCCCGCGCGAATCCTCCCCCGGAGCTCGGGATGTCCTCTCTGCGTGAGGCACTCGAGCGGCTGCTCGAGCGGCGCGACCTCGCGGAGACCGAGGCCGAGGAGCTGCTCGGGGAGCTTGCCCGGCCCGAAGGCTCACCCGCATTTGCGGGCGCCGTGCTCGCGGCGCTGCGCAGCAAGGGGGTCGTCGCGGACGAGGTCCGTGGGTTTGCGAAAGGCATGCGCCGGCTCGCCCGCCGGCCGCGCCTTCCTGAAGGGTTGCGCGCGCTCGATGTGGTGGGCACCGGAGGCGACGGCTCCGGCAGTCTCAATATTTCCACCGGCACGGCCTTGCTGACCGCCGCCTGCGGCGTTCCGGTCGTGAAGCACGGCAACCGCTCGGTCTCGAGTCGCGCCGGCAGCGCCGATGTGCTCGAGGCGCTCGGGGTACGCATTCCGCTCGCCGAGCAGGCGGCAGCGGCCTGTCTCGCGCAGGCGAATTTCACGTTCCTGTTTGCTCCGTACTACCACCCGGCGATGAAGGCGCTCGCCCCCGTGCGCAGCGCGCTCGGCGTGCGCACGGTCTTCAACCTCTTGGGTCCGCTCACCAATCCGGCCGAGCCGCCCCTCTACGTGATCGGGGCCGCGCGGCTCGCCGAGGCGCAGCTCATCGCCGAGACGCTCGCTGGCATGCCGATCGAGCGAGCGTTCGTCATCCATGGCGCGGAGGGCTGGGACGAGCCGACGCCGATCGGACCGTTCACGCTGCTCGACGTGCGTCCCGGACGCGTGGATCTGAACGTGCGCGCGCCCGGGGACTACGGCCTGCGCAGCTGCACGAGCGCCGGGCTCGCGGGCGGCGATGCGCGGCACAATGCGAGCGCGCTGCGTGCGGTGCTCACCGGGGAGGATCGGGGTCCGCACCGGGATTGCCTGTTGCTCGGCGCGGCGCTCGCGCTCGAAGTTGCGGGCGTCGCATCGTCGGTGCGCGGGGCGCTCGATCAGGCCGTCGAGGCCATCGAGAGCGGCGCCGCGCGCCGCGTGCTCGACTCGGTCGTGTCGTGCTCCGCGCTCGAGGAAGGCTCGCCGCGATGAGCACGGGCTTTCTGAAGACGATGGCCGAGAGCAGCGCCGGACGCGTGGCGCTGGCACGGGCGCGGGTGAGTGAGGAGGAGCTGCGCGAGCGCGCGTACGCTCTGCCAGCCCCACCACCGCTCGTCCTCGCCCCGCAGGGCTTCGACCTGATCGCCGAGGTCAAATTCCGCTCGCCGGCAGCGGGCCGGCTCCTGGCACCCGCCGGGAAGCGCGCCGACGCGGTCGCTGAGGTCACCGCCCGAGCTCGCGACTACGCGCAGGCGGGCGCCACGGCGGTCTCGGTGCTCACCGAGCCCACGCGCTTCGATGGGTCGCTCGAGCATCTGCGCGCGGCCGCGGGCGCCTTACGCGGGCTCGACGTGCCCGTCATGCGCAAGGACTTCGTGGTCGATCGTTATCAAGTGCTCGAGGCTCGAG
>Ga0335074_10000195_pt1 | contig 95755 bp, 88 predicted proteins | sample Lox_Sample_23_FD_206715 | JGI IMG/M metagenome (GOLD analysis project Ga0335074, IMG submission 206715) | Soil microbial communities from Loxahatchee National Wildlife Refuge, Florida, United States - Lox_Sample_2.3 | ecosystem: Environmental > Terrestrial > Soil > Wetlands | place: USA... | reverse complement strand
CGCGCATTCCGCTACGCGCTCTTCCTGCCATTTAGACGCGTTGTGTTCCCCTCGCCACTCTTGCAGACAATATTCGAGAATATCACCCGTACTGGTATCTTCGAGCTGTGGACAGATGAACCCCCAACCCCCAACGTCGACTCCATGCGCGGTGAAGGTCTGCGGATCGTCTTCAGCCGATACCACGAGCGAAGGTTCGCCGAACTCACCGCTCCACGGCCGATCGTTCGTACCTTGACCGCGAAACGATACGTAGTGCTCCATCCCACACGTTTCCGAACAGCCATTGCCGGGAGCAGAGTCCCGTATCTCCCTACCCCAATGACTACCATCGGCCTGGCAAACATTGCTGTGCGCGTCGCCCTCTTGATAGCTGCCGTACGGCGTTGGCGTAGTGAAGCCCGTGACCGAGCCTTCATTAGCCGATATCTGCGAGGTCAGATCATCGCCGAGCCTATAGTACACGCAGTAGTCACCGCTCTTCGACAAGAAATCCGGACTGCTCGAAGCAGCTTCGTCCATCCATTCAAGCCCCCCCGCATGGCTTCCGGACGTCGCAAGGTAGCCAGCACCCACACTGCCACATTCCGTCGAGGAAGAGCCAAGCTGCCCGGTCTGCCAACACGTAGAGTTGCCTTCCCCATACCAATAAAAGCTCGAGGACGCTGCAGCACACGACGCAACAGCTAGAAAGAGCACAAAGACCGTGAAGAGCACTAGCCCGGCTCGGCGTGCGGTGACACCGACACAGAGCCTCACACCGCCGGGCTTTCGCCGGTCCATTCGCGATGCTGCGTCCTGACGCCGCTCTGACATTCTTTAGCTCCTCCTGTCGCCCCAGCACGGTCACGTGCGCTCTCGGACGGAAGAGCGCACCCCGCACAGGACTGTGAATTGCGAGCCTTGCCGCCCGGAGAGGACTTCTACCCGCTCGCCGCCAGAGCCGTCAAGAGTTAACACGTCAGAAAACAAGCCATACCCAGTACAGCCAGTCGGTCCTGCGCGTGTAGCTACGTGGAAACCGGTGACACAAGCGCGCGATACTGACCCGACACGACCTGTGATCCGGGCCACGACGCGACGGCCGAGACAGTTCGGAGGGAACACGGTAGGATCGTCCGAGGCTTATGCTTCCTGAGGTGGTTGACATGTTGCGGTGCCCGCGTTGCGGCTCGCCGGGCAGCTTCCGATTGATCGCCACGGGGGGTGACGAGCGGGAGACGCGTGAGGGGTGTCTTGAATGTCGGTCCTGTCGGCTGCGGCGCCCGGTTCGCGACGGGGTTCCCGACCTCATGCTCGATCCATCCCCGGAGGTCATAGCGGAGGCTGAGGGGCTGGCGCGCTTTGCAGACGAGATGCGCCGAGACGGCTGGGATCGTGCCCGGCTGCTCAATCTGCCCTACGAGAAGGGCGGCTATTGGTGGACCCAGCGACGGTCGATGGAGCACCTGCTCGAGACCATCTCTTTCTTACCGGGACAGAGCATCCTCGACGTCGGAGCAAACACCTGCTGGGCGGCTGCAACCTTCGCCAGGATTGGCCTGCGCACGGTGGCGCTTGATATCTCGACCGTCGAGATGCAAGGCCTTCGAACCGCCGACTGGTGGTTCGAGACGGATGGTACGTACTTCGAGCGCGTGCTGGCGCAGATGTCCGCGCTCCCCTTCGTCGATGACAGCTTCGACTGGATCTTCTGCTGCGAGGTGCTCCACCACAATGACCGCTCGGGAATGATTGCTGCGCTGCGCGAGATTCACCGCGTGCTTCGTCCCGGCGGGAGTCTGCTCGTCGTCAACGAGCCACTGCGATGGCCGATTGACCTGAAGCGCGACCACGGTGCCGAGGTCGCCCAGTTCGCCGGTAACGAGCACGTCTACTTCTTCTCGGAGTACCTATGGATGACCTGGCGGGCCGGCTTTCGCCGCATCCGTGTGACCGAGCCCGCGTTCGACATCTTCCACTCGCACGACCCGATCCACCTCACAGTTGAGGCGAGCGCGCTGGGTTCGGTCAAGCTCGCCGCAATCAACATCGCCCGCAAACACTTGTTCGTGCGCCGCCTCCGCATGTGGTGGCGCTACCTCATGGGACCACAAGTATCACTACAGATGATCTGCACCAAGGACACCCGACCGAGGGGCACCTAGAAAACGAATCTTGATCTGCGCTAGCGTGCGAGCATTGCTCGCACGATCTCTTCGCCGCGTTGCGTGACCCACCAAGCGTTGCGCTTTCCCGGACCCATTGAGCGTTTCGTTGCCAGCCCCTCCGCCAGAAGGTACGCCAGCAGCTTGGAGACCTGTGACTGCTGGGGGATGTTGATAGCCACCCCCACTTCGCGGTTGCTCGACCGGGGATGCTCGGCGAGGAAGAGTAGGCATTCACGCGCGCGACGAGCACGGGGAAGGCTGAAAGCATCAGGGTCAGCCTCGCCGTCACGCTCTCGCGCCGCGACGGTCAAGCGGCAGGCGCCATCGAGGATTTCACGCGCAAGTGCGGCCCCCTGCTCGATCTCTTGCTTCATGCCCCGAGCACCATTACACGGTGCGGCGACCAGCGCCATCAACGGGCCGAGCAACTCGATGAGAGGTCCTGGCTCCTCATTGACGATGTGTGCATGCACGATCCCGAACACGCAGCTCATTGCCCCCTGTGCGGCCAGTGGCCAGACCGTAGACCTCTCCTCCTCTATCCGCTCGACGACCAGGACACGCAACATCGCGATGATGCGCTCGCGATGTTTGAGCACAGTCGGGCCGCCGGCCAGTACCTCGACGAAGCAAACCCGCGCGAGCCCGGGTTGACCATCGAAGTACGTCAGCGTCGCTGCCAGCGCTGAGCGCACCCCATCCTGCCAGCGTTCAGCTCTGGCCAGCTCGCAGGCCGCAAGCCGAACGACCTCCTCGGCAGCCCTGTTCATCACCGCCATGAGACACTCCTCTAGACCGTCAAACACCTGATAGAACGTGCGAGTCGAAACTCTCGCCCGCGTAACCACCAGGCGAACCGTGGCACCAGCGAACCCACATTCGGCGAGCACCTCTACGTGCGCCGCCATGATCCGTGCGCGTTGATCCTGCACTAGTCGCTCGTGGGTCCGTAAGCCATCACCTGGTAGTCATCCGTGAAGTTGATTGGTCAATACGTTCGGCAGGCACCATTTATGGCGAAGTGGTGGACACGCATTCGTGCTCTCCTGATCGCGCTTTCCCGATGACGATTGTCTGCCGGCAGCGGTCCTAATCGCGTCGTGTATTTCGATCAAGGAGTTAAGCGATGGAAATCGACGGGCCTGAGCTATGAACTCCTTCAGGCCTCCCGCCTCAGCGCGCCACGATTGCCAGAGAGCGCTCGCGCGATCTCTTCTCCGTACCGTGTGAGCCGCCATTCGTTCGCTCCCCCCGCTGCAAGCGAGCGTTTGGTCGCGAGCTCGTCGCTTTCAAGCCGAGAAAGCAGCTTGGACACCTGCGACTTGTGCACGACGCCCAGGGCCGCGCCGATCGCGCGGTTGCTGGCGCCGGAATGCTCGGCGAGGTGCAGCACGCATTCGCGCAGGCGATACGCGGTTGGGTTGGCGATGCTCGCCGGCAGGGCGGTCGGGGTCTCGGCCACCAAGAGCGCGCCCGTCGGCTTCCGCTCCGGTGCTTCGGCTTCGATCGCGAGCGCGAGCTGCGCGGCGCGCTGGGCCTCCTGGACGGCGATGTCTGGCCCTTCGACGTATTCGACGACCAGCCCCATCAGCGGCCCGAGCAGCCCGATCAGGCGCTGCGGCCCGGTGCTCAGGCGCGCGCGCAGGATCTCCATCACCGACCCCAGCACTCCCTCCGCCGCGAGCGGCGAGCCACCCGTCACTTCGGCCTCGATGCGGGTGACCACCAGCCGCCGGAACGCCCGCACCGCCTGCGCGCGGTGCTCCAGGACGGCCGGGCTGCCGCCGAGCGTTTGCACGAGACACACGCGCGCCAGCTCAGGCTCGGCGTCGAGGAACGCGAGCACCGAGGCCAGCGCCGTGCGTGTTCCGTCGCGCCAGCCCTGCTCGGCGTCGAACGCCCGCGCCACGCGGCCGGCCACCTGCTCCAGACCGTGATCCAGCACCGCCGCAAGGCCCGCGTCCAGGCCGTCGGGGAACAGCTTGTAGAAGGTCGCGCGCGACACCCGTGCGCGCGCTGCGATCGTGCCCACCGGTGCGCGCGCGCAGCCGTGCTCGGCCACCACCTGCACGATCGCCGCCAGCACCCGCTCGCGCTGCGCCCCCGTGACCAGCTCCCTGCAGACTGCGGACTCCGTGCGTGCACGCGACGCCGCACGCGCAGGCTGCGTGGCGGACGCCTGCAGCGCCGAGCTGTCCGCGCTCCCGGTGAGCCCGCCCGCCTGCTCGCTCGCCCGCTTGTACGCGCGGCCGACCGCCGCCGCCAGGCGGTCGACCAGCACGGCGATGATCGCCAGCACTTCCCGCAGGACCGGCCCCTGGCCGCGCAGCACTCCCCCCTCGGCCTCCCGCATGACGAAGTCCTCCACCACCGCGTGCCCCGCGAAGTACCGCCGCAGCACCGTGTCGAGACCCACCCCCATCCGGGCTGCGCGCCGTGCCTGCTCGATCGCCTCGGCCGGCACCGGCGCCAGGCGCTCCCCCCAGCGCTCGATGCCCTCCAGCGCATACTCGAGCGCCGCCACCGCGGCGGCGTGCAGCCCAGCCACATACTCGAGATCGTCGTCGCCTGTCTGATCGAACCAGCGATCGCGCACGCGCAGGACGATCGCCTGCTCGATCTCCGCGCCCCGCGCGCGCAAGCGTTCGACGACATGGGCCCGCGCGGCGCGCCGCACGGGCTCTCGCGAGACAGAGCCCGCACCCGACCCGCCAGTCATCTGGTTGGAATCCTTCCTCTCTATTGTCTCGCCAGGCGGTGCCGGATGGTAGCTGGTCCCGACTGCCTCTGGCACGATTGGCGCAGGCAGCGAAGCATCGACGGGCGATGTCCGACCCGCTCGACGTGTTCGCCACCAACCTGCGCCGGCCGCGGTGAGGAGAGGGCCGTACGTTGCGCAAACCCCGCGGTCGTGCGAGCGGAGCCGTTGAGCGTGTAGCCCGAGCGTCGTGACGGGGGCGGCGGGTACGCTCCGTGCCACCATGAGACACCCCGGACCCAACGCCCTCGCGCGACGTGCTGGAGCGCGCCCGCGTATACGTGCGGGTCGATCAGCGGGTCGTCGCGGCGCTGCCCGAGCTGGGCGAGGCGATCCGTGCGTTCGAGCCGGTCCCGGGTCATGCCGGTGAGAGCGTCGCCGAATGGCTGGTCGAGCGGGCACTGGGCGAGCCGCAGGAGGCGACCGTTCGCGTGCGGCTCAGCCACGGCAGGGTGGCGGGTGTGTATGCGCTGTGCGCCGCTCAGGTCGCGCTCAGCGGCGAGGAGCGTGCCGAGCTCGGCGGCGTGCATTACCGCACCCAGCCGGCGATCTTGCTCGCGCAGTTCGCGCGCGCCGCGCAGGCGTCGGGCATCGGCGTCGAGCTATTCGGACATGCTGCACGCACCGCACAGCAGGCGCTGGCGTACGTCGGCGCGACGGTGCTGGTTGTCGATCCCTTCGATGAGGCGACCGACGCCTACTGGCGGGAACGCTGGGGCCTTCGACCTTCCGAGCAGCGAGTGCCCGGCAACCGTAGGCTGAGACGCTTGTGGACGGCGATTCCGCGCGAGAGCTAGAGATTCGCGCCTTCGGACTCTAGCTCGGCCACCAAGTCCCGGCCCTGCGCAAACAGTTCCTGCACGCGAGGATCGCGGCGCGAGCGCTCCAGCTCCTGCTCATCAATCACGATCACTGCCTGGTCGAGCACATCATGCAGCTTGTCCTTGTCGAGCGCTGTAGCCACGGCCTCAGCGTACCGCAACACGACGCGACCTGGCGAGCCGTACGGACAGGGGCGGACTCGCTGCAAGGCGACTCATTGATATAAAGAGCTGACTGCTCGAGAGCTTGTCGAGGCGTAGCTCGCCGGCGGGGACGCTTGAATTCACCCACAGGTAGCGCTCGGCGCCGAGCAGCAAACCCGCGTGGTTCGACGCGGACAGGCTCTGCCCGTGGATCACGAGCTCGGCGGCACTTCTCGCCCATTGCGCAAGGCCGCCCCGGTCCAGGCGCGGATGGCGACGGCTGGTCTCGACGGTCGTCCCGATGCTGATCACCATGATGTCCTCCAGCGGACGCTCGAAGACCGTCAGGGCCTCGACGATGGCAAGCATGGACGGATTGTTTGCCCACACCCCTCCATCGACCAGGCGCAGGCCTCGCAAGGGGTGGGCTGGGAAGAAGGTCGGGGCCGCCGTGCTCGCGAGAGCAACGTCAACCATGCGCTCACGTCCGTCGCGGCGAAGGCGCGCGGCGTGCGGGGTCCGGAACAGGTGGACATCGTCGTTGCAGAGGTCATAGGCGGGAATCAACAGGGGGATCGGGCTCTCCGCAAGCGTCCGATCCCCCAGGACCTCTTGTAGCGCCGTGGTCAGCGCCACCGGGCTGTACTTGCTCCGAACGAGTCGCCGAGGCGCTCGAACGCGACGATCCGAAAAGATCGCGGGGCCGTGGTCTACGTAGAAGCCGAGTAGCTCGGCCGGAGTCAGCCCAGCGGCGAGCCCGAGCGCGATGATCGCGCCTGTGGAGGTGCCGGCGAGAAGGTCGAAGCTCGAGAGCAGCTCGATACCCAGGTCGACGGCAAGGCGATCAAGGATTGCTGCGCTGAACATCCCCTTGTAGCCGCCCCCATCGAGAGACAGGATCCGGAAGCGCGTTCGGGGGCTGTCTCTGGCGGGGACCGGAGCCGATTCGGGAGGACGCTTCAGTTCGATGGGCCTCATGCCGATAGGATACCAAAGTCTACAAGCTACACAAGCTGGCTATTGACAACATAGTGTATAGTGGCCATATGGCCTATACAGGACACAAGGTGGCTATAGTGCAGCGTCCCCAAAGACGTATCTGCGGAGGTGACCGATATGCCAACGAAAGAGTTCTTGAACGTGCGCGAGACAGCAAGCGAGTTGAACGTGCACGAGAACACGGTGCGCAATCTCGAGAAGCGAGGTCAGCTGAAGGCAATCAGGCTTCCCGGATCGGGGTTCCGTCGATTCCGCAAGGAGGACATTGACCGAATGCGCAAGGAAATGTGGAGCCAGTTCGCGCCAGATACGGCAATGCCAGAGACACCGCGTCGCCCTAGTAAGCGGGCAACGCTTACCGACGAGGACTACGCGAGCTAGCTTCCGTCCCGCTGCGCAGCTACCGTGGCTGCTTGGCACTTTCTGACTGGGAGCCGAGACCTCCCGACACCGACTACTACGCCGAGCGGACCGACTACGTCCGGATGGGCGACCTCTTTCAGGACGTACCGCTCGGCTATCCGTGGCCGCCTGACGCCGTCGACCACGATGCCGGTCAGCGAAAGTTCCTCTCGGGGCCGTTCGATGCCGGATTCGGCATTCTGATATCGCCGACCTGCAGCATGGTCGCTCAAGGCTCGTCTGGCTATGCGCATCCGGTTCGCATGCTCGCTCCAGTCCTGCCCCTCGCGGAACTCGTCGAGCGTGGCGTTGTCAAGGAGTCGTCGGTCGCGGATCTTCGCGTCTACGACCACCTCATCAACTACTTCTACTTGCCGCCGATCGAGTCTGCGCAGATGCCAGAGAGCCTCGCACTGATCTACTCCTCGATCACGATCCATCACGACTACCTCGAGGAGCGACGGATCTCACAGCTCGCGGAGCCGGCGGCAATCCATTTGAAGTACAAGCTCACCGCCTTGTTCGCAGGCGAGCGCTTTTCGCACGCCGACTTCCGGGACGAGATCGACTAGGCCACCTCGGACTCGGGTTCCAGAACGTAAGGCATGCCCTTGTCGTCCCAGAACACGTCGCCCTCCGCGCAGTAGCCACCTTGGCCGTGCCCACAAAGGAGTCGAAAGCGCTTCGGCGCGACACGCTCGTCAGGGAGCACAGGGAGCCCGAGCACCTCATCCCAACCTACGAGAAGGTGGTTCCCGGGATGAAACAGGATTGCCTTCGGCACCTGCTCGCACTCTGCAGCATGCGCCTCATAATCTCGGATGTATTCGAGCATCTCGATCTCAAGCTCCACGACGCTGGATTGTGCAGGACTCACGGGACGGACGTGCGCTGGTCCTCGAGAATGCGGGGCGTCGATCAGTTCTCCAAGCGAGCCAGTAGCTGTAGGCCACCAAGAAGCGTGATCGGCGTAACGGCCGCCTCGGGCTGCTCGAGCGCTTGGCGGGCGTACTGAGCAAGCTCCGCCCGCCACGCCTCCATCTGAGGAACGAAGCTGTAGAGATCAGTCATATCGAGCCGTAGGACACGAAGGTCGGCGATATCGAATGGGAGCTGGACACCCTGAACGTGGTGCTGCGCTCGGCGACTGAGCCGTTCGACACCGGCTCCCCAGCCGGTCGGATGATGCTGCAGATGCTCGGCGTGTTCGCCGAGTTCGAGCACGCCACCATCGTTGACCGCATCACCGCGGGGATCGAGCGCCGCGCCCGCGAAGGCCGCTGGTACAGCGGACGCCCACCCTTCGGCTACACCCTCCACGACGGGCAACTCTCACCCGACCCGATCACCGCACCAACAGTCCGGCGGATCTACCAGCTCTACATCGAGGACCGTCTCGGCACGATCGCGATCGCCCACCAACTCCGCGCCGAGCACGCACCCGCGCCCTCCGCAGGCTGAGGACACCCAGCCGTCCACCGCGTCCTGACCAACCCGACATATCTCGGGCGCATCCGCTGGCGCGATCGAGACTTCGTCTCCACACACGAGCCACTGATCGAGCAGAGCACCTTTGATCAGTCACAGGCGATCCTCACCGAGCGCGGCGAGGATGCCTCCCGCCGACGTGGCAACCGCTCGGACTTCCTGCTCTCCGGGGTCGTGCGCTGCGGACACTGCGGCCGCGCATACATCGCGCCGAACACTCCACCGCCCGGTACTTTGACGCGTTCGAGGAAGGCCGCCTCTCCCCCGAGCGCTGCGAGCAACGCCTCGCCGACCTCACCACCCGCCTCGACGACCTCCGCGCCCAACAAGCCGAGCTAACCGCCAGCGACGAGAAAGCGGACACGCCCACAGCGGCCGATCTCGCAGCCGTCGCCGATCAGCTTGAGAAAGTACTCGCACAAGGCGAGCCCGAGCAAACCAAGGCCCTCCTGCGCATCCTCATCGCCGAGCTTTGCGTCAACAGCAAGACCAGCATCCAGCCCACCTACCGCATCGTCGCGCCAGGGGTTTGCGCAACGTCCGAAAAAGTGGGGAGGACCGTACGTTGCGCAAACCCCGCGACTTTCGGCGCGCCCGCGCTAGACGCCGCGTAGCGACGCCCGTCGGCTCTGCTCAGCGCCTTGCGCACGTCAGGCAGCGACGCTTGGAGCGAGGATGGAGATGTGCGCCTTGTCCGGCCCGAGATCGAGCGCTGCATAGATCACATCTGGATCTAGATCTACGTCACCGGGCCAAGTGATCGTGCCGGTCTGCTCATCGATCTTGATCTGCTCGAACAAAGCCGGGTCGCGCAGTGGCGAGAAGGCCGGAGAGTCGAGCAGTGGCGTGATGTCGACATCGCGAACCTCGCCGTCGGCGAACACGACGCGGACCGTGTGTCCGGGCCGCGCGATCACCGCGACGATCTCGGGGGCGATAGCAGGCTCCATGGCTATTGATCGTAGCGCCCGGTCGGATGGAGATTGCGCTGGGCACGCTGCCAGTCGGAGCGAAGCGCATCGCGATGTCGCGTGCACCAACTGCGAACAGCAGCAACCTTCGCTGGAGCGAGTTGGCCGTCGATGACGTCGCCGGCATCGATCGAGATGCGCGCCATCTGGACGCCGGGGTGGCCGACCCGTCCGGCGTACACATGGACATGTGGAGGCGGGTGGTCGTTGAAGTAGAGCTTGACTATCAGGCCGTCGAGACTCGCGATTCTGGGCACACGTCGGAGCCTACGGTCTGACTGCGACGGTACTCGCGCCAGCGACCGTTTGCGCAACGTCAGGGAAAGTGGGCGAAACTTGTCGGTGCGCATCAACGCGACCAGCGCGTTCGCGTCGATGACGACCGTCACTCGCCGGGGGGGATGCGCCCGTCGAGTTCTTCCCGGCCCTCGCGCACGAGCCCCACGGGATCGACGCCTCTCCCCACGCGAGCGCGGAGCGGCCGCCAAGCGCCAGCCCACCTACCGCATCATCGCGCCCGACCGCATCCACACGGCCGGGGCTTGCGCAACGCCAGGAAAACTTCGTCCTCGACCCGCTGCAGGCGTGGACACCCACCTTCGCGCCGCTCAAGCGGCTCACCTGCACACCCAAGCACCACCTGGTCGACCCGGCGATCGCCGCACGGCTCGTCGGCGTCGACAAGGCCGGGCTGCTGCGGGGCGAGGGCAGCCGCATCTCGGTGGCCACCGGCACGTGGCTCGGCGCGCTCTTCGAGTCGCTCGTCGCCCAGTCGGCCCGGGTCTACGCCAGCGCGGCCACCGCCACGGTCGGCCACCTGCGCACCAAGGACGGCGATCACGAGATCGACCTGATCGTCGAGGGCGAGAACCGGTCGTGCATCGCGATCGAGGCGAAGCTGGCCAACACCGTCGATGACCACGACGTCAAGCACCTCAACTGGCTCCATCAGCAGATCGGCGACAGGCTGATCGAGCGGATCGTGGTCTACACAGGCAGATTCGCCTACCGCAGACCGGACGACGTCGCGGCCATCCCGCTCGCACTGCTCGGACCGTGAACCGCGCGGGCAGCGAGCGCTAATCCCCGAACGGCGAGTTGCGACGCAGCCACTCGGCGAGGAACGGGTCGATGATCTCCCAGCGGTCGCCGGGGGCCTGTTCGACCAGCCCGCGGCGTGCCAACCGGGGCATGGCGTTCTTGGCGGTGGTGTGCGCGCCGAGCCCGTAGCGTGCGGCGAGCGCGGTGCTGGTGAGCCCCCCGTCGGGGTGATCGGCGAGCAGGTACAGCGCCTTGCGTTCGGTGGCCTCGGCTTCCTCGCCGTTGGCGAGCGCCTCTTCGATCACGGCGAAGTCGGCCTGCTGGTCGTCCATCAGCTCCTCGAAGGCGCTCTGCACGGCCGTGACGTCCAAGGGCTTGCGGCCGCCCTGCCGCCACGTGGCCCAGGCGAGCTGCTGGGTGCGCTTGGGGTGCGCGGCGCTGAGCGCTAGCAGGTGCTCGAGCGCGCGCTCGTCGATGCGGCGCCCGGTGGCCTCGAACTGAAACGCGAGGAACTCGTGGAACTCCGCCCGGCCGATCGACGGCAGGCGGGCTTTGAACGCCTGGTTGAACAGCGGCTCGCGGCTGTTGTTGAGCATCATCTCCAGGTACTCGCGGATCGAGCCGGTGAGCAGCAGCGACGCGTTGCCCTTGCCCGGCCCCATGAGCGCCGAGCCGATGATCGCCAGCGGCTCGCCCGGACAGCGGTTGAGGCGCTGGAACTCGTCGAAGCAGACCACCACGTGCGCTGCCAGCCGCGGCAGGCTACGCAGCTGGGCGTGGAGCATCTCGGCGGCCTCCTCGGCCGGGCGCGCTCCACGGCGCACGGCGCCCTTGATCAACCTCAGATCGAAGCCGATCTCGCGTTCGAGCACCTCCAGCTCGCGCGCCGCCGCGCGCCGGATCGCACGGTCGGGATGCTCCTCCAGGGCGGTGTTGACGCAGGAGATGAACGCGGGGATGCTGAGCGCGCGCTTGAGGTCCACCCGCACCATCGTGTACGACGGCGCGTCGGCCTCATGCTCGATCGCCAGCTCGCGCGCGAGCGTCGTGAGGAACGTCGACTTGCCGGTGTCGCGCGCGCCGAAGATCGCGACGTTGGTCTGCGCCTTGAGCATCAGCGCGACATCGCGCGCGAAGTCGTCCATGCCGACGATCTTCGCCGGGTCCTCCAGCGGCCTGTCCCACACGAACGGGTTCAACGCCATGCGCCCGAATGATAGCAGGCCACGCTCGCTAACAGTAGCCCGATGAGCTAGGTATCAATAGCTCATGGCGCTAGCGCTATGGAGCGCGGTCCAGCACGTCAGGGCGTCGAGGCGCTGCGCTCGAAGCCTTCGACGAGCGCGAGCAGCTCCGCGCATTCCCACTGCGCCATCCGCTCGGCCTCCAGTGCGGCGAGCAGGGCAGCGTCCGCGAAGCTGGTGCACCACGCTCCGACGTCGCCCTGGCTGTAGGCGCCCAGCCCTGCCACGTAGTTCTTCGGTTGGCTTGCGAGGACGAGGCTGATTGGAGTATGACACCCGCGATCTCGCGGTCCTCCGTGAAGCGCAGCAGTGTGCGGTGGATATCGCGTCCTCAACGGTGAGCGCCCGCGCGCTCGCTCCGAGCTCGATCGCGCGCTCCATCGCTTCCATGTTGCCGAGCACCTCGGCCGCACGGTGGTCGCCGCCTCGGCCTCCTGCGCGGGCATAATGCCTTCGCCGAGGCAACAATGGCGCTAACCGACCCACCGTCGAGCGGGAACTCGCGCTCGGCAATCTCGGCAGGTACGAACGCCCGATACGACCCACCTCGCCGACCACCTGTCGGCATCGCAGGATCGGCCGGCCGGTAGAGTTCCTCATAGTGGCCGAGTGGCGCTGGCCGGTCCTGCTCGGCGCCTACGCGCGACACGCGATCCTTTCGAAGCTATCGTTGCTTTGAAAGGATAGCTGCACATCGTTACGCCACGACCAAGGGCGTGCAAGCCGCCGGCTGGAGCGTGTCCTATGTTGCGCGCATGAGTGGCTGGGGCATCCCGTTCGTCTTCGACCGCCTGAACGAGATCCGCGACGATTTGGACCTATACGGCTTCGGGCTCGATCCTCGACCCGGCGCCTCGTACGTGGACCCGACATACGCCGCCGATCCTCGCACCGGGATGGTGGAGGTCACGGCTGGCTTGGAGGACTGCCAACTGGACGTACGCGTTGTGCTGATCGAGTATTGGCGAGCAGGCAGCGAAGGGGCGCATGCCCAGCGCGGCGTGAGTGCGCTCGCCTACACCTACTGGGTCGGCTGCGTCAACCCGGCCATCGATCTCCACTACGACCTCGACCCCATGCGCCATCCCGAGACGCCCCTCCATTGGCACCCGCCAGCCAGGACAGTGATTCGCCGGCCGTGCGACACGGCGACCCCCAGGCGCGCGATGCAGGCGGCGCTCCAGCTGGCGGCCGACATCGAGCGACTGCAAGCTCAAGGCCTGAACACTGCTGCCGATATGGTGGATAATCTGGACTTGACGGATTACGTACCTTAACGTGGTAGCCTGCGAGGTGATCATGGGCGATCTCAACAGCCGATATCTCACCGTCCCCCAAGTGGCAGCCGACCTGCAGATGGATGCCTCGGCGGTCTACAAGATGTGCAAGGCACAGCAGCTGCCGTCGGTCCGTCTCGGCAAGTCGGTGCGCATTCCGCGTGTGGCTTATGAGCGATACCTCCAGCGGCTGGAGAGAGGACACCCCAAGCCCGTGAGACATGATGCGCCTGACTCACAGGACCGGCGAGGGGACTTCCGCGATACCACCGGACAGGATCCCGAGACATGGATCGATGGGTGGCGGTCCGGAAGCATCCCCGACACGCCGGAGAACACGCGCCTGGCCATCCGTGCCCTCGGCCTGCGGGACGCGCCGCGCCAGCGAGCGAAGCAAGCCGCTGCGTCGCTCTGACCCCGTTCAGGGTCGCTTCGGCTAAGTCATCGATTCCGAGGCTGCTCGCGTTTGGCGCTCACTCGAACAGCTCCGCCGCGCTCACCAAGAGACGCCTTCGCGGGCGGCGCGCCTGCGCAGCAAGCTGGCGAATCCGCGACGCGCGAACAACGCCCCCCGAGCGTTCGATGTACGCCCGTCGATCGCGTCGCACTACTTTATAAAATACTATTCCATGCAATACAGCTTGCGCAGGTGGCGCATGTCCCGGCCCGTGACCTGACCCGCAGCCTTGACCTCGAAGGCGAGGATGCCGCCTGCGCGGTCCAGTTCCGCCTCGCCGGCGGCTCTCGTGATGTTCAGCACCCCCGCGGTTTGCGCCGCCAGGCGACGAAGCAGCACCGGCAACTGCTCGCGTTGTCGCAGCCGGGAAAGCTCACGCACATCTCGCTCGAGCACAAGCTCTACGTGGCATCTGATCCTCGATTTCGAGGGGGTTGAGTCATCGATTTCGAGGGGGTTGAGCCATCGATTTCGAGGGGGGCGGAGAGGACAGCGCTACGGCAGCTCCCCCGCAACCGCCATCCGCCGCGACTCGGCCACCCGCCGCAGGAACGCCTCGAGCGCGTCGATGCGCCGCTCCCACGCGTAGCTCCTGGCGGTCTCGACGCCCGCGGCGCCAAGGCGAGCGCGCAGCTCGGGGTCGGCGAGCAGGCGGGCGATGGCGGCGGAGACGGCGGCCGTGCGGGGCTCGGGCATCAGGCAGTTGACGCCGTCGACGCAGAAGTCGCGGTTGCCGTGGGCGTCCGTGCACACGACGGCGGCGCCGGTGGCCATCGCCTCCAGCGGCGGCAGCGCGAAGCCCTCGTGCACGGAGGTCTGCACGAACACGGTCGCTTCGCTGAACAGCTCGCCGACCCGCTCGTCGTCGGGCGAGGAGACGTAGCGCACGCCCGTCGCCGCGGCCATCCCGCCGTCCTGCGCGAGCTCCGGCTCGACGCCGAACAGGCACAGCTCCGCCCGCCCGCCGTTGCTTGCGCCCGCGCCGTTGCTCGCGCGCGCGCCCGCCGTCCGCCGCCCGCCGAGCGCCTTCCACGCGGCGACCGTCAGCGGCAGGTTCTTCAGCGGGTTGGCGCGGCCGAGCGCGAGCACCATGTCCTCGCGGCGCCGCACCTCCGGGCGCACGCGGAACGTGTCGAGGTCGACGCCCGGCGGGACCAGCTCGGCCGCGAGGCCGAGCTCGCGCAGCTGCGCGCGGTTCCACTCGGAGATCGTCATGTAGCGGAACTCCGGGCGGTAGGAGTCGAGCACCGCGTGGCGGGCGTGCTCGTGGTCGGGGTAGTAGGAGGTCTCGATGTCCTGCACGAAGTACACGGGCAGCCCGCGCACGACGCTCGCGCGGAACACCGGGCCGGCGGTCATCCACCAGGTGGCGACCTTGATCGCCTCGACCTCGGCGAGCGCGGCGGCGAGCTGGTCGTAGTCCTCGAAGCTGTGCACGGGCACCTGCAGCGCGAACCACTCGGGCGCTGGGTCGAGCGTGTACAGCGACACCTCGTGGCCGCGCGCGGCCAGCCGGTTGAGGTGCTCGAAGATGTCGCGGTGCCCGCCGCCCACGCCCGTGCCCTCGGTCGCGTAGGCGATCCGCAGGCGCCCGTCGCGGGGGCGCGCGTGCTCGGCGGACGTGGAGGAGCGGCTCTCGCCGCTCGGCGCCGCCGGGCCGCTGCCGGCGCTCGCCGTGTGGACGGCCACCGCACGGGCGTCGAAGAGCTCCGACCAGCGCTCCCAGAACGCGCGCTGCGAGGCGAGCTCGCGCGCCCCTTGATCGCTGCCGCGCGTGACCGACTCGTGGTGCACGAGCCGCGCGGCGGGGAAGTACAGCACGCCGAAGCCCGCCTGCCACGCGCGCAGGCACCAGTCGACGTCCTCGTAGGCCATCGCGTAGCGCTCGTCGAGCACGCCGATGCGCTCGATCACGTCCCTGCGCACGTACATGCACGCACCGGTGATCGCCAGCGACGGGCTGGGCCGCCCGGCGGGGCCCCAGTCGCTGGGCTTGAAGCGGTAGCGGTGGTCGAACCACTGCGGCTGGTCGCGGTTGCGGATCGTGCCGGCGAACTGGATGCGCCCGTCGGGGTACTGCAGCTGCGCGCCGACGATGCCCGCGTAGGGGTGGCGCTCGCGCGCGGCGTACTGCAGGCACGCCAGCCAGCCGGGCAGCGCCTGCACGTCGGAGTTCAGCACCACCACGTCGCGCGCGGGGTCCGTGGCGTGCAGGCCGCGGTTGACGTTGGCGGCGAAGCCGCTGTTGCGCTCGGACTCGACCAGCACGTCGATCCCGTCGATCGCGCGCAGCGCCGCGAGATGCTCGGCGCCGGAGCAGTCGTCGCTGACGATCACGCGGCACATGCCCCGGCGCACGGTCTTGTCGATGCTGCGCACGAGCGCGCGCACGCGCTGCGCGTCGCGGTAGCTGGGGATCACGACGTCCACCGGGCGCCCGTGCTCGCGGTGCCACGCGACCGCGCTGCGCAGTTCCTGGTCGCGCGCGTGCGAGCGCAGCCGCAGGCGCCGCTCGAGCGGCGTGAAGCGCAGCGGCAGCGTGAGCGCGCGGAACGCCAGCGTGCGCAGGCCGTAGTTGCGGTAGGTCAGGACGATGCGTCGCCTGAGATTGGCGAACGGGCCCAGCGGGCGTCCATCGATTGGGTCGTCGTTCATCGTCTAATCCACCTCCAGCGGCGCGAAGCCCGCGCGGCCCTCCAGCGAGAGCCGGCGCGTCAGCGCGCCGGGCAGCCGGTCCGCACGCGAGCCGAGCAGCGCGCCCGCACGCGAGAGCGCATGATGGCGGGCGACCGCCGCGAGCGTCGTGCGCCGGCGCGCCGGCGGCACGCCCTCGGCGCGCAGCTGCGCGCGCGCCTGCCCCAGCTCGCCGCGCAGCTGGGAGAGCAGGTGCGCGGGCGCGGCGGGCTCGCGCCAGCCGTACACCTCGCGCAGGGCGCGCCACTCGTCGAAGCTGCGGCGCAGCTGCTGGGCGGCGGTGTAGGCGTGCGAGTGGAGCACGGCGGCCTGCGGCACGTACGCCTTGGCGTAGCCCGCGCGCAGCATGTCGAGCGCGAGCACCCGGTCCTCCGCGTAGGGGACCTCGCGAAACGGGACCCGCTCCCACGCCGCCCGCGCGAGGCACGCGTTGGCGTCGGTGAAGAAGCCGCGCCGGCCCACCAGCTCGCGCGCGGGCAGCGCGCGCTCGCCCGCGGCCAGGCGCTCGACCTGCGCGCTGCCGTCAACCGAGAGCGAGCGAAACCAGCGTTCGAGCTCCAGGCGCACCGGCTCCGGCGCGTCGGCGCGCGGGCGGTAGGGCCCGTAGACGATGCCCACGTCCGGCGCGAGCGCGAAACCGCCGAGCAGCCGCTCGAGCCAGCGCTCGTCGGCCGGCTGGGCGTCCTGGGTGAGCAGCGCCACGTGCGCGCCGCCGGCCGCGTCCATCAGCAGGTTGCGCGCGCCGCCGTGGCTGAAGCGCTCGGGCGCGAGCTGCAGCACGCGCGCCCCGTGCGCCTGGGCGAGCTCGCACGAGCGGTCGGCCGAGCCGGAGTCGCACACCACCAGCTCGTGCGCCACCGTCTGGCGGGCGAGCGCGTCGAGCACGCCGGCGAACGCCGGGCCGCCGTCGCGCACGGGGATCGCGACGCTCACCTCAGGCATAGAACCCCGTCAGCGTGAGCAGCTGCGCGGAGTAGCTGAGCGCGAGCATCGCCACCAGCAGCACGACGCCGGCGGCGAGCATGCGCGAGCGGCCAAAGGCGTGCAGCGCGCCGACGACCAGCAGCGCGAGCGGGGCGATCGCGGGGAACACGTAGCGGCCGAATTCCGCGATCGCGGCTCTGGGCGTCGGCTGGTAGTAGGCGGCCTCGAAGCCCACGATCACCACCACTGGCGTGGCGAGCAGCACCAGCGCTTCGATCCAGTGGCGGCGCACCCACGGCCACTCGCGCCGTGCGGCCGACGCGCCGAGCGGGACGGCGAGCACCATGACCAGGAAGATCACCACGTACACCCAGTGCGCGAACAGCACGTCATACCAGCCGAACGCCCCCCAGCCGCGTTCGACGAAGATCGTGAAGCCGGCGTCGTGCGTCAGCACGAAGCCGGGCGCGTGCTGGGGGAAATAGCGCGTCATGAACGGCAACCGCGGCAAGAGCGCCTGCCACAGGTAGGAGAGGAAGCTGGGGATGTGGTGCAGCGCGTTGCTGGCGGCGCTCGCGTTGGCGCCGATCGTCGCCGAGCCGCTCGCGCCGGCGGCCGGGCGCAGCTTGTCCAGCACGAGGCTGGAGAACAGCAGCATGGCGAGCACGCCCGCGGCCAGCGCCGCCCACGCACGCAGCTGCGCGCGGCCGTGGCGGCGCCACAGCGCCGCCACGAACACCACCGCCGCCAGCGGGTAGAGCGACAGCGCGGTGCCCTTGATCAGCGGCAGCGCGATCAGCAGCAGACCGATCAGCGCCCCCCCGCGGACGGTGATGCCACGGCGCAGCATGCGCATCAGCAGCAGCTCCAGTGCGGCGGCGCCGGCATTGACGCCGACGTCGTTGTTGACCGTGCCGGAGATGAAGCCGTACATCGGCTCGTAGCACACGAGCAACGCAGCGAGCACGGCCAGCCACGGGCGCCCCGGCGCGAGCTCGCGCGCGAGCAGGAAGGCGAACACCACCACCAGCGCGCCGATCAACGCGGAGAGCACGCGCATCAGCGTGAGCTGATCGAGCGGCGAGCTGGACGCGAGCAGGTAGGCGGGGGCGAGCGCACCGTAGTACACGGGGCCGTAGCTGGCATCCGTCTCGTTGCCGCCGCCGTCGGAGGAGCTGGGGTGCAGGCGCAGCGCCTGCGCACGATATTCCGCCTGCTGGCGGCGCGTCCACGGCGGGCGGCTGTCGCCGATCTGGTGATCGGTGTCGAAGCTCATGGCTTCCAGCGCCAGCGTCTCCGCGCTCGACCAGCGCGCCGGCGCGGTGTCGGAGTCAGGCGAGGGCTCTTCGCCGCGTTCGACCAGCGACTGCGTGTAGGCGAAGTGGTCGACCTCGTCGGGGGCCTGGAACGGCGGCGTGATCAGCGACCAGCAGATGAAGTTGAGCGCCGCGAGCGCGAACAGCCAGGCCGCCATCCGCCGGGCGCGTCCGGCGACGGCGAGCGCCAGGCAGCGCACGGCGGCGAGCGCGAGCGCGGGCAGCACGACGAGCAGGAGCAGCGCGTACAGCCACGGGCCGACGAAGCCGGGGCGAAACAGCGACGCGCGGTCGAGGATCGTGCCCGCGCGCGCCAGGCAGCTGCTGCGCACGCCAGCCGGCGGCAGGTACCAGACGGCGATGCGCCCGGCTAGCGGGCGCCCGGCGAGCGTGGGAGGCGATGCGCTGGGGGGCGCGGTGAGCGGCGTGCCGCCCCAGTTGACGAGTTCGGCCGCGGTCAGGCACAGGGACGCCGCGCGTTCGCCGGCGCGGGCGGGCAGCTCGGGCACCGTGAAGACGGCGGCGCTGATGCGGTTCGCGCCGACCGGCTGCGGGCGCAGGCGGCTTTCGGACGGCCGCGCATTGCCGGCGAGGGACAGCGCCAGCGTCAGCGCGGGGCGCAGGCGCGTGCGCGAGATCAGCTGCAGGCGGATGCGCGCGGTGCCGGCGGGGATGTGCAGGCCGGGCACGCACACCTGCTCGCCGGCGGGCGCTTCGGCGATGTAGGTGTAGGCCTCGACGTCGTTGGTGCCGGTGTAGTAGCTGACCGGGCGCACGCAGTAGAAGACGATCAGCGCGAGCGCCGGCGCGGCCGCGAGCGCCGCCGCGCGCCACACGCGGCGATCGCCGGCGAACACCGCCGCCAGCATCCGGCGGGCTGGCTGCACCGTTAGCGGCGACGCAGCCCGAGGATGGACAACAGGAACGAGGAGAAGAAGATCTGGATGCCGACGATCAGCAGCGACGCGGCGATCACCGCCAGGTGTTCGTCGGCGAGCGAGCCGAAGCCGTGCGAGATCCAGGTGACGATGATGACCGCCCCCATGGCCACGCCGATGAGCATGAACGCCCCGCCCAGCAGCAGGCCGTGCTCGAGGCGGAAGCGCGCGCGCATGCGATCGAACCACGGGTCCTGCTCGCCCATGAAGTAGGTGCCGTAGGCGTGCGCGCACAGCCCCAGCGCGAGCACCTGGGTGCCGACGATCATCAGCAGCGCCCCGCCGATCAGCGCGTGCAGCCCCCAGGCGCGCCCGGCGAAGTCGAGGCCGGCGCCGACCAGCACGACGATCGCGGTGCCCAGGCCGGCGAGCAGCGCGCCGGGGACGATGAACAGGTGCGTGGGGCTGTGCACGAGCAGGAAGCGCAGGTGCCGCCAGCCGTCGCGGAAGCTCGACAGCTTGCTCTCGCCCCCGCGCGGGTGGTACTCGATCGGGAACTCGGCGATCGTGAGGTTCTGCTTGGACGCGCGGATCACCATCTCGGAGGCGAACTCCATGCCGGTCGTGCGCAGGTCCAGCCGCGGCAGCACCTCGCGCCGCAGCGCGCGCATGCCGCAGTGGGCGTCGCTGACGCCGGCGCCGAACAGCAGGTTGAGCAGGCCGGTGAGGATCGGGTTGCCGACGTAGCGGTGCAGCCACGGCATCGCGCCGGGCTGGATGTTGTCCATGCGGTCGCCGATCACCATCTCCGCGCCCTCTTCGAGCGCGGCGACGAAGCGCGGGATCTCGTGGAAGTCGTAGGTCAAGTCGGCGTCGGCCATCACGATGTAGCGCCCGCGCGCGGCGGCGAAGCCGGCGAGGTAGGCGCTGCCGTAGCCGCGCCGGCGCTCGAGCACCACGCGCGCGCCCGCGCGTTCGGCCAGCCGCGCGGAGTCGTCCTCGGAGTCGTTGTCCGCGACGATCACCTCGCCGTGCACGCCCATGCGCACGATCGCTTCCAGCGCGGCGGTGACGCACGACTCGATGTTCTGCGCCTCGTTCAGGCAGGGGATCACGACGGACACCAGCGGCAGCTCGGCGTCCGGCGCGCCGGGCGCCGCGGGCTGGTCGCTGGTCGGGACGAGTGTGCTCATCGGGGGTGGGCCCTCACGGCCACGAGTGGGCGACGTGGGACGGCTGGCGCCTGGCGTTCACAACGCCCCCGCGGGCGGAAAGTGGCGCACGATCGGCAAACTGGGATGCTAGCGGGGATGCGCGTGTGCCTGATCTATGACTGCCTTTTCCCACACACGGTGGGGGGCGCCGAGCGCTGGTACCGCGACCTGGCAGAGCGCCTGGCCGCGGAGGGCCACGACGTGACCTACGTCACGCTGCGCCAGTGGCCGCGCGGCGAGCGACCCCAGATCGACCCGCGCGTGCGCGTGCTGGCCGCGGGCCCGCGGATGGCCTTGTACACGGCGAGCGGCCGGCGGCGCACGCTCCCGCCGCTCGTGTTCGGCGCCGGCGTCCTGTGGCACCTGCTGCGCCGCGGGCGCCGCTACGAGGTCGTGCACACGTGCTCGTTCCCGTACTTCCCGGTGCTCGCCGCGGGTCTCGCGCGCCCGCTCGCGGGCTTCTCCCTGGTCGTCGACTGGTTCGAGGTGTGGAGTCGCTCCTACTGGCTCGACTACCTCGGCGGCTTCGGCGGTCGCGTGGGGATGCTCGTGCAGCGGGCGTGCGCGATGGTCAGGCAGCGCGCGGTGTGCTTCTCCGAGCTGCACGCCGCGCGCCTGCGCGAAGCGGGCCTGCGCGGGCCGGTCACCGTGCTGCGCGGCCTGTACGCGGGGAGCGTCGAGCCGGCGCCCGCCCAGCCGACCGCGCCGGTGGTGATGTTCGCCGCACGGCTGATCCCCGAGAAGCAGGTCACGCTGGCGCTCGCCGCCGTGGCGCTCGCCGCCGCGCGCGTGGAGGGGCTGCGGGGCGAGTTCTTCGGCGAGGGGCCCGAGCGCGGCGCGCTCGACGCCGCGATCGCCGAGCACCGGCTGGAGGGCGTCGTCAGCGCGCGCGGCTTCGCCGCGACGGAGACGATCGACGCGGAAATGCGCCGCGCGATGTGCCTGCTCTTGACCTCGCGCCGCGAGGGCTACGGGCTGGTGGTCGTGGAGGCCGCCGCCCGCGCCACCCCCAGCGTGGTGCTGGGCGGCGAGGACAACGCCGCCACCGAGCTGATCGAGGAGGGCGTCAACGGCACCGTCGTCACGAGCGCCGACCCGCAGGCGGTGGCCGACGCGATCGTGCGCGTGCACGCGGGTGGCCTCGCGCTGCGCGAGAGCACCGCGCGCTGGTTCGCGCAGAACGCCGAGTGGCTGTCGCTGGAGTCCTCGCTGCGCAAGGTGCTCGAGCTCTACGCGAGCACACGCGACTTGTAGCGATGATTACAACCCGCGGAGCCGTGCCTGCGTCGCTTGCGATTGCTTCATGCGTGGAGACGACTTCGGCTTGTGCGTCGCGCCCCACATGAGGCTAACGCCGCGTTTGCTGACGGGGTTGCTCACGACGAGACTGGTGCATGTCTGGTCGTGATAGTCCTTCCAGGTGAACGTTCTAGCGGAGAGTCGCCAGCCGAACCTTTCCCGGATGTCCAGATATCCAGCGTTGCAGTGTCGGTTCCACCTCGCATAGGGGCCGCCGTACACCGCGCACGCGATCGGCGCGAGCAATGCGGAGCAAATCATGTCCGCCATCTGCAGACCAGCATGGTTGTCGCTGTGCCCGAACACGGGCATGTCCACTAGCCCGCAGTGCTTGGGCTCCCTCCCGAAACGCTGCGTGAACATGGAGTGCGCGAGCCTGTGGTTGTGCTGGTAGGTCTGGCTGTCAACAACAACCATGCCGCGCTCGCCCGCCGGCAAGGCAGCATCGAAGGCTCCGCAGATGTGCTGGAGCGCGGCGCCGTGCAAACTCATGTCCTGGTTCTCGACGTCGAGGCGCTTCATCCAAATGCGTCCCATGATCTTCGCGTCATAGCGCTCAAGCAACTTCAGGGTGCCGTCAAGCAGCCCAACAGAGTTCTTTTTCTGGCGGACACTCGCTTTCGCCCTGAACCCGGCGCGGATCTTCGCACCCTTGATGTCCTGAAGGATCACGTCGAGCCACCCGTGCCCCGACTGGGCGACGCTCGGATAGAAGGTCTTCTTGAGCTCGATCCACTCGTGCGTGATCTTCGTGAGCTCGCGCTCCGGTAGCGATACGCCGGCGATCACGACCACTGGCTGCTGGTCCCGGTCGGCTTCAGTAAGACGCTCGGCCGTGCCTGACTCGTCTACATAGCACAGCTGCATATCATCGCCCGCAGAACGTAGCCAGGGCCGCCATTGGCGACCCTGGAGGACGGGCGACCTTCAATGGGCCGCCCAAGCGCAGGCTGACGCCATTGCGCGATGTATGTGACATCCAGAATATCGACCCAGGGCGCCAGCGTCAACAGCTTTGCCATCGAGATCACAACTGCTGACCATAGTCTGCGGTGGAGCTGGAACCCCCAAAGCACTGATCCGATGATCGGACTCTCGTCGTGCGAGGTGTTTTCGCGTGTTGCCTCGTCAGCCATAACCGTGCTGGCCCAGCGCCCGCGCGTAGCTGTCGAGCGTCAGCCGCGCGGTGCGCCCCCAAGTGAACCGCTGCGCCTGCTCGCGGCCGAGCGCGCGCAGCCGCTCCCCCAGCGCCTCGTCCGCCAGCAGCCGGGACAGCGCCGCGGCGATCGCGCGCTCGTCGTGCGGGTCGAACAGCAGCGCGGCGTCGCCGGCGACCTCGGGCAGCGAGGAGGCGTTTGAGCAGGCGACGGGCACGCCGCGCGCCATCGCCTCCAGCACCGGCAGCCCGAAGCCCTCGTACAGCGACGGGAACACGAACGCGCACGCGATCGACCACAGGCCCTCGAGCTCCTCGCTGGACAGCCACGCGGGAAAGCGGACGTCCTCGGCGACGCCCAGCTCGGCGGCGCGGGCGCGCAGCTCGGACTCGTACGCGGTGGGGTAGCCGGGGAGCACGAGCACCGGGCGTCGCCCGCCGTCGCCCCGCGCGGACGCTGCCGGGGAGGATGCGGCGGGAAGCATGGCGAGCGCGTCGATCAGCGCCAGCAGGTTCTTGTGCGGGCGCTTGGCCGACAGGCTGAGCACGACCGCGCGCTCGCCGAGCTGGAGGCGCTCGCGCAGCGCGCGCTCGCCCAGCGGCGCGGCGCGCCGGACGCTGCCCAGTCCGAGCGGCACCACGTCGATGCGCGCCGGGTCGATGCCCAGCAGCGCGACCAGGTCGTCGCGGGTGCTGCGCGAGTCGGCCGTCACCCGGTCGGAGCGGCGGACCGCACCCGGAACGAGCACGCGCATGCCCTTGTCGCGCAGGCCCGCGTGCGTGTCGGGGAAGCGCGCGTAGATCAGGTCGTGGACGGTCACCACGCGACGGAAGCGGCCCCACATGGGCGCGGTGCTCGCGAGGCTGTGGACGAGATCGACGCCGGCGCGCGCGGCGAGCACGGGCAGCAGCGCCTGCTCGCCGAGCACCCACTGCACGCGGCTGCGCGCGTTCACGGGCACCGTCACCGCGGGGATCAGCTCACCCCACGGCCCGTCCGCGGCAGCCGCCGCCTCGCGGTTGACGAACGCCGTGAAGCGCACCTCGGGAGCGCGGGCCACGAGCTCGGGGATCAGCTCGCGGGCGACGACCTCCATGCCGCCGGTCTCGCCGGGCACGAGGAAGATCAGGTTGAGACCGACGTGCATCGCGCGGTCGAGGCTACTGGGCGGCCGATCCGCGGCTACTCCTTGAGGACCTCGAGCTCCGCGCGGATGTTCATCGCTGGGCACATGAACGCGAAGTACTTCTCGTATGTCTCCTGCGCGCGGTTGAACAGCAGCCCGAGGCCGAGCGCGCGGTGGGCAAGCCACAGGTCGAGCGTGACGTGCACGACGCGAAAGCGCACGGGCGTGTAGTGCGCGAAGCGCGGCTCGGCGAGCGAGCGGATGGCGATCGTGGAGAAGCAGTGGCGGTGCGTGGGGTCGCCGTAGGCGAGCGCCGAGGAGAAGTGCGGCGTGCGCAGCTGCACGCGCGCGCCCGGCCGCGCGATGCGGTGCAGCTCCTCGAACACCCTGATCGGCTCGCGCACGTGCTCGAGCACGTCCTGCAGCACGATCTGGTCGAAGCTCGCGTCCGCGATCGGGTAGGGGAGCTCGTCGAGGTCGTGGACGATGTCCGCGGCGGTGTCCGGGGAGATGTCCAGGCCGACCGCGCCGGGCAGCTTCGACGCGCCGCAGCCGACGTCGAGGACCGCGCCGGGGCCGGTGGGCGCGAGGTCGAACTGGTGCGGGTCGGTGAGCCGCGCGAGCAGGCCCCTGGCGCCGGGCATGCTCACTCGCCCGCCGCCGGCTGGGGTGCCGCCGCGCCCGCGCTGAGGCCCTCGCCGCCCGCGCTGAGGCCCTCGCCGGAAGCCTCGCCGGGGCCAGCTCCCGCTCCGGCGAGCACGTGGTCGTACGCGGACGCCAGGCGCGCGGCGGCCGCGGCGTTCGAGTAGCCGCGCACGAGCTCCTGCGGATGGGCCACGCGCGCGCCGGCCGCGCGCGCGAGCGGCCCCGCGGCGAGCGCGCGGGCGATGCCCATCCAGTCGCCCGGCGCGAGCAGCGCGACGTCCGCACCAGCGACCACCTCGGGGATCGCGCCGCTGGTGGTGGTCACGATCGCCAGCCCCGCCGCCATCGCCTCGGCGATGACCAGGCCGAACTGCTCCTCCCAGAAGACGCGGGGGACGTCGAACGGGTGGTAGGCGGCGCCGGCCGTGTCGTGGCTGGCGAGCACCATCGCGCTGGCGCCCGCGAACACGTCGGGCATGCGCTCGTAGGGGACGGCGGCGATCTCCACCGCGTGACCCACGCCGAGCTCGGCGGCGTGCGCGCGCAGCCGCTGCTCCTCGGGGCCCGACCCCACGATCGACAGGCGCGGCCGGGCCGTCGACCCGTCGGGCAGCGTGACGGTGCCGCGGTGCAGCGCGGCGAGCGCCCGCAGGACGTCCTGGTGGCCCTTCTCCCACACGAGCCGTCCGGGCGAGACGATCACGTGCTCGTGCGCGGCAGCCGCCGCCCCGTTGGCGCCCACGCGCGCGAAGCGCTCGACGTCGATGCCGGGGGGACACACGAGCATGCGCTCCTGCGCCACCCCCTCCAGCCGCAGCGCCTGCGCGGCGCGCTCGGTGGCCGGCAGGAACAGGTCGGTCTCGGCGAGCACGCGCCGACGGTGCTCGCGCGCGTGGCGGTTGCGGTAGGCGTCCAGGAACGGCAGCGTCTCCCAGATCGTCTGCACCAGCTTGAAGCCGTGACGGCGCTTGCGCTTGGCGGCCTCGGCGGAGAACCAGAACGACAGCTCCTCCGCGTGCACCACGTCAGCATCCGCAAACGCCTGCTCGGCGGACAGGTAGCGGTCGCCGAGCAGGCCCGCGCCGACCTCCCCCAGCGGACCGCGCGGCAGCAGGTCGCGCAGCGAGCGCGCGGGCACCGCGCGCAGCCCCTGCGGCGCGGCATATCCGTTGGCGCGGGTGAGCAGGTAGGAGACCTCGAAGCGCTCCGGCAGCTCTCGCCAGGGGCCGAGCTCCCACGGCGTCACCAGGTGCCCGCGGACGATCAGGATGCGCGGCATCGGGCCAACCGGAGATCTACGCGGCCGCGACCTGTCCGCGACGCGCGAGCAGCGCCCGCCGGTAGCCGGCGAGGCTCGCTTCGCCGGTGCGCCGCCAGGTGAAAGCCGCCGCGCGCCGGCGCCCGGCGGCGCTCAGCGACTGCGCGAGCGCGCGGTCGTCGAGGATGCGCCGCACGGCGGCGCCCACCTGCTCGTGGCTGTGGGGGTCGAACAGCAGCGCCGCGTCGCCCGCCACCTCGGGCAGCGCGGAGACGTCCGAGCACGCCACGGGCACGCCGCGCGCCATCGCCTCCAGCACGGGGATGCCGAAGCCCTCGATCAGCGACGGCAGCACGAACACGCTGCTGAGCGCGTACAGGGCGTCGAGCTCCTCCTCGGACACCCAGTCGAGGAAGCGCACGCGCGCGGCGACCCCCAGTCCACGGGCGAGCGAGCGCAGCTCCGCCTCGTGCCCGGTCGGCGCTCCGGGCAGCACGAGCGTCACGTCATCATCGAAATCCACGAGCGCTTGCAGCAGCGCGCGCAGGTTCTTGTAGGGGCGCTTTTGGGCCACGCACAGCACGACGCGCGCGTCGCCCAACTGCAGGCGCGCGCGCAGCTCGCGCGCGGGGATCGCCGGCGGGCCGCCCGGCGGGTGCACGCCCAGCGGCGTCACGTCGATGCGCTCGCGCAGTAAGCCGAGCGTGTGGTGGATGTCGTGGGCAGCCGCGTGCGAGTCGGCGAACACGCGGTCGGCGTGGCGCACGCAGTGGCGCACCAGCACCTCCATGCGGCGCTGCACGCTCGTGCTGGGCTCCCATTCGTCCGCCCGGTGCAGCCAGATGAGGTCGTGCAGCGACACCACGCTGGCCACGCCGGGGACGATCGTCGGCCCGGTGTTGGCGGGGCTGTGCAGCACGTCCAGCCGCCGCGCGAGCGCCAGCGCGGGCAGCGCGGCGAACTGCGCGAGCTGGTGGGTGGGCGCCCCGGCGAGGCGCACGGGCAGCACGACCCAGCGCACGCTCGACGCCCACGGCGCGCGGCGCAGCTGCTCGGGCGCGTCGCGCGAGACGAACACGTGCAGCTCGCTGTCAGGCTCCGCTTCCAGCAGCGCGCCCGGCAGCTCGCCGGCGTAGCGGCCGACGCCGCCCGCGCGCTCGCCGAGGAACACCAGGTTCAGGCCGATCCGCAGGGGCCGACCGCGGACGTCGTCGTCGCGGAACACCGCCGCCCAGGCTATCCAAGCGGCGGGCGGCGCATGCGCGCGGGCAGCAGGTCGCGCATCTCCGCGGGCAGCGCGCGCGTGAGCACGATCAGCAGCCCGTAGGCGAGCAGGGCGAGCAGCGCCCGGACGACGGACGGCACGCCGGTGAGCAGCGCGAGCACGACCGCGGGGGCGGCTGCGGGCACGACCTTCAACACGATGCCCAGGCGCGGGCGCAGATCGGGGTGGCGGTAGGAGAGCGCGAGCAGCGAGCCGAGCGCGAGCACGCTCTCGCCGGCGACGGTGGCGATCGCGGCGCCGGTGGCGCCGTGGGAGCTGGCGAGCACGAGCGTCGCGCAGAAGCTGACGGCGAAGGCCGCGAGGTTCGCGAGCAGCAGGCCGCGGTAGCGTTTGAGCGACAGCAGCGCAAAGCTCCAGCCGGCGAGCACGAAGGTGGCGATCAGCGCCGTGCCCTGGATCTGCAGCACGCCGGCGGCGGCCGCGTATTTGGGCCCGGCGACCACGTGCACGATGAACTGCGCGCCGCCCAGCAGGCCGAGCGCGGCGGCCACGCCGAGGATCAGCGAGGACTCGAAGATCCGCTGCAGCGCGTAGGACAGACGCTCGCGGTCGTCGCGCGCGGCGCGCGCGAGCAGCGGCAGCGCGCCGCCCACGAGCACGCCGGGGACGGCGCCGATGACCATGAAGATGCGAAACGACGCGGCGAACAGACCGCTCTGGTGCTCGCTCGCCACCAGGCTGGTGAGGATTTGAGCCGTGAATATGTAGATCGTGCCCACGGCCGTAGCCAGCGAGAAGGAGACCGTGAGACGCAGCAGCGCCGACCACTGGCGCGGTCGCAGCCCCATCCGCAGCGCGATCTGGTTGCGCGCGAGCCGCGCGGTGGGCGGGATCAGCACCAGGTTCACCGCCAGCACCACGGCGAGCAGCGGCGCCACCCCCGCGCCGGCCAGCACCAGCCCGACGATCGCCCCCACGGTGAGCACCTGGCGCGCGAGTTCCAGCGCGGACAGCGTGCCCAGGCGCAGCGCGACGGTCAGCGGGATCGTGTGCGTGTGCTGGACGACCAGCGCGATCGTGCCGAGGCTCGCGAGCACGGCGCCCACCAGCAGCGCCGTGCTGTAGCCGGCGGCGAGCGCAAAGGCGGTCACGAGCAGCACGCCGAACGCGGTCAGCGTGATGCGCAGGCCGAGCAGGTCGCGCATCAGCGCGTCGCGCTCGGCGCCCTGCTTGACGGCGAACTCGCGCGTGCCCACCGTGGACATGCCCGCGTCGGTGATCGACGAGACGATCCCCACGAGCGACAGCACGGTCGTGTACTCGCCGAAGCGCACCACGCCCAGGTGGCGCGTGAGCAGCGCGGCGGACACGATCGACAGCGCGACCATCGCCACGTACGTGGCAAAGCGCAGCGCCCCGCCGCGCACGATCAGCCCGCCGGCGGCGGTCGTGTCCAGCACGTCGGCGACCCCGTCCGCCGGGCCGTGCGCGGGCCGCCCACCCTCCGCGGACGACGCGGCTGCGCTCAGCTCCGCCATGCCCACACGCTCAGCCCCGCCATGCCCACAGCATCCCGTGGCCGTCGGCGCGATGCCACAGCGGCTGCACGGTCAGGCCGGCGGCGGCGAGCGCCGACTCGGCCGCGCGGCGCGCGTCGCCGCCGGGACACGCGCGGGGATGGTACTCGAGCACCAGCGCGCGCGGCGGGGCGGCGCGAAAGCGGGGGTCGCAGAGGATCGCCCACTCGCCCCCCTCGATGTCCATCTTCACGAGGTCCGCGCCGGCGAGCAGCGCGAGCACGTCGTGGATCGGCACCTCGATGCTGCTCGCGGTGGGCGTGCCGCCCGCGGTGGGCGTGCCGCCCGCGGTGGGCGTGGTGGGCGTGCTGCTCGCGTCGCGCTCGTCGGCCAGGCGCGAGAGCGCGATCTCGCCGGCGAGGAACGCGGCGCGGCCGTCACGTACGCCGGCGGCGGCGCGGGTGAGCGACCAGCGCGCCTGCAGCCCGTTGAGCGCGATCGTGCGCGCGTGCACGTCCGCGTTGTGCGGGTCGGGCTCGAACGCGACGATCTCGGCGTGCGGCCAGCGCGCGGCTGCGAACGCCCCGAACAGGCCGATGTTGGCGCCGAGGTCCACGATGCGCGCAACGTCCGTCAGCTGCTGCGCGACCGCCGGCGGCGGTCGGTAGTCGTGCTCGTGGAACACCTCGCCGAGCGTCACCACGTCGCCGGTGCGGTGGCGGATCGCCACCTGCAGCCCGTTCTCGCGCAGGCGGTACACGTGGGTCCCGCGGCTGCCGGCGAGCGCACGCGCGAGGAACGCGCTGGACGGGCGCACGGTGCGCGCCCGCAGCGCCAGCGCGGTCGCCGGCAGCAGCCGCGGGTGCCCGGCGAGCCCGCGCGCGGACCGCGCGACCGTGGCGCGCATGCTGCTCATCGTGTACGAGCATAGGCGCGCTGTTGCCACGCCCGCGCGTAGCAGTCGAGCGTTCCCTGGGCGGTCGCCCGCCAGGTGAATTGCGCCTCGCGCGCGCGCCCGCGCTCGCTGAGGCGCTGCGCGAGCCCCCGGTCGCCCAGCAGCTCGCTGAGCGCGCCGGCGATGTCGTGGACGTCGTAGGGGTCGAAGTAGCGCGCGGCGTCTCCAGCCACCTCGGGCAGCGCGGACGCGCGCGAGCACGCCACCGGCACCCCGCGGCGCATGGCCTCGAGGATGGGGATGCCGAAGCCCTCGTTGACGGACGCGAACACGAAGCAGCTGGCGAGCGCGTACAGGCCCTCGAGGTCGGCGGCGTCGACGTACTCAGGGAACACCACGCTGGCGGCGATCCCCAGCTCGCGCGCGAGCGCCCGCAGCTCGCGCTCGTGCGGGGTGGGGTTGCCGGGCATCACGAGCACGGCGTCGGGGTGGCGCGCGCGCACCGCCGCCATCGCGCGCAGCAGCCGCACGAGGTTTTTGTTGGCCTTCTTGGCGGACACCGTGAGGATCACCGGCCGCTCGCCGAGGCCCAGGCGCGCGCGCAGCGCGCCGGCGGGGGTCGGCGCGATCCGCGCGCTGCCGCCGGCGGCGAGCGGCACGACGTCGATGCGCTCGCGCGGCACGCGCAGGTATTCGACCACGTGCTGCGCGCCGGCCTGCGAGAGCGCGAGCACGCGGTCGGCGCGCCGGGCGACGGGCGGCACGATCACGCGCCACAGGCGCATGGTGGCCGCCTCGCCGGGCTCGGGCGCGACGATCCACGTCAAGTCCGCGAGCAGCACCACGCTGACCGCGCGCGTGCGCAGCGGCGCGGTGAGGGCGACGCTGTGCAGCAGGTCCACGCGCCGTGAGGCGAGCGCCCCCAGCAGCGTCAGCTCGGAGGCGGCGCGCAGCCCGCGGCGGCCGAGCAGCGGGTGCGTGACGAGCTCCACCGCCTCGCCCCAGCCCTCCGCCGCGAGGTAGTCGCGGCCCTGCGCGTTGCAGAACACGCTGAAGCGCACGTGCGGCGCGAGGCGCACCAGCTCGGGCACGAGCGCGCGCACGTACGTGTCCAGCCCGCCCATGCGCGGCTGCAGGAACACCGCGTTGACGCCCACGCGCGGCGGCAGCGCGGCGTGGTCGATACGCGGCGGCAGCGGCGCGCGGTCGGTGCGCGGCGGCAGCGCGGCGGGGTTTTCGCTAGAACCGTCCACGTGGCGGAGCTTCGCAGGCGCGCGCAGACACGGCTCACGCGCGCGGCCACGGGCCTGCTGCGCGCGCTGGGGGTGCGCGAGCGGTTCGTACGCTGGCGGCTGGCGCGCGCGCGGGCGCGCCGGGCGGCGGCGGAGGCACGCGGCGAGGACCGCCTGTCGCATCCCGCGCTGCACGAACTGGACTTCAAGCTCAATGCGATCATCGACCGCGACGGCGGCTTCTACGTGGAAGCTGGCGGGCACGACGGCTTCACCCAGTCGAACACCTACTGGCTGGAGCGCTTCCGCGGCTGGCGCGGCGTGCTGGTGGAGCCGATGCCCGAGCTGGCCGCCGAGGCGCGCCTGTCGCGCCCGGCCGCCACGGTGTTCCAGTGCGCGCTGGTCGCCGCCGACGAGCCCCGCGCGACGCTGCGCATGCGCTTCGGCGACCTCATGTCGATGGTCGACGGCGCGCGCGAGTCGCATTGGCCGGCGCTCGGCACCGTGCTCGGCTGGCGCGACCCGTACGAGCTGGACGTGCCAGCGCGCACGCTGTCATCGCTGCTCGACGAGATCGGTGCGCCGGAGGTGGACCTGCTGTCGCTGGACGTGGAGGGCTTCGAGGGCCCCGCGCTGCGCGGCCTCGACCTCGCCCGCCACGCGCCGCGCTACGTGCTCGTGGAGCTCCACGACCGCGCGCACGACAAGCCGCCCGTGGACGCGGTGCTGGGTGGATGCTACGTCGAGCACGGTTGGCTGTCGCCGGTGGATCTGCTGTATGTGCGGCGGGATGTTATGCGGCGGGATGTGCCGCAGGCGGAGGGCGACGAGGCGCCGGCGGGCTCGGACGCAAGCAGCGACGCCGCCACATGAGACCTGTAGACGAATCAAGCGCCTTTATAGTAGACTGAGTTTCATGAGCACCACCATCAGAGTGAGCGAGCCTACTCGGGATCGCTTTGCGCGATTGGCACAAGCCACGGGCCGTCCGATGAGCCAGCTGGTAGATGAGGCGGCCGATGCGCTGGAACGACGCGTATTCTTCGAGCAGCTCTCGGCCGGCTATGAGATTCTGCGTGCTGACCGCGACGCGTGGGGCGAGATCGAGGCCGAACGCGCGGCCGAGAGCGGCACGCTGCGTGACAGCTCACGGTGAGCCCTCGCAGGGGTGAGGTGTGGCTGGCCGACTTCGGCGAGCCCATCGGGCGGGAGCAGTCCGGCCGGCGACCGGCTGTGGTCATCTCATCCGACTTGTTGAACGAAAGTCATGCTGGTGTCGTGATCGTGGTGCCGATCACGACGGCCTACCGTGGCCTGCCATCTCACATCGAGATCGAACCCGGCACCTCCGGGCTCGACGAGATCAGCTATGCGAAGTGCGAGGACGTCAAGTCCGTTTCCGAGGAGCGTCTCGTTGGCCGACTCGGCGCAGTGAGCGACGAAGCCGTCTTCCAGATCGCACGCGGGCTGCGCTTCCTGTTGGACCTCTGACCACGCTGACGAGGTGCCGCTCAGCGCTCGAACACCCCCACCACATTCGAGGCGCCGGTCGCGAACGGGTAGTCGCCCTCGGCTTCGCACAGCACGCGGAACTGGTACTGCGCGGGGCCGGGAAACTTGAAGCGATAGCTCGCGTGGAAGCGCCCGCGGGCGTTCGAGCGGATGACGTCGAACTCCAGCCACGCACCGCCCGGCGAGCGCGCCTCCAGCACGAGCAGCTTGCCGCCTTTGGGGATCGGCCCGCCGCGCAGGCGCCCGGAGAAGTAGATGGCGCGACCCACGCTCGTCGTGCGCGGCGCGATGCGCAGCGCGACGCCCGCACGCACGGTGAGCGTCAGCGCCTTGACGACCACCGGCGGCGAGTCCAGGTCGTCGCTGTACTCGAAGCGCAGCGTGCGCGACGATGTGCCGGCGGGGAGGCGCATCGCAAACCGCCCTTCCGCGTTCGTGCTCACGCCGGCCATCGTCGCCGTCCTCGCCCCCAGGTAGTCCGGCGTCGCCAGCACGTCCACGCGTGCCCCGCCGATCGGCGTGCCGCCGGTGCTGGTCAGCCGCCCGACGATCGTCTCCGCCCGCCCGTAGCCGCTGACCAGGCGCGCGCCCTTCGTCGCCGCCCAGCTCACGTCCAGGCTCGCCTGCGGCGACGCGTTCGTCCCGTTCGGGCCGCCCGGCGGCGCCGGGTTGTCGACGGTGATCGTCCGGTCGAGCACCGTCGCCGTGTTTCCCGCTGCGTCCGTCACATCCACCACCAGGTGGTGTTCGCCGTTTGCCACCCGCGTCGTGTCAAAGCCCACGTCAGCGCTCACCGACGCAGGGCACGGCTGCACGTACAGGAACGCCGGCAGCCCATCCGTCGTCTGCCCCACGTTCCTGCAGCGACCGCCGTCTTCGTTCAGCACCGTGCTCTGCACCACCTGCCCGTCCACGCTGAACACCGCCTCGTACACCCCCGCGCCAGGGTCGCTCGCATCGAAGGCCACGTCGCTCGTGCCCGCCACCGTCGAAGCGCTCGTCAATTCCCCGCTCACGTTCGACGCCGTCGGCGGCGCCGACTGTTCGAGCGTCAGGTCCGCGGCGTAGAGATACACGACTGCCGCGAAGTCGTCGGGGTCACCTTCGTCTTCTTGGCACTTGTATCCCGATTCGCCAGCACATGAGGCATCCATGTAGAGGTGTGAGCCCCCCAGGCTGGAGCTAGGCACGACTAGCCGGTTTTCGACAGCAAGCGGCTGGCTCTGAGTGCCTAGACCTGACGGACACATCGTGCCACCGACACACAGGCCAAACGCGCTACCGGGTTCGTTGACGTTGTTCGGTCCGGCGAACCAGAACTCATAGAACGCGCTTATGGCCGCGCCTCCATCCGCGTCTCCCGCGCGCCACAGCGTAGCCTGGGCGATCTTCTCACCAGACGGAGCACCAAATGCCCAGGTCGCTTCTGTCGAGTTAGCGGTCCTCGCCGTGTGAGCGCGCAGTCCCGCTACCAGCGCTCCGCCCGGCTGCGAGCAGGTGTCTTCGGCCACGGCGGCGGTGCCGGTCTCCGACCCACTCCACCCGTCCGCGGGCGCGATTTCGCCGGACGGCGTCCTGCAGGCATAGACGTGGTACTCCCCCGCCAGCGCGCTGGCGGCGAGCACGAGCATGGCGGCCAGCGCGGCTATGGTCAGCCAGCCCACACGCCGCTGCCGCCCAGACATCGATCCTGCCATCGCCATCGCAACCCTGTCTCACTCGGAGGTCCAGCCCGTCGCCCCCGCCTAAATTGTTCCACCAAACGCGCCGGGCGAATCAGGCGAGCGTCAAGCGCAGCGGCAGCGCGGCGAGGCCGTAGATGCCGGTGATGCTCTCGAACGCCGGCTCGCCGTCCAGCTCCACCGCGCGGACGCGTTGGGCGAGGAACGACAGCGCTTCGGTGAGCTCCAGGCGCGCGAGGTTGGCGCCGACGCAGTAGTGCACGCCGGCGCCGAACGTGAGCGACCGCGCGTGGCCGCGGTCGGCGGCGATGTCGAAGCTGTCGGGGCCTCCCGGACCTTGCTCGTCGGCGGCCAGGTCGCGGTTGCCGGTGAACGCGCACACCATCACGATGGTGCCCTGCGGGAAGGTGACGTCGCGGTAGGTGAGCTGCTCGCTGGTGATGCGCGCGGTGAACGGCGTGATCGGCTCGAAGCGCAGCGCCTCCTCGACGGCCGCCTGGGCGAGCGAGCGGTCGGCGACCAGCTGCTGCCACTGCTCGGGGTGTTCGGCGAGCAGACGCATCGCGTGCGCCAGCTGGCTCTGCGTGGTGTCCACCCCGCCGGCGAGCACGTTGAACACGAGGTTGATGCACTCCACGTCGGACAGGCGCTCCGCCGGGCGGGCGGGGTCGGCGTCGTCGCCGGTGTACGTGGCGGCGAGCAGCTTCGACATCAGATCGTCGCCTGGCGCGCGCCGGCGCTCGCCCAGCAGCGCTTCGGCGTACGCGTAGAACTCCCCCACCGCCAGCTCGATTTGATCGCGCTCGCTGGCCATGCTCGCGGCGTCGAACTGGCGCTGGATCCAGTTCGACCAGTGGTGCAGCCGCGGCGCGTCCGCGAGCGGCGCGCCCATCACGGTCGCGATCACCTGCGAGGGGAAGCGCTTGGCGAACGCCCCGACGAACTCGCAGCGCACCGTGGCGCCCGCGTTCGACGCGCGCGCGTCGAACGGCTCACCCGACGAGCCGGCGACCGCATCCGCCAGCAGCTCCTGCAGGAACTCGCGCATGGCGGGCGCGTAGCGCTGCACCGCACGGGGCGAGAGCGCGGGGTTGATGAGGCCGCGCAGCCGCGCGTGGTCGGGGCCGTTGACGTGCAGGATGTTGCGCTGCATCTGCTCGTACAGCGGCCCCTCGCTCACGCCGAAGATCTCCGCGATCTTCATCCCTGGGAACGTCGCCGCACGCGTGCGCAGGAAGAACTCCGCCGCCTCGCGGTCGAGCACCATGTAGCCGTACGGCCCGCGCGCCAGCCAGCCCGTGCCGACCCCGTGGGCGGGGTTGCGCAGCTCCGCCATCGCCGCGTGGAAGCGCGCTCCACGCAGCGCCGGGTCCGTGTAGTCGAACTCGGGGAGCTCCAGCTCGCTGACCAGCGTCATCGCCGCGCCAGGCGTGTGGGATACGGCCTTGCCGCTATTTCTTCGGGCTCACCGCCTGCTTCAGCCCGGCGCCGGCCGAGAACTTGGGGGCCTTGGACGCTTTGATTTTCACGCGCTCGCCGGTGCGCGGGTTGACGCCCTGACGCGCCGCCCGTTTGACGACCGAGAACTTGCCGAAGCCGGTGATGCTGACCTCGTCGCCTTTTTTGAGCGTCTTGGCGACCGTGTCCACCAGCGACTCCACAGCGCGCGCGGAGTCGGCCTTCGTCAGGCCGCTGTCCGCTGCGATCGCGTCGATCAGTTGCGACTTGTTCATACCGCCGTTCCTTTCAGTTGGTGTGCTTCATGTGCCTGCGCCAGATGTGCCCAGCGAGCGCGCAGGGTACACCGCCAGCTTCTTTCCTGGGTTGAGCAGCCCCTTGGGGTCGAACGCGTGCTTGATCTGCGCGTGCAGCTGCAGCGCCCGCGCGTCCCATTGGGCGGCCAGCCGTCCGCGCTTGTGCCAGCCCACGCCGTGCTCGCCGGCGATCGATCCGCCCAGCATGACGACCAGCGCGAACAGCTCCTCGCCGACCGCGTCGGCCGCGTCCAGCTCCGCCTCGTTGCGGGGGTCGACGAGCACGGTGGCGTGCACGTTGCCCTCCCCCCCGTGGCCCCACGCGCACGAACGCATGTGGTGCGCGGTGGCGATCTGCTCGAAGCGCTCCAGCCCCTCCTGCAAGCGCTCCAGCGGGAACACCACGTCCTCGCTCACCTTGCCCCCGCGCACGGCGGACACCGCGGGGTTGGCGCCGTCGCGCCAGCGCCACAGCGCGCGCGCGTCCTGCGGCTCGTGCACGGCCACCGCCTGGTCGCCGAGCAGCTCGATCAGCGCGTCGCGCTGGGCGTGCGCCTCCGCGAGCGAGCCGTCGAACTCGCACAGCAGCGCAAAGCCGCCGTCCGCGGGCAGCTCGGGCGGCAGGGAGCCTGGGTACGCGCCGGCGAGCGCGGCCAGCGTGCCGGCGTCCATGAAGTCGAGCACCGACGGGCGCATGCCCACGGCGAGCAGCTCGCGCATCGCCGCGCAGCCGTCGGCGCGCGTGCGCGTGAACACGACCAGCGGGATCGCCGCCTCGGGCGCGGGCAGCAGCCGCAGGCGCACGGCGGTGAGCACGCCGAGCGTCCCCTCCGAGCCGATCAGCAGGCTCTTGAGGTCATAGCCGGCGACGTCCTTGCCCGCCCAGCCGCCCAGGCGGACCAGCTCGCCCGGCGCGAGCACCGCCTCCACGCCGGCCACCCACGCGCCGGTGACGCCGTACTTGAGGGCGTGCGGCCCGCCGGCGTTGGTGGCGACGTTGCCGCCGATCTGCGACTGCTCGGCGGCGCCTGGGTCGGGGGCGAACATCAGGCCGTTCTCGCGTGCGAGACGCTGGACGTCGCGTGTGCTCACGCCCGCCTCCACGAACAGCCGCCACAGGCCGGGCTCCAGTTCGCGCACCGCCCGCAGGCGCTCGAGCGAGACCACCACGCCGCCGTGCAGCGGCACCGCCCCACCGGTGAGGCCGGTGCCGCCACCGCGCGCCACGACCGCGACGTCGTGCGCGTAGCACCACGCCAGCACCGCTGCCACCTCCTGCGCGCTCGCCGGCAGGACGACGGCGTCCGCGCGGCCGTCGATGCCGCGGCGGTTGGAGCAGTCGCGGTTGTATGGCGAGGCGGCTGGCGCGTCGAGGGCGTACGCCGAGCCGACCAGGCGGGCGAGCTCGCGGACGATCGCCGGGGTGGCGTTGGACATCGGTGCTCGCGAGGCTAGTGGACGCTCGCCCGTGGCGTCTGCGGCGCAGAGGAATAGAGTGCCCGCCGGCGAGATGCGAACGGGACGGCTCACTGCCTACGTAGCGCGACGCGTGGTGTTCAGTGCGCTCGCGTCGCTCGCGCTGGTGTGCGTGATGATCGTCGGCCATGCCCACGCCCAGGCACAGCCACCGGCGTGTCCGCCCCCCGCCCCCACGCAGGGCGCACCTGCGCCGCAAACCGCGCTGGGCGCCGCTGAACCGACGCCTGAACAAATCGTCGCCTGCGTGAGCGCCCAGGCAATCACCGGGGCGACGTTCCTGGATTGGTTGACCGTGGCGCGCAAGGACGACGGGCCCGCATCCAAGCACAGCCCCAGCAAGGACAGCCAGCTGGTGAGCGAGGTGATGGGCTTCCTGATCTCCAGCGACTGGGTGATTGGCGAAGCGCAGGAACGGCACATCGTTATCTCCGAAACGAAGGTGCGCCACACCTACGATCACATTCGCCATCAGCAGTTTCCTAGAAACAGAGAATTCAAAGCGTTTCTGAAGAGCTCCGGCGAGACGGTCGCCGACCTTCTGTTCCGCGTCCGCCTCAACCTGCTGTCGGCGAAGATCCAGAGGCAGGTGATCGCCGGGCATCACGGCGCACACAGCCAAAAGCAGGCGCTGAGCCGATTTGTGCGCGAATTCAAAACCCGGTGGCAAGCGCAGACATACTGCGAACCGGCGTACGCAGTTTCAGACTGTGGGCACGTGCAAGCGCCGCTGTAGGCGCGCCGGCGGGCAGGGAGGGCAAGCGCATGCGCGAGGAGATAGTCCCGCTGGCGCAGACGCTGGAGGCCGGCGGCGTCGCCTATCCGGCGCGCGTGGCGACGCTGGGCGCGGACAGCCATGCGTTTGTCGAGGGCTGGCTGGCGCGGCTGGAGGGCGAGCTGCAGCTGCAGCAGGCTGCGCGTGCAGGCGGGAAGTAGCATGGGCCAGGAGATGGCGATCAGCTCGGGGCACCACGGGGAAGTAGGCGACCCACGCTTGGGCGAGCCGGAGCGGTCGTTTCGCACGCTCTCGGATGAGCCGGTGCGCGAGTGCTACACGGCGGACGACCTGCCGATCGGCGCGGGCCTGGGCGGCCCGGACGATCCGATCGGCAGGCCGGGTGAGTACCCGTTCACGCGCGGCATCCACCGGACGATGTACCGCGGGCGGCTGTGGACGATGCGCCAGTTTGCGGGCTTTGGCACGAGCGAGGAGACGAACGAGCGCTTTCGCTATCTGCTGGAGCACGGCCAGACGGGCCTGTCGACGGCGTTTGACATGCCGTCGCTGATGGGCCACGACTCCGACAACGCGTGCTCGCTGGGGGAGGTGGGCCGCGAGGGCGTGGCGGTGGACACGCTGGAGGACATGCAGACGCTGTTTGCGGGCATTGACGTGGGCGAGGTGTCGGTGTCGATGACGATCAACGCGCCGGCGGCGATCATGCTGGCGTTCTACGTGGCGGCGGCGGAGTCGCGCGGCAGCGAGAACGGCAGCGGCGCCGGCGCGCTGGACGCCGCCGGCCCGGAGTCGATCCGGGCGGAGCGCCTGTCGGGGACGATCCAGGCGGACATCCTGAAGGAGTACATCGCGCAGAAGGAGTGGTGCTTCCCGATCGACCCGGCGATGCGCCTGTGTGGAGACATGATCGAGTGGTGCACCAGGCGGATGCCGCGCTGGCACCCGATCTCGATCTCCGGCTACCACATCCGCGAGGCGGGGGCGACGGCCCAGCAGGAGCTGGCGTTCACGCTGAAGGATGGTCTGACGTACGTCGAGCAGGCGGTGGCGCGCGGCTTGGACGTGGACGAGTTCGCGCCGCGGTTGTCGTTCTTCTTTAACGCGCAGACGGACTTCTTTGAGGAGATCGCCAAGTATCGGGCGGCGCGGCGCATTTGGGCGAAGGAGATGCGCGAGACGTTCGGCGCCAAGGACCCGCGCTCGTGGCAGATGCGTTTTCACTCACAGACTGCGGGCGTGTCATTGACGGCACAGCAACCGCTGAACAACATCGTGCGCACGGCGGTGGAGGCGCTGGCGGCGATCCTGGGCGGGACGCAGTCACTGCACACGAACTCCTACGACGAGGCGCTGGCGCTGCCGACGGAGCAGGCGGTGACGGTGGCGCTGCGCACGCAGCAGATGCTGGCGCACGAGTTCGGCGTGACGAACACCGTGGACCCGCTTGGTGGCTCGTACTTCGTGGAGTCGCTGACGGATCGCATGGAAGCGCGCGCGTACGACTATTTTAATAAAATCGACGAACTGGGCGGGATGGTTGATGCGGTGAAGTTGAACTATCCCCAGCGGGAGATTGCAGACGCGGCGTTTGCGCTGCAACAGGAGATCGACGCGGGCGAGCGGATGGTGGTGGGGGTCAACTCGTATGTGGCCGCCGAGGAGGAGCCGATCCCCACGCTGCGCGTGGACCCCGCGCTGGAGCGCAAGCAGGTAGAACGCCTGAACGCCGCCCGCGCACGGCGCGACGGCGCGACGGTGGAGCAGACGCTGGCGGCGCTGCGCGAGGACGCCGCGCACCCCGAGCGCAACCTGATGGAGCCGCTGCTGGCGTGCGCACGCGCGCGTGCGTCGGAGGGCGAGATCGTGGAGTCGCTGCAGCAGGTGTTCGGCGATTACACCGAGTCGCCGGTGTTCTGAGGCACCGGCACCGTCAACTCGCCGAAGCGCCGTGGAGCCGCCGGCACCGGCGGGGTCGCCTGGGAGCTCTGAAGCCGCCAGCTTCGGCGAGCCCCCGCAAGATGTTGTGACGCAGGCGCTGGGTGTGTCGTAGTTAAGCTGATGCAAGCGTTCGTGTCGCCCGCTGAGAGCTCGCCCCCGCAGGGCGGGCCAGACCTGGACGCCGATGCGTTCGAGGCGCTGTTCAGGCAGTGCGCGAGCGAGGTGCACGGCTATCTGATCTCGCTCCTGCGCGACCGCTCGGCCGCCGAGGACATAACCGCGCAGGCGTTCGAGCGCTTGTATCGCTCGCGCGGGCGCCTGGATCGCCGCCGCGGCACGCCGCGGGCGTGGCTGTTCGCGATCGCGCGCAACGCCGCACTGGACGAGCTGCGCCGGCGCAGGCGCACGAGCAGCTACCAAGCCGACGTGGGCAGTCCGGTACAGCCGCCCGCCGGCGACGCCGCGGGCAACGAGGGCTTCGAGCAGGCCGAGCGGCGCATGGTCGTGGCGGCGGCCCTCGCCTCGCTGCCGATGCGCGAGCGCGAGCTCGTGCTGCTGAAGTTCCACGGCCAGCTCACGAACGCCGAGCTCGCGCATACGCTGGGCATCAGCGAGTCCAACGTCGGCACCCGCCTGCACCGCACGCTCACGCATCTGCGCGCGCAGTGCGCACCGTCTGAGGAGGACCAGGTCGCATGAGGATCATCCCCTTCCCATCCGAGCAGCCGCTGCCGGGAGAGGATGCCTGGATCGCGGAGCTAGAGGCAGCGCTGTCAGGCGAGCAACAGGGCCCGAGCGCGGACGCCTGGCGTGAGCTGCGCGAGGACGTGCGCTCGCTGGCGCCGTCGATGGACCCCGCCTTCCGGGCACGCCTGGAGCGGGAGCTCCTTCGACGCGAGGTCGTGCCTTCGCGTCAGGCCCGTCCCGCGCTGGCCCGCCGCGCGCTGGCCGACCGCCTGCGCACAGTCGCGCGCCGGCTCATCCTCCGCCCGCGTCCGAGTCCTTCCAGCCTGGCCGGCCACCTACACGCGGTCGTACGTCGGCCGCTCGCCCACCGCCGACTTGCGATCCTCGCAGGCGCGCTCGCGGCAGCGGTCGCGCTCGCGGCAGCGCTCGTGATCGCCACGCCGCGCGAATCGCGCGCACCGGCACAGCTGTCGGCGCCGGCCGGGCGCTTGCCGCGCGCGCCGCAAGCGCAAGCCTCCCCGTCGATCGCTCCGACGCCGAGAGCCAGCAAGGCGGGGCCTGCGCAAGCCGCCGCATCGGGGGCGGCTTCGCCGACGAGCTCGACGGGCGCGGCCTCCGCGCCGGGGCGCGTGCAGCAGCTCGCGGCGTCGATGACGCTGGGCACGTCCGTGAGCGAAGTGCAGGCGGTGTCCGACGAGGTGGCGCAGTTGACGGTGCGCGAGGGCGGCTACGTGCAGTCCTCGAACGTGCGCGTGCAGCAGCAGGGCACGAGCGAAGGCACGCTCTCGCTGCGGCTTCCCAGCGCCAAGCTGAGCGCCGCGCTGGCGGCGATCGGCCGGCTGGCGCCGGTGCGCGCGGAGAACCAGTCGCTGGAAGACATCACGGGTGCCTACGAAGCCGCCCACCGCCAGCTCGCCGACGCGCTGGCCGAACGCAGCGCGCTGCTGCGCGCCCTCGCCGCCGCCACCACCGAAGGCCAGATCGACAGCCTGCGCGAACGCCTGGCGCAGGCACGCCGCGCGATCTCGCGGGCGCAGGCATCGGTGAACGCCGTCTCGCAAAAGGCGAGCACGGCCGAAGTGGAAGTGAGCGTGCTCGGCAACACACACGGTGCGAGCACGGGGCTGACCCTGCACACCGGCCTGCACGACGCCGGCCGCGTGCTGCTCGTAACGCTGATCGTGCTGCTGATCGCCTGCGCCGTGCTCGTGCCGCTGGCGCTCGTCATCGCAGCCGTCCTCAGCGGACGCAGCGCGTGGCGGCGCTACCAGCGCGAGCGCGCGCTGGGCGCGTCGTGAGAGCGCGGCTGCCCTGACCGCCCCATCACGGCTGATCGCCAAGCGGACGGTCAGCCATGCAAATTCCGTTGACTTGGAGCCAGTGGCGCTCGCTGTCGTCCTCAGAGCGCTGGAAGCCTCTGGCGAGGCCGACCATGAGCAGCACCTGAACCCCTCGCTGCATGCGTGCGCTCACGTCGGCTACGACGTCTGACCTGATGCTCTTGTGGTCGGCCTCCACAAATCTCACGTCGGTGACCGGCAAGAACGCCGAGGGAGATGCATCCTTCAAGTGCAGACGCAGCTTTCCGAAGCGATCGACTTTGAGATCCGGCGCTCGGTGGGTTCGGAGGATGCCGAGCGAGGCGGCTCCGCAGCCCTTCTCGACCGCGTAGCTCCGCCCGTGCCGCTCGAGCTCGTCGCCGAAGATGGCCAGGACGCGGTGTTGTGCGTGCTGGCGCAGGAGCTCCAGGTAGCGGTTGGGGCTGAGCCGACCGATCACCTGCATGCCGTCCGGCCTGAACAGGCAGTCCTCCGTCTGAGGTGGCTCGGGAGTGGGAGTCGTTTCGCCAAGCTCGATCAACGTCCCGAGTGCAAGTGGACCGCCATTCTCGGCGAGCAGCGCGCGCGTGAGCGGGTTCCCACGATCCGTCGTAGGGCGGACGTGCTTGCCCGTGTCGGGCGCGATCGCGGCGACGCAGATGCGCGGTGCATCCATCCGCGTGAGATGGTTGACCACGACACGCATCAAAGATGCACGGCACGTACCTCCGGCCAGTGCCCCGCGAGATACTCACACACGAGTCTGCGGTGGCAGTTCTCGGCGGTCGCCTCACTGCAGAGCAGCGCGGTCGGCGTATCGAACTCGGCAGGCGAGAGCGTGCGCTCGATCTGCCGTTGGGCCATCAGCTCCAAGAATGCGTGCTCGTATGTTCCCCAGTCGCCTTTGCGCTTCTTGTACTCGTCCAGCAGCTCCTGCGTGGGGGCGAGGCGCGGGTCGTGCTCGTAGCTCGCCCCGACCAGCTCTTTCAGGAAGAACGGCAGATCCTGCGCCTTGGCAAACCCTGCGAGCTGCGATGAGTTGTTGAGGCGGACGTCGAGGAGCCGCTGGACGCCCGCGGTGTTCAGGCGGCCGAAGAAGCGCTCAGCCGTCGTCTGCGTGAAACCGATCGTGTAGATCTCCACGCCGTCTCCTCGTCGAACAAGCTCTCTTGCGCATCTTCGGGGGCCAAAGATACGGAACCCTCCCGTTCGACGACTCCGGTGGGGAGAATGTGGTGCAACTGCACGCCGTGCTCGGTAAGTACCTTGCCGACGAGCAGCCGGCGGTGACACTCCTGCGGCGAGCCCTCGCTGCACATCAGCGCGACGCGGCGCTCTTGACGTTCGCTGACGAGCTGCCGCACGGCCGCCCGGAACGCTGGCTGCTCAGCCATGCGGTCGTAGCGTGCGTGACCCTGCTCGTCGTAGTCCTCCTCGTGCGCGGGGCGGCCGCCCAACTCCTCCCCCAGAAATCGATAATCCACCCCGATCCGCGCGAGGGCGGCCTCGAGCTCCTCGCGGTTGAACTGTGGAGCGATGCGCGAGTAGGGGTAGGAGCGCACATCGACGACGACGTCGATCGCCTCGCCGCGCAGCAGCTCACCCAGGCGGGCGAACGAGTGGTTTGAATGACCAATGGTCCAGATGCCGAGCGGGACCCCCACGACAATGAGGTTACCCGGCTTTACGGACGCGACCCAACCCGCTGCCCTGCGGTTGCGGCGAGAAACGACGCCTGCCGCGAGAGCGGTCGCTTGCCCCACGCGGCCAGGCGCGCGTAGGCGATCAGCCGCTCCAGGTAGTCCCGCGCGTCCGGCTTCTCGACGCCGGCCCGCCCGAGCACCGCGCGCGCCCGCGCGTCGGTGAAGCGGCAGCGCACGTCGAAGTAGGGCACGAACGTCTCGCCGCCGGCCGGCACGCTGCCGTTCGAGCGGCCGTCGTGCTCGCGGGCGCCACCGTCGGCGAGCCGCCCGCCAGCGCTCGCGCGCGCGTCGTCCGCCGGCGGAGCGACGAACCGCACCGGCTCGCGCCCGCTCAGCGCGGAGTGCAGCTCGACGAGCTCGCCCGCGGTCAACGCCCGGTCGCCCGCCACCAGGCTGTAGGTCCCGCGCGCGTCCTCGTCGTCGAGCAGCGCTAGCAGCCCGTCGGTGACGTAGTCGACGGGGACGAAGTCCACGATCGAGTCCGCGCGCGCGGGCACCTCCGCCAGCAGCCCGCGCTCGAACGCGCGCATCGGCCAGTAGAGCACGTTGAACGCGGACGTCCAGCCGCTGGCGCTGTGCCCCACGACGATGCTCGGCCGCGCGACCGCCAGCGGCAGGTCGCCGGCCCCGCGCAGCAGCCGCTCGGCTTCGTGCTTGGAGCGCTCGTAGGTGTTGCGGAACTGCTGGCCCACGTCGAGGTCTTCCTCGCCGAACTCGCCCGCGTGGCGCCCGCTGACGTACGCGGTGGACACGTGCACGAGACGACGCAGCGAGCCGCCGAGCGCGATTTCGCGCGCCAGCTCGAGCACGCGTGCCACACCGGCGACGTTGATCTCGCGCGCCTGCGCCCACGGCAGGTCGAACGAGATCGAGGCGGCGCAGTGGACGATGCGGTCAACCGAGGCGATCAGCCGTGCGCGGTCGCGCGCGGACAGGCCGAGACCGGGCTCCAACAGGTCGCCGCGCACCGCCGTCACGCGCGCGGCTGCCGGCGGTGGCTCGTCGTACAGCTGCGCCAGCGCTCCCGCCAACCGCTCCTGTGCGCCCCGGTCATCGCGCGCGCGCACCAGCACCACCACCTGCTCGTCCTCACGCTCGACCAGGCGCGCGAGCGCATCCATCCCCAGGAAGCCGGTGGCTCCCGTCAGCAGTGCCGCTCCGCTCACCCGCGTACGCCGATCGCCGCCGGCGGACCCTTTGGCGACGGCGCCTCCCTCGGGGCCGCGCCGATCGCCGCCGGCGCGCCATTCCCGGATGGGGACGGGCAGCCCATCGCGTGGTAGCCGCCGTCCACGTGCACGATCTCGCCGGTGATCGCGCGGGCGAGCGGGGAGAGCAGGAAGCACGCCGCGTCGGCGACCGGCCCAGGGTCCTCGACGTCCCACGCCAGCGGCGCCGTCTGCGACCACACCTCCGCCAGCTGCGAGAAGCCGGGGATGCCGCCGGCGGCGAGCGTCTCGAGCGGACCGGCCGAGACGAGGTTCACGCGAACCGCGCGCGGCCCGAGCTCGCGCGCGAGGTAGCGGGAGACGGCCTCTAGGGCGGCCTTCGCCACGCCCATCCAGTCATATGACGGCCACGCCATGCGCGCGTCGAAGTCGAGGCCCACCACGCCCGCCCCCGGCGCGGCCTCCAGCAGCGGCAGCAACCCGGCCACGAGCGCCTTCAGCGAGAACGCGCTCGTCTGATAGGCGGTGATCGCGCTCTCCACGGGCGTGTCCAGGAAGCCGCCGCCGAGCGCGTCCGCCGGCGCGTAGGCGACCGCGTGCAGGAGCCCGTCGAGCGCGCCCCAGCGCCCCTGCAGCTCCGCGCGCACCTGCTCGATGTCCGCGGCGCTGTTGACGTCCAGCTCCAACACGTCCACCGGCGCGGGCAGCTGGCCGGCGGCGCGCTCGGTCATGCGCCTGGTGCGCCCGAAGCCCGTCAGCAGCACCTGCGCCCCCAGCTCCTGGGCGCGGGCGGCGGTGGCGAACGCGATCGAGTGGCGGTCGAGCACGCCCGTGATCAGGATGCGCCGGCCGTCGAGCATCACAGCGGCAAAGGGACGAACTCACCAGGGGCCGCACCGCCGGTGATCGGCTCGAGCCAGCGCTCGCGTCCGCCAGCCTCGCCGGCGGCGGCACCGGCGGCGGCACCGGTGGCGGCTGCGGTCTCCGCGGCGGGCGTGTCGGCGGCCCCGTCTCCGCGCCACAGCACCTGCACGCTCGCGCGGCACACGAGCGCCCCGTCCTGGTTGCGGATCTGCCAGCCGAACTCCACCAGCCCGCTGGCGTCCCCCTCCGGCGAGGAGGCGTCGATCGGCCGCAGCGCGGTGATCTCGCCGCTGACGGAGATCGTCTCGTTGAGCTTCACCGGCCGCTTGAACACCACGTCGCTGACCCGCCGCAGCGCGAGCACGCGCGTGGGGTCGAGCGGGACGAGCCCGACTGCCAGCGACAGCACGAGCATCCCGTGGGCGATGCGCTCGCCGAACGGGCTGCCGGCAGCCCACTCGGGGTCGCAGTGCTGCGGGTGCCAGTCGCCGGTGAGCGCGCTGAACACGATCACGTCGGTGTCGCGCACGGTGCGCGCGCCGGAGTCGAATCGCTCCCCTACCGACAGTTGCTCGAATGGATCAGACCAACGCATTCTCTCCTCCTCCTCTACAGCGGGATGTTGCTCGCCCGGCGCTCGCCGCGTTGCACGCCGTCCAGCGCCGCCAGGCACGAAGCCACACGCGCGCGTGTGGCCTCCGCGGCGATCACCTCGTCGACGAAGCCGTCGGCGCTCGCGCCCTGCACGTCCAGGTGCTCGGAGGCGTACGCGGCGGCCAGCCGCCGCCGGTGCGCCGCCGGGTCCTCGGCGGCGGCGATCTCGCGGCGGGCGAGGATGCCGACCGCCTGCTCGGCGCCCATCACGCCGACTTGCGCATCCGGCCACGCGAACACGTAGTCGGCGCCGAGCGCCTTGGAGTTCATGGCGATGAACGCGCCGCCGAACGCCTTGCGCAGGATGACCGTCACGCTCGGCACGCTCGCCTCGCAGAACGCGTGCACCAGCTTCGCCCCGTGGCGGATCACAGCACCGGACTCCTGGCGCGAGCCGGGCAGGAAGCCGGGCGTGTCCACGAGCACGAGCAGCGGCAGCCCGAAGGAGTTGCACGCGCGCACGAAGCGCGCGGCCTTCTGCGCGGCGCTAGCGTCGAGCACGCCGCCGAGGTGGTTGGGCTGGTTGGCGACGATGCCGATCGCGCGGCCGTCCAGCCGCGCGAACGCGCACACCACGTTGCGCGACCAGCGCGGGCTGACCTCCATCAGGCGCCCACCGTCCACCAGCGCACCGGCGACGTGGCGGATGTCGTACACCTTGCGCGCCTGCGCCGGCACCGCGCGGTCGGGCGCGTGCCCTGGGGCGTCCACGCTCGGCCACAGCTGTGGCGTGAGCCCCGCGTGCTGGGGCAGGTAGTCGAGCAGGTCGCGCGCCAGCAGCGCGCCGTCGACCTCGGTGGGCGCGGTGAAGTGGCACACGCCGTTGCGCTCGTGCACGCGCGGGCCACCCAGCGTCGCCATGTCCACGTCCTCGCCTGTGACCTCCGCCACCACCCCCGGCCCCGTCAGGAACATCGACGCCCCGCCGGTCATGATCACGAAGTCGTTGAGCGCAGGGCCGTAGGAGGAGCCGCCCGCCGCGGGACCGCAGACGATCGAGATCTGCGGCACCACCCCCGACAGGCGCACGTGCTCGCGGAAGATCGCCCCGTAGCCCGACAGCGCGGCCAGGCCCTCCTGCATGCGCGCGCCCGCGGACTCGACGAAGCCGAGCACCGGCACGCGCGCGCGCCCGGCCAGGCGCAGCAGCTCGACGATGCTCTGCGCGTGCGCTTCACCGAGCGAGCCGCCGGCGAACGACGCGTCCTGGGCGTAGCAGAACACCTGGCGACCGTCCACGCGCGCGGACGCCGCCAGCACCCCGTCGCCCGCGCGCGCCCGCTCGCCCATCCGCCGCGAGCGCACCTGCGTGCGCAGCAGCTGCAGCGAGCCGGGGTCCGCGAGCACCTCCAGGCGCTCGCGTGGCGCCAGGCGCTCGTCGGGGCGCTCGAGCAGCGCGAGGCTCACGCGAACTCCGGCGCCGCGTTTCGTATAACTATCGTTATACAGAACTTAAAAGAGAACACAACCTGCGCGGGGCTCACGCGGCCTCCAGGCACAGCACCGCGTTGTGCCCGCCGAAGCCGAACGAGTTCGACAGCGCCAGCACCGGGCGGCCTTCCTGCGCTGCCAGCGGCCGCGCGGAGCCGGGCACGTAGTCGAGGTCGAGCTCGGCGTCGGGCTCGCACAGGCCGAGCGTGGGCGGCGCCACGCGGTCGCGCAGCGCGAGCAGCGTGGCGACCGCCTCGACCGCGCCGGCGGCGCCGAGCAGGTGGCCGATGGCGGACTTGGTCGAAGAGACGGGGACGGCGCTCGCGTGCTCGCCGAGCGCCAGCTTCAGCGCGTGCGTCTCCGCGCGGTCGTTGAGCGGCGTGGAGGTCCCGTGGGCGTTCACGTAGTCGATCTCCCGCGCGCGCACGCCCGCGTCCGTGAGCGCCGCGGTCATCGCGGCGGCCTGGCCGGCGCCGTCCTCGCGCGGGGCGGTCAGGTGGTGGGCGTCGGAGCTCGCGCCGTAGCCGCGGATCCTGCCGAGCGCGCGCGCGCCCCGCGCATGCGCCGTGTCCGCGCGCTCGAGCACCAGCACGGCCGCGCCCTCGCCCATCACGAACCCGTCGCGGCGCGCGTCGAAGGGACGTGAGATGCCGCTCGGCGAGAGCGCGTCCAGCGCGCCGAACGCAGCCCGCGCCAGCGGCGTGAGGCCGGCCTCGGAGCCGCCCGCCACGACCGCGTCCGCTTCGCCGCACTGGAGCATGCGCAGCGCGCTGCCGAGCGCGTGCGCACCGGACGCGCACGCCGAGCTGACCGCGTAGGAGGGGCCGCGCAGGCCGTGGCGCATCGACAGCGCGCCGGCGCCGGCGTTGCTCATCATCAGCGGCACCGACAGCGGCGAGACGTGCTCGCCGCCGCGTTCGCGCAGCGTGTCCTGGCCGTCAACCAGCGTGGCGATGCCGCCGATGCCCGTGCCGAGCACGCAGCCGATGCGTTCGGGGGGATAGGGAAGCCCATCCACCGGCCCGCCCGCCCGCGCGCTCCCGCCGGCGTCGGTCCAGCCGGCGTCGGCGAGCGCCTCCGCGCACGCGGCGATCGCCAGCTGCGTGAAGCGGTCGGCACGGCGCGCCTCCTTGGCGGAGAGGAAGTCCCTGGCGTCGAAGTCAGCGCACGCGCCCTCGCCGTCCTCGATCCCGCACGCGCCCGCGCACCAGCGCTCGTGCAGCGTGCGCGCGCCGACGCCCAGCGGCGTGACGGCGCCGAGGCCGGTGACGACCACGGGCTGCGGGTCTGCGCTGGGGGGCATTGGTGCAGCCTCGCTCACAGGCGCGAGGCGATCAGCTCGACGGCGTCTTTGACCGTCTTCACCTCGGCCACGTCCGCGCCCTTGAGCTCCACGCCGAACTGCTCGTGGATGATCTGCGAGAGCTCAGCCAGGTCGAGCGAGTCGACGTCGAGCGCCTCGAAGGTCGCGTCGGGGGCGATCAGCTCGGCCTCCGCGCCGAACGTCTGCAGCGACTCGACGACCACCGCTTCTATCTGCTCCTGCGTGACTGCCGTGCTCATGTGCTCTCCTTACTGTTGGTTGTGCGGCTAGGCGGACAAGCCGCCGTCCACGTACAGGGTCGTGCCGGTCACGTAGCCGGCCGCGTCGGATGCGAGGAAGCGCGCGCACGCGGCCACCTCCGCGGGCGTCCCGGCGCGGCGCGCGGGGACCGCGGCGAGCAGCTCCCCGTGCAGGTCGGCGGTCATGTCCGTCTCAATCAGGCCGGGGGCGATCGCGTTGACGGTCACGCCGCGGCGGGCGACCTCGACGGCGATCGTCTTGGTCATCGCGATCAGGCCGGCCTTCGCGGCGGCGTAGTTGGCCTGTCCGGCGTTCGCGCGCGGCCCGACGATCGAGGCGATGTTGATCACGCGCCCGAAGCGCGCGCGGATCATCCCGCGCAGCGCGTGCCTGGTGGCGCGGAAGGCGGCGCCGAGATTGGTGTCGATCACCCGCGTCCAGTCCTCGTCGCTGAGCGAGATCGCGAGGTCGTCGTGACGCACGCCGGCGTTGTTGACGAGCACGAGCACGCGTCCGAGCTCACGCTCGGCGGTCGCGAACAGCTGCTCGAGCGCGTCGGGCGCGCACACGTCCGCACGCACCGCCAGCGCGCGCCCGTCGCCGTCCTCGATCCGCGCGACCGTCGCCGCGGCCGCCGCCTCGTCGGCGCGGTAGTTGACGGCCACCGGCCAGCCGTCGGCGGCGAGCGCGCACGCGATCGCCGCGCCGATGCCGCGCGAGCCGCCGGTGACCAGCGCGCAGCCTTCGCGCACCCGCGCCTGCTGCGGTGCCGGCGCGGCCACGCTCGCAAGCGCAGGCGCCTGCCGTGCGGCGACCGCGCCCACGCGCTCGGCGACGCTCACAGCCCACCCCGCGCGCTTCCCGCCCCCACGCTCACGCCCCGCCCCACTCGATCACGCTCGCGCCCCACACGAGCCCGGCGCCGACGGCGCCGACGACGATGCGCATGCCCGGCGTGAGCGCGCCGGCGCGCACGGCTTCGCCGAGCGCGATCGGCACGCTCGCGGCGCTCGTGTTGCCGAGCTCTGCGATGCAGTCGAACACGCGCTCGCGCGGGACGGCCAGGCGCTCGGCGACTGCTGTGAGGATGCGCGAGTTGGCCTGGTGGTAGACGAACAGGTCGACGTCCGCGAGCTCCAGCTGCGCGCGCGCGAGCACTTCCGTGGTGCTGCGCGTGAGCTGCTCGACGGCCATCAGGAACGTGTCGTGGCCTTCCATCTCCAGCACGCCGCGCTCGCGCGTCGCGCAGATCGCCCGCGCTGCGGCCCCGTCGCTGCCGAGCACGAACGGCCCGATCGCCCCGCCGGCGTCGACGCTCAGCACGAGTGCGCCGGCGCCGTCGGCGAACAGCGGCGCGGTGCGGCGGTCCGCGAAGTCGACGAAGCGCGTGAGCACCTCCGCGCCGATCACCAGCACGTTGCGCGCGCGGCCAGCCTCGATCCAGCCGCAGGCGAGCGCGAGCGCGGCGAGCGAGCCGGCGCACGCCGCGCCGACGTCGATCGCGGCGATGCTGCCCGCGCCGAGCGCGTGCGCGACGAGCGGCGCGGTGGAGGGCGTGATCTCATCGGGGGCGAGCGTCGCCACGAGGATCATGTCGAGCTCGCGCGCGTCCAAGCCGGCGTCGGCCAGCGCCGCGCGCGCGGCGCTGGTGGCGAGCTCGCTGACGCGCTGTCCGGGCGCGGCGTAGCGGCGCGCGCTGATGCCGGTGCGCCGCGCGATCCACTCGTCGCTGACCCCCAGCGACGCGGCGATCTCGGCGTTGGGCACGCTGCGCTCGGGCAGCGCGAGACCGAGCCCCACGATCCCCGCCGTGCGCGCCGGGGCGGGCCGGCGCAGGCGTTCACGCGCCGGGGCAGGCGCTCGCACGGGCGCAGGCGAGCGCGCGGGCGCGGCTGCAGGCGCGGGCGGCGCGGTGGACGGCGCAGGCGCGGCGAGCATGGCCGGCTCAGGCAACGCCGCTCAGCTCCGCAGCGAGGTCGAGCACGCCGGCGTCGGGCAGGTTGCGCGCGACCAGCTTCGCGAGCACCTCGCCTGGGCCGAAGTCGACGAACGTGTCGGCCCCCAGACCGGCGAGCGCGCGCATCGTCTCGCGCCAGCGCACCGGCTTGACGATCGCGTCGGCGAGCTCCGCGCGAATGTCCACGAACGGCTGCGCGCTCGCGCCGGAGATCACCGGGATCGCCGGCGGGGCGAGCGCGACCCGCGCGAGCTCAGCACGGAACGGCTCGACGGCGGGCGCCATGGCGGGGCTATGAAACGCGCCGGCGACGTCCAGCAGGATCGCTTTCACGCGCTGCGCGCGGGCCGCGCGGGCGGCGGCGCGCAGGCGCTCGGTGGGCCCGGCGAGCACCGCCTGTCCGGGCGCGTTGTCGTTGGCGAGCACCAGCTCGTGCTCGCCCGCGAGGCCCGCGAGCTGCTCCTCGGAGGCGCCGAGCACCGCGAGCATGCTCTCCTCGCGCTCGCCTGGCGCCGCCGCCATCAGCGCGCCGCGGCGCACCGCCAGGCGCAGCCCCGCGTGCTCATCCAGCGCGCCGGCGGCGACCAGCGCGCTCAGCTCGCCCAGCGAGTGCCCCGCGAGCGCGGCCACGCGCAGCGACGCCGGGCGCTGCTTCCAGCCGGCGACGCTCGCACAGTAGATCGCCGGCTGGGCGAAGCGGGTGCTCTCACCCGCGCGCGCAAACGGGTCCTCGCCGACGAGCTCCTCGCATTCGGCGAGCAGGCTGGGGACGACGCGCTCGACGCGCTCGCGCTGCGCGCCGGTGTGGCTTCCCTGTCCGGGGAACAGCCCTGCAATGACAGCTGGAGACACTCACTACAGAGTTCGTCGAACCGGGCCTTCGGGTACGCGCGACGCGCCAGGAACCGCCCAAATGGGGGGTTGGCTCGGGCGGGCGTGGGGTGCGCGGCGCTCGGCGGGGCACCGGCGCTCGGCGGGGCACCGGCGCTCGGCCGTGCGGGGCGCCCGACGCTAGCGGTGCAGGCCGAGGCGCTGCGCGCGCTGCACGGCGTCGGCGCGGTTGCGCGCGCCGAGCTTGCGATACAGCGTGCTGGTGTGCTCCTTGACGGTGTGCGGCGAGAGGAACAGCGCGGCGGCGATCTCCCGGTTGGTGGCGCCGCCGGCGATCAAGGCGAGGATTTCGCCCTCGCGGTCGGTCAGCGTGGGCGCCTGGCGTCCGGTGTCGCGGAACACCTCCTGCCCGTCGCCGACCATGCGCACGAGCTTGGCGATCTCCGGCGCCGGCCAGTCCTTGGAGATGAAGCCCGCGGCGCCCGCGGCGCGGGCCGCGCGCGGCGAGATGCCGCCGGCGCCCGACATCAGCAGCACGCGCGGCGCGGGCGCCTCGGCGCGCAGGCGCTCGCAGATCTCGGGGCCTGACTCGCTGCCGAGGAACAGGTCCACGAGCGCCACGTGCGGCTCGTAGCGCCGGCACACCGCGAGCGCTTCCGCGCCCGTGCGCGCGCTCAGGCAGCGCTCCACCCACGGCAGCTGGCCGAGCATCAGGCGAAAGCCCCAGTGCACGACGTCGTGATCGTCGACCACCAGCACGCGCAGGCGCCTGCGCGCCGCGCGCTCGCGGCTCGCACGATCGGCGCCGCCGCTTGCTGCGGGAGCCCTGGGCGTGGGAGCCGAGGCGCTCACCGGCCGGTCGGCACCACCAGGCGCACCTGCCAGATGCCCGGCTCGGACTCCCCGTACTCGAGCACCCCGTCGTGCTGCAGCGCCTCGAGCGCCGCAAGCCGCAGGCCGACGCCGACGGGCCGGCGCTCGCGCGCGCCGGCGGCGTCCTGGCGCGCATCCATTTGGGCACAGGCGGCGAGCCCGTCGTTGCGCACCTCGAGCACGAACGCGCCGCCCTCGCTGCGCAGCGCCACGTGCACGCTGCTCGGGCTGGCGTGCTTGTGCGCGTTGCGCACGGCCTCCACCAGCACCGACTGCGCGAGCGCCTCCAGCCGCGCCGGAACCGCCTGGCGGCCGTCGAGCGAGATCGGCGGCTGCGGATAGAGCGCGCGCAGGCGCTGGAGTTCTTCGGCGAAGGTGACGCGCGTGTCGCGCGCGGTATGCCCGAGCGGACGCTTGAGCGCGGTGCGCAGGTCCGCGAGCGCCGTCTGCACCTCGGCCGCGCAGCGGCGCTGGCTGTCGGCGTCGAGCAGCTCATCGCGCGAAAGCGCGAGCGAGATGCCAAACAGCCGCTGCACCACGCCCTCGTGGATCTCGCGCGCGAGATCGATCCGCTGCTGCAGCTGACGCCGCTGCTCGTCGTAGGCGGTCACCTCGCGTGCGACCGAGGCCATCGCGATCGCCTTGCCGAGCGTCCACAGCAGCTGGCGCTCGTCCTCGTCCATCTCGCCGACGCCCGGCTGGCGCTCGGACAGCACGACCCCCACGTAGCGCCCCGCGGCAGCCATCGGCGTGCACACGATGCGCACGCCGGCCAGCAGCTCGCGCACGGCTGGCGGCACCTGGAAGTCCTCCGCGCCCAGCACCTCCAGCACGCGATCCTCGGCGAGCGCCTGGCGCGCGACGGGCACGGAGTCGACGGTCACGAACAGGTCGGCGAACGGCTCCAGCTCGATCCCGTGCGCGCCCACCGCGCGCACCCGCCGGCGGGCGCTGTCGTAGCGCACGAGCACCGCGCGCTTCATCGACGCCAGGCGGCAGATGGCCTCGCACAGGCTGCTGTAGAAGGCGTCAGGCGGCGAACCCTCGCCGATGCCCGACAACAGGTCGGACATCACCTCGAGCACCTCGATGTGCCCGGCGCGCGAGCCCTTGGCGGCCCGCCGGCGAGCGCGCTCGAGCGCCGGGTCTGACTGCAGCGAACCGGAGGTGGACACGTACTGAGAATCCCACGAACGCGCGCCGCACGCAGCGCGCCTTGCGCGACGAGGGCTGGCGGCGCCAGCAGCGAAGGCTCTTGGCAAGTTCTTATCCGGCCGTTCGCAACTTCTTCGAGATGCGACGTGTCCACGACTTAGGATTGCGCTTGTTCGCTCCCACGAAACTCCTATCCGCGAAGCGCCGTCGGCGCTTCGCAGGGCTGTGCATGCTCATGCCCACGATCTCGCTGCGTAGCGCGCTGCTCGCCGGCGTGGCGACCGCCGCGCTCGCCGGCCTCGCCACGCTGGCGCTGGACGCCGGGGAGATCAGCTCCGGGCAGGCTGCCGCCGCGAGCGCGCCGCGCTGCACGCCCACGACGCTCAATCGCTCCGCGGTGCTGCCGGGGACGAGCCTTGCGGTCTCGCCGCTGCCCGACTCCTACGACGCTTCGCCGGAGACGCAGATCAGCATGCTCGGCGTGCCGTCGAGCGCGCTCTCCGCCGTCAGCGCGACGGGCTCGCAGACGGGCGCGCACAGCGGGCGCCTGCTCGCGTACTCGCAGGGCGACGGCGCGAGCTTCGTGCCCGCCAAGGCGTTCGCGCCGGGTGAGACGGTCACGGTGCGCGGCCGTTTGAAGGTGGGTGCCGGCGAGCAGCCGTTCGCCTTCCACTTCGTCACCGCCCGCCGCGAGCCGGTGGACTATGCGGCGTCTGCGTCGGTGAGCGTGACGCGGGATTACAACGAGATGCAGCACTTCCACTCGCGCCCCGAACTGCAGGCGCCGGTGGTCGTCGTCACCACCAACTCCACGCAGAGCGCCGCCGGCGACCTGTTCACCGCACCGTACTCCGGCCCCGGCCCGAGCGGCCCGGCGATCTTCGAAGAAAACGGCAACCTGGTGTGGTTTCACCCGCTGCCGAAGGGCACCGAAGCGACCAACCTGCAGGTGCAGCAGTACGACGGCCAGCCCGTGCTGACGTGGTGGCAGGGACGCATCCCACCCCAGGGCTTCGGCCAGGGCGAAGAGATCATCGACAACACCTCCTATCAGGAAATCGGACGCGTGCACGCCGGCAACGGCGACCTGGTCGATCTGCACGAATTCCACATCACCCCGCAGGACACGGCGCTGTTCACCGTCTTTCAGCCGATCGCGTGCAACCTGTCGTTCCTCGGCGGTCCCAGCGATGGCGCGGTGACCGCCAGCATCTTCCAGGAAGTCGACCTGAAGACGGGTCTCGTGCGCCGCGAATGGGACAGCCTCGACCACGTGGGGCTGAGCGAATCCTACAGCTCGGCTGTCGGCTCGAGCACGATCTGGCCGTTCGACTACTTTCACCTGAACTCGATCGAACAGCTCACCGACGGCACGACGCTGATCTCCGCGCGCAACACCTCGACGCTGTATGAGCTGGACACGCAGACCGGCCAGATCACGACGCGCATCGGCGGCAAGAGCTCGACCGTAAAGCAGGCTCCCGGCGCCGCCACCGCCTACCAGCACGACGCGCGCGTGCTGCCCAACGGCACGATCAGCGTGTTCGACAACGGCGGCGTGCCAAAGGTGCACGCGCAGTCGCGCGGCCTGGTGCTGAGCCTGGACGCGCAGACGCACACCGAGAGCGTGATCGCCGAATACGACCACGCCGCCCCGCCGCTGCTGTCGGGCAGCCAGGGCGACGTGCAGGCGCTGGGCGACGGCAACGTGTTCATCGGCTGGGGCGCCGAGCCATACTTCTCCGAATACAGCGCCGGCGGCCAGCTCCTGTACGACGCGCACATGCACGGGTCGTATGAGTCCTACCGCTCCTATCGCTTCCCGTGGACGGGCGCGCCGAGCGAACCGCCGGCGATTGCCGCCAGCAAGGGCGCCAACCAGACGATCGTGTACGCAAGCTGGAACGGGGACACCCGCACCGCCAGCTGGCAGGTCCTGGCCGGGCCGACGCCGACGCAGCTGACGCCGGTGGCGAGCGCCGCCCGCAGCGGCTTCGAGACGGCGATCACCGCGCCGCTCGCGGAGGGTTACGTGGCGGTGCAGGCGCTCGACTCCGCGGGCGCGGTGCTGGGCACCTCGCGCACGATCGCCGGTTGAGATTTTGAGACGTCTGGGGCTATAAGCCTCAATGTATGGGTCAAGTTGATCCAGACAGTTTGATAATCTCGATTTTCGGAGAGTCGAGCGGAGGGACACTCTGAATGGCGTCTCGAAATGGCAGGCGAAGACCGTCGCGCGGCACAGGAGGCTCGTCGGACGGTGGCAACGGCGTGGCAACGGCATCGCCGCGAAGCGGCGATCGCTACCGGCCACTGCCAACCGGCACCCACGGGCTCGATCCTGAGCTCGTCAAGCGCGACCAGCGCGAGCGCCTGCAGCAGGCGCTGATCGAGCTGATCGCCGAGAAGGGCTACCCGGCGGTGCGCATCGTCGATCTCGCCAAGCTCGCGCACGTGTCGCAGCCGACGTTCTACTCCCTGTTCGCCGACAAGGAAGACCTGTTTCTGAGCGCCTACCACGACGTGGCGGTGCGGGCGGGCAGCAGCGTGCTCGCGGCTTACGCGGTCGCAGGCACCCACGAGCAGCGCGTGGCGCGGGCGATGCGCGCCTGGATGGAGCTCGCGGCAGCGGAGCCGGAGGCGATCTCGCTGCTGGTGCTCGGGGCGTTTGGCGCGGGCGCCAAGGCGCTGGAGCGGCGCAGCAGCATCCTCGAAACGCTGGAGTACAAAATCCACGAGAGCCGCGACGGGGTGGCGACGGCCGCGCCGAGCGACCTCGTCGTCAAGGCGCTGATCGGCGGCATCCGCGAGGTGACCGCGGCGCGCCTGCGCGAAGGGCGCGCGGAGGAGCTTCCCCGGCTCGCCGACGAACTGACGGCGTGGGCCAACTGCTATCCACGGCGCCTGCCCGACGGGCTGCAGGCGCCGCCGGCGAAACGCCGCAGCCCGGCGGGGGAGGGGGCGGTGATCGAGCCCTCCGAGCGCGCCCGCCGCGCCGAGGGGCGGCTGCCGAGCGGACGCAGCGACCTCCCGCGGCAGGTGATCGTGAAAAGCCAGCGCGAGCGGATCGTCGACGCGACCGCCGCGATCGTCGCCGAGAAGGGCCTGGCGGCCTTGACCGTGCCGGAGATCGCGCGGCGCGCAAACGTCTCGCACCAGACCTTCTACGACATCTACGCCTCCAAGCACGAGGCCTTCCTCGGCGCGCTGAAGGTGGGGTTGCACCAGGCGCTGACGATCGCCGTCGAGGCCTACCAGGCGAACGCCGACGATTGGCCACGCGCGGCGCGCGCCGGCATTCGCGCGCTGCTCGAGTTCCTGCGCTCAGAGCCCGCCCACGCCCATCTGAGCCTCGTCGACACGTTCGCCGCCTGCCCCGAAGCGCTCGAGATCCGCGACTCCACGCTGCGCGCCTTCGCCGCGTACTTCGGACCGGCGTACGAGCTCGCCCGCGACCAGTTCGAGGTGCCGGCGATCGCCGGCGAGGCGATCGCCGGCGGGGTCTGGCAGGTGCTGCACCACTACATCGAGAACGACTGCCTCGCGGAGCTGCCCGGCGTGCTGCCCCAGCTGACGTACTTCGCGCTCGCGCCGTTCCTCGGGCCGGCGGCCGCCGCGGACTACTCGCTGTCGGAGAGCGCGTAGGCGGCGCGCCCTTCGCGGCTTGCGCGCGTGACCCTGCCCGCCGCGAGCAGCCGGCGCAGGCTCTCGCGCAGCGCCGGCGCGGGCAGCGCGGTCACGACGCCGAGCTCGGCGAGCGTGTGCGAGCCGTGCTCGAGCGCCGCCACGATCGCCTGCTCGACCGCGCCCATACGCGCCTGGCGCCGGCGCGTGGGCGCACCGGGTCGCGCGGGCGCACCGGCCGTCGCCGGGGCGCGCGCAGACGCAGCGTCGCTCGCCGGCGCGCCGGCGTCCGCTGCCGGCTCGCCTCTGCGCCCGCCACGCCTGCGCTGCACGGGCTGGGTCGTGGCTGCCGGGGAGGGCTCGAGCGCGTCGGCGGCGCGCTGCAGACGTTCGTACTCGGCCACGGCGGCGCGCAACTGCGCCAGCCGGTCCTCGATTTCAGCGCGCACGCGCGCCAACAGCTCAGCGGCCATTCACACGTTTCTATCAGGTCCCGACGCCGCTGCGGGGCGTGCGCTCGCCGGCGCGCAGGTAGGCGAGCACCGCCAGCACGCGGCGGTGATTGTCGTCGCATGCCGGCAGCTCGAGCTTGGTGAAGATGTTCGTGATGTGCTTCTCGACGGCGCCCGGCGTGACCACCAGGCTCTCGGCGATCGCCGTGTTCGAGCGCCCTTCGGCCATCAGCGCCAGCACGTCGCGCTCGCGTGCGGTGAGCCCCCACAGCGCGTCGCTGGCGCCGTCGCGTGGTGCGAGCAGCTGGGCGACGACCTGGCGATCGAGCACGGTGCCGCCGGCGGCCACGCGATGCAGCGCGTCGAGGAACGCCTTCACGTCGCCCACGCGCTCCTTGAGCAGGTAGCCGATGCCGGCCGTGTCGTCGCCGATCAGCTCGCTGGCGTAGGCCGTCTCGACGTACTGCGAGAGCACCAGCACGCCAAGCGCCGGCTGGCGCCGGCGCGCCTCGATCGCCGCCAGCAGGCCCTCGTCGCGGAAGGTCGGCGGCAGGCGCACGTCGACGATCGCGAGGTCCGGCTGGTGCCCGGCGATCGCGCGCAGCAGCGACGGGCCGTCCTGCACCTGGGCGACGACCTCGATGTCGTTCTCGCGCAGCAACGCCACCAGCCCCTCGCGCAGCAACGCGAGGTCCTCGGCGATCACTACCCGCACGGGAGCCTCGCCTCGAGCACCGTCCCTGCGCCGGCCGCGCTGTGCACGCGCAGGCTGCCGTCGAGCGCCTCGACGCGCGCGCGCAGCCCGGCGAGGCCGGACCCCTGCGGGTCGGCGCCGCCGCAGCCGTCGTCGCCGACCAGCACCGCCAGCACCCTGTGCTCGTTGCGCAGCGTCACCCACGTGCGTTGCGCGTGCGCGTGCTTGGCGGTGTTCGTCAGCGCCTCGGCGATCACGAAGTACGCGGCGTTCTCCACCGCCGGCGCGAGCGCGCGGGGGGTGTCGGCTTCGATCGACGTCCCCAGCCCGTAGCGCGCGGCGAGCGATTCGACCGCCGCCACGAGCCCGCGGTCGGCGAGCAGCGGCGGCACGATCCCGCGCGCGAGGTCGCGCAGCTCGGCGATCGCGTGATGCGCCTCGCGTTGGGCGTCGAGGATCAGCCCCCGCAGGTCGGGGCTGTCCTGGACGCGCAGCTCGGCGCGCCCGAGCTGCAGCGTGAGCGCGACCAGGCGCGCCTGCACGCCGTCGTGCAGGTCGCGCTCGATGCGGCGCAGCTCCGCTGCCTGGGCGTCCACCGCCTGGCGACGGGTGCGCGTGAGCATGTCGATCCGCGCGCGCAGCGCCCGGCGCCCGTGGGCGACGAGCACGCGGTCGTGCAGCGCGATCAGCGAGTAGGCGCTGCCGGCGGTCGCCAGCGAGAGCAGCGCCCACGCGGGCCAGAAGCTGCGCGCCCCCGCCAGCAGCCACGTGAGCAGCCAGGTGCACACGAGGATCACCGCGGCCACGCCGACGAGCGTCCACACGCACGCCACGCGCCGCACGGCGCCGGGCGCCCGCGCCCACGCCCAGCCGGCGCCGACCTCGATCAACACCAGCACCCCCAGCCCCAGCCATGCCCACGCGGGCCAGAAGTAGCCTTGGCCGCCGAGCGCCCAGATCCCCGCCAGCAGCGCCGCGATCAGGAACGCCAGCCGGCGCTCCAGCGAGCGGGCGTACTCGCCGATCGACAGGCCCGCCGCGAGCGCCGGCATCCAGCGCCGCGACCGCACGCCCGGCGCCGGCGCGGGACTGATCGTCGCACCTACGCGCTGCTCCATCGAGCTATCGTCTCACGGCGGCGCCCGCGCGACGCCGGCCCCCGGCCGCCGCGGACTCGCTGAGAAACGCGTCCACAGCGCGGTGGGTGTGGCGGGGACGCTCGATCTGGGGCACGTGCCCGCAGTCGAGCTCCAGGTGACGGGCGGCGGGCAGCGTGTCGATCACGTGGCGCTCGAAGGCGATCGGCACCAGCTTGTCGCGCCTGCCCCACACGAACAACGCCTCGGCCTGCAGCTCCGCGAGCCGCGGCCAGAAGCCACTCTCGCCGTGCGGTTCCTCCAGGTAGATGTGCCGCGCGGCGGCGTAGAAGGCGGCGCGGCCGGACGGCGTCAGGTACGCGCGCAGGAACTCGTCCACGCCAGCTGCCGTCCAGCCTTCGTCGGCTCCTGGGATCAGGCGGTGCACGATCCCTTCGACCAGCGGTCGCGGGGCGATGTGCACGAGCCCCAGCTTCGGCTGCATCAGCCTCACGAGCGGCGCCCACGGGCGCTCGCGCCGCCACGCCAGGGAGGGGCACAGCAGCGCCAGCCGCTCCACGCGCTCGGGGTGCCGCATGGCGACCTCCAGCGCCACACGCCCGCCGAGGCTGTTGCCGATCAGGTGCGCGCGCTCCAGCTCCAGCGCGTCGAGCAGGCCGATCACCGCGCGGGCGAAGAAGGCCGCGTCGTAGCTGGCGTTGATCGGCTTGTCGGAGTCGCCGAAGCCGGGGAGATCGAGCGCGATCACCCGGTAGCGCTCGGCGAGCGCGGCGACCGTCGGCAGGAATGAGCCCTTCGTGGCGCCGAGCCCGTGGATCGCGAGCAGCGGCGGGCCGCTGCCGGCCTGCAGCGTCGACAGGCGCCCGCGGCGGGTGCCGACCATCTGGAAGCGCAGGCGCTCGGGGCCGGTGATGGAGCTCGTGGCCGCGAGGAACCCCACGCCGAGGTGCAGGTTGCGCCGCACGCTCAAACGCCCGGCGAGGTAGGCGTCCATGCCGCCGCGCACGTCCTCGGCGATCACCCGCCACGCCGGCAAGCTGGCGCTGATCGTCGCGTCGGGGTTGCCGGCGGGCGCCGCCAGGCGCGCCGTGCCTGCCTCGAGCAGCACATCCCATGCGTCGCTGCCGAGCACGCCCAGGCGTAGGCGCGCGCGGCCGCCCAGCGGCTCGAACGCCGTGTTGTCGTAGCGATCGATGAGCGTCTGCAGCGGACGTGGAGGCGATGTCAACGAGCGGCCCTAACTGGAACGGGCGGCCAACCGTAGCACCGCGAGCGGCTTGCTTCGCGGGCGCGCGCCGGTCACGGCCACGCATTTGGCGGGCTGCTCAGAGCGCCTTGGCGGCCTGCCTGCTCGCGCCGATCCGCTGCACGTCCCACACCAGGCCCACGCGCTCCAGCGCGCGGATGACGAGCGCCGAGATGTCCAGCTCGTCCGGGCCCAGCCCGTGGAAGGCCGAGGTGGGGAACGCGTGGTGGTTGTTGTGCCACGCCTCGCCCAGCGAGAACGGCGCCAGCCAGCGCAGGTTGCGCGAGTGATCGCCGGTGGCGAAGCGCCGCTGGCCGAAGAAGTGGCACAGCGAGTTGATCGAGTAGGTGACGTGGTGCAGCAGGAGGATGCGCACGGCGCCGCCCCACAGCATGCCCTCCAGCCCCGCGGTCACGCTGCCGCCGATCAGCACGCCGAGGCCGAACGGGATCGCCAGGCCGACGAGCGACCACAGCAAGAACGTCCTGTCCACGAACGCGACCACCGGGTCGGCGAGCAGGTCGGGGGCGAAGCGTTCGCGCGAGGCGCGCTGGGTGTGGTCGAACAGCCAGCCGACGTGCGCGTGCGCGAGGCCGCGCAGCGCTCCGCGCCAGCCGCCGCCGCGTTCGACGTGCGGGCTGTGCGGGTCGCCCAGGCGATCGGAGTAGGCGTGGTGCTTGCGGTGGTCGGCGACCCACGAGATCACCGGACCCTCGATCGCCATCGTGCCGAGCACCGCGAGCAGGCCGCGCAGGACGGCGGAGGTCTTGAAGCTGCGGTGCGTGAGCAGGCGATGGAAGCCGACGGTCACGCCGAGGCCGATCGGCAGGTACATGATCGCCAGGATCACGATGTCGCGCCAGCGCAGCTCGTGATTCCACATCTGCCAGCCCGCGAGCACCAGCAGCACGGGCGGCGCGAGGGTGATCAGGCCGGTGATCGCGCGGTCGAGGTTCTCCATCACCGGCTCCTGGATCTCCTCGGGCGTGGGGCCGGCGAGCGTCGCGCCATCGCCCGGCCCATCGGCTGCGCTGGTGCGAGGCGGGGCAGCGGCGCTCATCCCTGTTTGATCTTGAAAGCCGTGGGCATGGTTGTCGATGCGGCCCGCCACCGAGCAGCGGGGGGTCTGCTCCCTACTACGTGGTGGGGATAACCCCCGTACGCAGGAGCGCCCAAACTAGCCGCCGCTCAGGCGGAACGGACGTCGAGCACGATCTTGCCCGTCGCGCGGCGCTCGTCGAGCAGCTTCAGCGCATCGGCGGCGCGCTCGAGCGGGAAGCGCGCGCCGACGATCGGCTCGACGAAGCCCTCGTCCACGAGCCGGTTCACAGCCGCGCCGATCTCGCGGTTGAGCTCGGGCTTGCTCATCACGTAGGCGCCCCACCCGGCGCCCACGACCTCGGTGTTCTTCAGCAGCAGGCGGTTGACGCGCACCTCGGGGATCGCGCCGCCGGTGAAGCCCACGACGACCACGCGCCCGTTCTCGCGCAGCGAGCGCAGGCTGTCGGTGAAGCGCTCTCCGCCGACCGGGTCGAGGACCACGTCGACACCGCCGCCCGAGCGCTCCAGCACCGCGTCCTTCCAGCCCTCCTGCGCCAGCAGCGTGTGGTCTGCGCCAGCCTGTTCGGCGACCGCGCGCTTCTGCTCGCTGGAGACGAGCGCGATCGTTTTTGCGCCAAGCCCCTTGGCTACCTGCAGCGAGGCGGTGCCCACGCCGCCGGCCGCCCCGTGCACGAGCACCGTCTCGCCCGCCTGCAGGCGCCCACGCATGTGCAGCGCGAAGTAGGCGGTGTGGTAGTTGAGGATCAACCCGGCGCCCTGCGCGAAGTCGAGCTTCGGCGACAGCGGGAGCGCGAAGAACTCCGGCGCGACGGCCGTCTCCGCGAAGCCGCCGAGCGCGCAGAAGGCGGCCACGCGGTCGCCGGCCTCCACCTGCGCGCCCTCGGGGGCGCTGCGCACGATGCCCGCCACCTCGCTGCCGGGCACGAACGGCAGCGGCGGTTTGAGCTGGTACTGGCCGCGCGTCTGCAACAGCTCCGGGAAGGACACCCCGGCGGCATGCACGTCAACGACCACGCCCGATCCCGGCGCGAGCGGGGAGGAGGGCTCGGGCTCGGGCAGCTCAACGAGCGCGAGTGCGCTGTCGGGGCCTGTCTCCGCGACGATCTGGACGGCTCTCATCGGCGGGCATTATGTCCGACCGGCCGCGCACGCGCTGTCACAGCAGGCACGCCGGGTGCCGGTGGTGAGGCTGGCCGGCGCCCCGGCCGACCCGCACCGAGGCGGGCCGACCGGGCGCCGTAGCGACCTGCCTGTTGGTTCTCAGGGCACCGACACGCCGTTGGCCGGCGGCGCGGGCTGGGTGACGGTGTAGGGCGTGATCGGCGAGCTGGCCGTCGGCTCGGTGACCAGCGGGCCGCCGAACAGGGCGATCTTGCCGTTGCGCACCTGCCCCATCTCCACGCCGGCGTAGCCGCCGTGCTCGCTCTTTGAGTAGCGATACGGCACGAGGCCTGGGCCGGTCAGCTTGGCGCCGCTTTCGTCGACCGCGTCGATCAGCTTTTCGCGCGTGAGGTCCTTGCCGGCCAGCTCCAGCGCCTGCGCGAGCGTGTACGCGTTGGCCATCCCGTACACGACGTTGTTGTCGAACGGCGCGCTCGCGTCGTATTCGGCGTGGACTTTTTTGAACAGCGCGATCCACGGGTTGGTGGGTTCTTCGGCGGGCGGCAGGTAGCCGTCGGTGATCGCGCCTTCGATCAGTTCCGTGCCCGCCTTGCCTTTGGAGAACGTCTTCAGCAGGCCGCCCACGGTCGTCGGGTCGATGCCCACGTCGGAGACCACCAGCTGCGGCTTGTAGCCGAGCGTGAACGACGAGAGCTGGCCGAGCGCCGTGTAGATCGGCACGGTGAAGTCGACCAGCACTTCCGCGCCGGCGGCCTTGATCGCGGCGATCTGCGGCGCGACGTTGGTGGTGCCGGGCTGGTAGGGCTGGGTGGAGACGATGTCGCTCTTGGGCACCTCGTATTCGATCCCCGTCAGGCCGCCTTTGCCGAAGTCGTCGTCCTGGTAGAAGACGCCGACCTTCTTGCCGGCGAAGTGCTGCTTGATGTACTGGCCGAGGATCTTGCCCTCGATCGTGTAGTTGGGCTGCCAGCCGAAGGTCCACGGCTGCGCGGTGCCGTCATCCCAGCACGGGCAGCCGGAGGCGACGAACATGTCGGGGACCTTCGAGCTGTTGAGGAAGCCGACGACCTTCGTGTGGGTGGGCGTGCCGAGCCCCTCGAAGATCCCGAACACGTTGTCCTTGAGCACCAGTTCGTGCACCACGTTGACGGTGTCGGTGGGGTTGTATTCGTCGTTCTTGATGATCAGGTGGATCTTGCGCCCGTAGATCCCGCCTTTGGCGTTCAGGTAGTCGAAGAACGCCTGCGAGGCGGGCGCGATCTCGCTGTAGCCGGGGGCGGCCGGGCCGGTCAGCGGCTGGTGGGTGCCGAACGTGATGCTCGTCGCGCTCACCCCCGGCACGCTCGGGCTGCTGCTCGAGCCGCAGCCCGCCACGACCAGCGCGGCGAGTAGCGCGCAGGCGCCCCCCACTGCCCGCGCCGTGTGTCTATGTGCTCTCATGGCTTCCTCCTCGTGATGCTGTGTTGAGTGCTGTCAAGTGTTTCGTGTTGTCTACCCCCCGCGCGCCGGGCTTCGACGTGCGACGGTGAAGATCCTGCGCAGCGCACCCTGGATGCCGCTCGGCCACACGAGCATCGCGCCGATCAGCACCACGCCGTAGATCGCCAGCGGCAGGTTGGCGGAGACCTGGGTGGACAGCGAGAAGGAGTGCGCGACGTCGTTGGTCCAGCTCGGCAACAGCACGAGCACGGCGGCGCCCCAGATCGCGCCGAGCTGCGAGCCGAGCCCGCCGAGCACGATCGCCGTGAGCAGCGACAGCGACAGGCCGAGCTGGAAGGCGCCGGGGGCGGCCAGCTGCAGCACGATCGTCAGCATGCCGCCGGCGAGCCCCGCGCACGCGGCGCTGACGACGAACGCCAGCGTCTGCCAGCGCCCGACGTGCAGGCCGCACAGCGACGCGGCGATCTCGTCGTCGCGCACCGCGCGAAACGCGCGCCCCACCCCGCTGTGGGCGAGGTTGTGCATCAGGAACACCACCACCAGCGCGCCGACGCCGGCGATCCACGCCTCCCAGCGCTCCAGCGGAAAGCTCTGCCCCAGGCCCGCGGGCACGCTCGGGGGGTTGATGACCAGGCCGTTGGCGCCGCCGAACGTGCCCGCGTACCTTTCCGCGAGCGCCGGCAGCCCGACGGCGAACGCGAGCGTCGCGCCGGCGAGGTAGGGCCCGCGCAGGCGCGAGGCGGCGGCGCCGACGAGCACGCCGACGGCGCCGCCGACCGCCGTGGCGGCGGCGAGCGCGGGCACCAGCGCCCAGTGTTCGTTGCCCACCAGCAGCGCGACCGTGTACGCGCCGACGGCCATCAGCGCGCCGTGGCCGAGCGAGATCTGCCCGCTGAGGCCGGTCAGCACGGTCAGGCCGGCGAGCGCGATGAAGTAGTAGGAGCCGCTGGCGAGCTGCAGGTCGTCGTAGCTGCCGAGGGCCTCGCTGGCGAGATAGAAGACGATCCCCGCCGCCGCCACCAGGCCGAGCGAGCGCGCCAGCGTGGCGCTCGGCATGCGCAGGCGCCGGCGCTGGCCGCTGGGCCCAGCGCCGGCCTGCCCGCCCAGGGTGGGCGTGGCCTCGCTCACACGCGCCGCTCCCTGGTGGTCGAGAACAGGCCGCCGGGGCGGATCATCAGCACCGCGATCAGCACCACGAGCGCCGCCAGCGTGACCAGCGAGGCGCCCTCGTAGCCGGAGACGTAGGAGAGCACGAGGCCCAGCAGCAGGCCGCCGACGACCGAGCCCGGCGGGCTGTCGAGGCCGCCGAGCACGGCGGCGGTGAAGCCGAAGATCAGGATCGGGTCGAACTGGCTGGGGCCGACGAACACCGACGGCGCGACCAGCACGCCGGCGAGCGAGCCGACGAACGCCGCGAGCGCCCAGCCGAGCGTGAACATGCGTCCCACGCGCACGCCCAGCAGGCGCGCCACCTCGGGCGCGAGCGCCGCGGCGCGCATGCGCAGGCCGAGCGCCGTGTAGCGGAACAGCGCCGCCAGCGCGAGCGCGACGCCGATCACCACCAGCACGATGAACGTGTCGTTGGGCGCGAACAGCAGGCGCGTGCCGCCGACGTCGTAGCCGCGAATGGAGAACGCGGGGGGAAACGAGCGCGGCGTGTTGCCCCAGATCATGCCCGCGATCGCTTCCAGCAAGATCAACAGCCCGAGCGCCACGATCACCGCGTTCAGCGGCGGGCCGCCCTCGATGCGGCGGATCAGCACGCGCTCGACGAGCGCGCCGAGCACCAGCCCGCTCGCGAGCGCCACGGCGAAGCCCAGCCAGTAGGAGCCGGTGGAGCCGATCACGTCGGAGGCGATGAACGTGGTGATCATCAGCATCCCGCCCTGGGCGAAGTTGACGATCCGCGTGGCGCGCCAGATCATCACCAGCGCGAGCGCCACCGCCGCGTACACCGCGCCGGTCGAGATGCCGTCGAGCGTCAGGTCGATGAACTTCGTCATCGTTCACCAACGCGCACGCGGACCTCGCGCATTCGCTTCACAACCCCAGGTAGGCCTGGCGCAGGCCCTCGTCGGCGGCCACCGCGCCGGCCGCGTCGTCGGCGACCACCCGGCCGAGGTTGAGCACGACGCCGCGGTCGGCGATCGACAGCGCGCTGCGCGCGTTCTGCTCGACCAGCAGCACCGCCAGGCCGCGCTCGGAGGCGAGCGTGCGGATCAGCGCCATGATCTGCGCGCTGATCAGCGGCGCGAGGCCCAGCGAGGGCTCGTCGAGCAGCAGCACGCGCGGCCTCGCCATCAGCGCCCGGCCGATCGAGAGCATCTGGCGCTCGCCGCCCGACAGCGAGCCGGCGTGCTGCGTGCGCCGCTCGCGCAGCGGCGGGAACAGCTCGTACACGTCCCCCAGCTCGGCGGCGTCAGCCCCACGCCACAGGCCGCCGAGACGGAGGTTCTCCTCGGTCGAGAGCTCGGTGATCACGCCGCGCCCCTCGGGCACCTGCGCGAGCCCGCGCCGGACGCGATCCTCCACGGCGATCCCCAGGATGTCCTGCCCGGCCAGGCGCACGCGTCCGGCGCTCGCCGGCTGCAGCCCGGAGATCGTGCGCAGCAGCGACGTCTTGCCCGCGCCGTTGGCGCCGAGGACCGCCGTGATGCTGCCCTGCTGCACCGCCAGCGAGACGCCGTCGACGGCGCACACCGGGCCGTAGTGGGTGCTCAGGCCCGCGACCTCGAGCACCGTCTGCGCGCTCATGGCGCGCTCCCGCGCGCCGCGCCCGGGCTCTGCCCACCGGCGTCCGCCTCCAGCTCGCGGGCGTCCTCGGGGCTGGCCTCGCGTCCCAGGTAGGCCTCGAGCACGCGCGGGTCGCGCGCCACGGCGGCGGGCTCGCCCTCGGCGATCACGCGCCCGAAGTCCAGCACCGTGACGCGGTCGCACGCGGACATCACGAGATCGACGCGGTGCTCGACGAGCATCACGGCCATCGATCCGCGCAGCGCGCGGATGCGCTCGCCGAGCTCCCGCACGTCGTCCGCTCCGAGCCCACCGGCGGGCTCGTCGAGCAGCAGCAGCGCGGGCTCGCTGACGAGCGCCCGCGCGAGCGCCACCCGCTTTTGCACCGGGTAGGGGAGCGTCGCGGGCATGCGCTGCGCGACGTCCTCGCAGCCCAGCTCGCGCAGCATCCCCAGCGCGCGCGCGCGCAGCGCGCGCTCGTCGCGATCAGAGCGCGGCAGGCCGAGCAGCGCGCTCGCGATGCCCGCGCGGCGAAAGCGCTGCGCGCCGGTCATCACGTTCTCGAGCACGCTCAGCCCGCTGAACAGGCCGACGCCTTGCAGCGTGCGCGCGATGCCCAGCTTGGCGAGGCGGTTGGTGCGCACCCTGGTCAACGTCTGCCCCTGCCACTCAAGCGTCCCCGAGCTCGGCTGCACGAACCCGCAGATGACGTTGAAGAGGGTCGTCTTGCCCGCGCCGTTGGGCCCGATCACCCCCAGCACCTCGCCGGCGTTCACTGCGACCGAAACCGCCTCCAGCGCGGTTATGCCACCGAAGCGGACCGTCAGCTCACGCGCGGCAAACCCACCTCCCGTGCGGGCGTCACCCTCAGCTCCCATCATCATGGAAGCTACAACCCGCAGCGGGCGTATGAGTCACGCTTGGACTTACGTCTCGTCGTAGCGCGCGACGGTGAAGCCAATCAGCACCGGCACGTGCACTGCAAACACGACCAGCGACAGCGTCAGCACGACCAGCGGGCCGCCGCTGGTGTGGTTGCGTACGAACACGTACTCGATCAGCCCGGCGATCAACACGTAGGCGAGCAGCGCCCACCTGGCGATCTCGAAGAACCGCGCCCATGCAAAGCCAGCTACCCGCGAGAGCGCCAGCAGATTGCCGGCGAGCAGCAGCGCCGAGGCGGCGAGCAGCGCGATCGCGGGCGCCAGCGGAACGTGTTTGGGCAGGTGCGCCGACAGATAGATGCCGGCGGCGACGATCAGCGCCAGCGAGGCCATCCCCAGCTGCGTGACCGGCGGCAGGCGCACAGCGTCGCCGCGCACGGCATCGGCCGGCACTGCGCCGGCCCGCTCATCGTGCGCGCTCATCCGCTCGCGAGCTTGGTCATGATCACGAGCGTCGCGATCTGCATCAGCCCGGTGGCGCCGGATGTGTAGATGAAGCGCTTCATCAGCCGCTCGACCACCTCCGGGCGCGGCTGGGGCTTCTTCAGCTCGGTCAGCACCGCGATGTTCGCCGGCTCGAGCAGCCCGAGCGCGATCACCGCCATCACCCCCACGACGATGTAGCTGGCGACGATCCAGCCGTGCAGGTAGAAGCTGCTCTGCACCGTGCCCAGATGGGTGGCGAGCTGCCAGCCGGCGGTGAGCGTGACAATCACCGCGGTGGGCATGATCAGCACCATCTTCGGCATCAGCCGCGTGGTCAGCGCCACCCGCGCGGGGATCGGCAGCGAGCCGAGGATCGGGCCGAGCACGAAGCCGAGGAACAGGTCGATGATCGTCCACGCCGCGCCGCCGACGACGTGCAGGAACATCAGCGGCCACAGCTTGTTGGCGGCCACGGCCACGATCAGCGCGACCAGCACGACCGCCACGATCGGCAGCCCGCGGCGCGGCACGACCTGGAAGTCGGGGCGTTCGATGCCCGCGGGCGGGCCGGCGGCGGGAGCGGAACCCTCCCCGACGAGCATCCCCGGCGACGCTGCTGCTTGTGCCATTGCGTGCAATCTAGCGCGTGGGCTGGACCGACGCCTCGGCCACGGCCGCGTACATGCGCGTGAGCTGCTCGACGATCTCCTCCTTGGAGATGTCGAGGTCCCCGTGGATCCAGTCCACCAGCACCTCCATCGAGGCGCCGATCAGCGCACGCGCGGTCAGCACCGGGTCCATGCGCAGCTCGACGCCCGCGCCGGCGAGCGACAGCGCGTTGCGCAGCAGGATGTCGGCCATCGCGTGCCGGTTCTCGCGGCGCACGCGTTCCAGGCGCTCGCTCACGCCGACCACCTCGAGCACGATCACGCGCGCCTTGCGCCGGTCGCCGGTGAGCACTTCCCAGGAGGCGCGCAGGCCCTCCCGCGCCTGATCTTCGACCGTCTGCTGGGATGCGGTGGCGGCGATCACGGCGCTCGCCACGTCCTGTACGGCGCGCTGGTAGACGTGGTAGAGCAGGTCCTCGCGGCTGGAGAACGACTCGTAGAAGTAGCGCGAGTTCAGCGACGCCGCCGCGCTGATCGCACGGATCGAGCTGCCCGCGTAGCCCTCTGTGCCAAACAGCTCGAGACCGGCGTCGAGCAGCTGCTCGCGCCGCTGTTCGCGTCGCTCTACGACGCTCAAGCCCCGATAGCGCCGCGGCTCTCTGGCTGTCTGCGCGGGGGCAGCGATCTCCGCTGACGACATGGTGTGAGCTCAACGATAGCTGGGCGCAGTCACCGTCTTTGAGACATAGACATATGTGTGTAGCACGTGCTACATTTGCCCTGCCAATCAGGCATGGCAGTGCTACAAAACCAAGGAGAGGGGTCTTGCAGTGTCAAGTTTCAGGGGAATGGCGCGAGCTGCGCTCGCGCTGACAGCGGTGCTCGCGCTGGCGCTCGTGTCGTCAGCGGCAGCAGCGCCCGTCGAAGGGCCGGCGGGCGAAGCGTTCTACACGCCGCCGAGCAAAACGCCCACGGGCGTTGCCGGCGAACTGGTCTGGTATCGCCCGGCCACGATCAACCTCAAGGTCTCGCTGCCGGAAAACAAAGCGTGGACGGTGCTCTACCAGTCCACCGCGCAGCGGGGCGAAGCCGACTTCGTGACCGGCACGGTGATCGTGCCGAGCGCCAAGTGGAGCGGCAAAGGCGCGCGTCCGGTGGTGACGATCGGGATCGGCACCCAGGGCATCGCCTCGAAGTGCGCGCCGTCCAAGCAGATGATCACCGGCAGCGAGTACGCGGGCGGTGAAATCATCGAGGCGCTGAAAGCCGGCTACGCCGTGGGCGTGACCGACTACCAGGGCTACACCAACGGCGCCATCCCCACGTACACCGCGGGCAAGGCCGAGGGCCAGGCGGTGCTCGACATCGTGCGCGCCGCCCGGCAGCTGCCGGGAGCGGGCCTCAGCGAAAGCGACCCGACCTACGCGTGGGGCTACTCGCAGGGCGGCCAGGCCGTCGGCTGGGCGGGCGAGCTGCAGTCGAGCTACGCGCCGAACGTGCCGCTGTCCGGCATCGCCGCCGGCGGCGTGCCCGCCAACCTGGCGGAATTCGGCGCCTTCAGCGGCGCGTCGGTGGGCTCGGGGCTGGGCATCATCTCGGCCATCGGCCTGCAGGCGGCATACCCGGAACTGAAGCTCGGCACGCTCACGCCAGCCGGTGAAAAGGCGGTCGGCGAGGCGCTCAGCGAGTGCGTGACCGAACTGCTCACCACGCTCAACGGCGCGAGCTTCCAGGAATTCACGACCGAACACAAGTCGCTTGAAGAACTGGAAAAAACAGAACCGACGTTCAAGAAAGTGCTCGAAGAATCGTCGCTGGACAAGAAAGCGGTGTCCGCGCCCGTCTACCACTACCACGGCCTCGAAGACGAGCTCGTGCCGCTGGCGCAGGACGTGAACCTGCACTACGACTGGTGCAAGCTGGGCGTCACCGACGACTTCCAGCTGTACAACGGCGAGCACCTGTTCACCGCCGGCATGGCCGCGCCGGAGGCGATCAAGTGGATCGAAGAACGCGTGGCCGGCAAGAAGGCGCCGAGCACGTGCGGCGAGCACGAACCGGGCGACGCGCTGCCCGCCAACGCGCGCCTGACGCCAGAGGTCGGCGACCTGATCGTGAAGCTCAACGAATGGTCGCTGAAAGGCAAGGTCACGGAGAAGAAGTCGGGGATCTCCGAGGAAGTCCCCGCGGGCGCGACGATCAGCTCGACGGCCAACGCCACCACGGGCGCGCTGGAAGCCACGCTGGACATCCCGCCGATCAACCAGACGTTCTGGATCGGGCTCGTCCCGGTGACGATCAGCGGCGGCCTGACGCCGACCGGCCCGGCCAAGGGCACGTTCGGCTTCAGCGAAAACGGCAGCGAAGTGTTCGAGAGCGCCGAAGGCAAGGCCAACGAGGAAGTGAAGGGCATCAAAGTCGGGGTCTACCCGGTCCCGATCGGCTGCAAGACGGTCGAACCGATCGACCTGCCGCTGAGCATCCGCGAGCCCACGAACGCGCTGTCGACCGGCAACTTCTCGTTCAAGGCGGAAGTGACGGTGCCGGAATTCGGCGGTTGCGGCCTGTACGGGCCGCTGATCTCGGCTGAGACGTCCGGGCCGGGCAACACGGTCGAAATGACCGCGTCGCCGCCGGCGCCGATCAACTGGTAGGTCACTGAAGCGAACGCACCAGCACGGCGGGGGCCCTCCGGGTGGGCGGGGGGGCCCCGTCATGCGGGTGGGCGGGGGCCCGCGTCATGGCTCGCCGCCTGGCGTCGGACCCGGCCCGAGGCCGCTCACGCGGCGTCCGCGCCCGCCTGCTGGGCGCTCGTGCCCTCCTCGACCACGCGCGGCAGCACGAGCAGCGAGCAGCGCGCGTGGCGCTCCAGGTACTCGGAGGTGCTGCCGAGCACCAGGCGCCGCAGCGGGCCGTAGCCGCGCGAGCCGACAACCAGCAGATCGACGTCTTCGCCGAACTCGGCCAGCTCCTCGCCCGCGAGCCCGTACGCGGCGCGACCTTCGACGCCTGGCAGTTCGCTCATGCGCGCCTTGGCGTCGGCCAGCAGCAGTTCGATCGTCTCACCCATCGGCGGCGCCATCACCCCCGTGAACGCATACGCGGGCACCGCGACCACTTCCATCGCGCTGACCGTCGCCTTCGTCGGCTGCGCCACTTCGAGCGCCACCGCCAGCGCGTGCTTGCTCTCCGGCGAGCCGTTGTAGGCGACCCCCACCTTGGCGATCGGGCTCGGGTGCGCGCTGTAGGCGCGCGCGGCGATCGCCACCGCGCACGGCGCCCCGTTGAGCGCCGCGCGCGTGTCGTCGCCGAGCATCGCGCGCCCGAACACGCTGCGCGAGCTCGAGCCCACGACGAGCACATCGGCGCCCTGTGCCTCGGCCTGGCGGTGCAGGCCGGCGCCGGGGCTGGAAGCGACCACGCTGACGAGCTTGGCCTGCACGCCGACCTCGGCGCGCTCGCGCTCGAGCAGCGCCAGCGACTCGTCGCGCTCTTCATCGAGCAGACCTGGGGTGATGGCGTGCAGCGGGTGCAGCTCTCCCAGGCGAACGTTCGCCAGCGTCAGCTTGCCGTCCGCCCCGGCGAGCTGCGCGGCGAGCGCGATCGCGTCGCGCCCGTAGGCATTGCCGTCAACTCCAACGAGCACGTTGTCGAACACGTCGTCTCTCCTTAGTAGGTCGGCTGCAGGGAGCACGGTAACACCGCCGGAGAGGCGTAGCATGGGGCGGTATGCCGGACGAGGTGGGCAGCACGTCGAACAGCGGGGCCGCCGGCCCTCCCGCATCGAGCGCCAACGACGGCGAGCGCTCCGAAGCGCATCCGCCGCTGCCGCGCGACAAGCGCGGCTGGCAGGTCGCGCCCGCACCCGACGGCCGCGGCATGCCCGAACACGCCAACCCCGGACCGCCGCCGCATCGCATGCGCGGCTTCTGGTACTTCGTGCTCGCGCTGATCGCGCTGAACTGGCTGTCGGTCCTGTTCTTCGAGCCCTCCACCGGCGAAGAACGCGTGACGGTGCCGTTCAGCCCGTACTTCCTGACGCAGGTGAAAGGCGACCACGTCGCGTCGATCTCCTCCAAGGGCGACACGATCCAGGGCAAATTCAAGGCCAAGCAGCGCTACCCCGCGAGCGACAAGAAGGCCACGCCCACGAAGCTGTTCGCCACCCAGGTCCCGAGCTTCTGGAACGGCAACCAGCTGTCGGCGCTGCTGCAGGAAAAGGGCGTGCAGATCAAGGCCGAATCGACGAGCACGAGCGAGTCGCTGCTGGAGGAGATCCTGCTCGGCTTCGGCCCGACGCTGCTGATCGTCGGCCTGTTCGTGCTGATCTTCAAACGCGCCGCGAAGGGCGCCGGGGGGATGGGCGCGCTCGGCAGCTTCGGCAAATCCCAGGCGCGGCGCGTGGACCCCGAAAGCATCCGCGTCACGTTCAACGACGTCGCCGGGATCGACGAGGCCAAGGCCGAACTCTCGGAAATAGTGGACTTCCTGCGCAATCCTGAGCGTTACGGCAGCCTCGGCGGGCGCATGCCCCACGGCGTGCTGCTCTCCGGCGCGCCCGGCACCGGCAAGACGCTGCTCGCGCGCGCGGTCGCCGGCGAGGCGCACGCCGCGTTCTTCTCGATCTCCGCCTCCGAGTTCATCGAGGCGATCGTCGGCGTCGGCGCGGCGCGCGTGCGCGACCTGTTCGCCAAGGCCAAGGAGGCGGAGCCGTCGATCATCTTCATCGACGAGCTCGACGCGATCGGGCGCTCCCGCCAGGGCCAGGTGTCGGTCACCGGCGCCAACGACGAGCGCGAGCAGACGCTCGACCAGATCCTCACCGAAATCGACGGCTTCGAATCCTCGCAGGCGGTGATCGTGCTCGCCGCGACCAACCGCCCGGACGTGCTCGACCCCGCCCTGCTGCGTGCCGGGCGCTTCGACCGGCGGGTCACGGTGCAGGCACCAGACCGCAAAGGCCGGGTGGAAATCCTCAAGGTCCACACCCGCTCGATCCCGCTGGACAAAGACGTGGACCTCGAGGCGCTCGCCTCCAGCATGCCGGGCATGGTGGGCGCGGACATCGCCAACCTGACCAACGAGGCAGCGCTGCTCGCCGCCCGCCGCGCCCACAAGAAGGTGCACATGGCGGACCTCACCGACTCGCTCGAGAAGATCATGCTGGGCGCCCCCCGCGGCCTGGTGCTGGAACCTGCGGACCGCGAGCGCACCGCCTACCACGAGTCCGGCCATGCGCTCGTGGGCATGCTCACGCCCGGCGCCGACCCGGTGCGCAAGGTCTCGATCATCCCGCGCGGGATGGCGCTCGGCGTGACGCTCTCGACGCCGGACACAGACCGCGTGTCCTACTCGCTGGAAGAGCTGCAGGCGAAGATCCGCGTGGCGCTCGGCGGGCGCGTCGCCGAGGAGGTCGTGTTCGGGAAGATCACCACCGGCGCCGAGTCCGACATCCAGCAGCTGACCCAGATCGCACGCCAGATGGTCGGGCGCTGGGGCATGAGCGAGACGATCGGCCCCGTGGCGGTCCTGCCCGACGAGGCCCAGGGGCCGTTCCTCCCTGGCGTCAGCGAGACCTCGCAGGAGACCCAGCGCATCGTGGACAACGAGGTGCACACGCTGGTCGAAAGCGCCCACCGGGAGGTCACGCAGCTGCTGGAAGAACACCGCGACCAGCTGGAGGGGCTCGCGCAGGCGCTGCTCAAGGCCGAGACGCTCGACGCGCCCGAGGCCTACGCCGCGGCGGGCGTCCCCCTCACCGAGCAGGAACCGGAGCCCGCGCCGGCGCCGGCCTGAGCAGCTCCACGCCGGCGCTGCTCGCGGCGAGCACGCAGCGATCGCCGCCGGCAGCTTTAGGTAGTTTTCCCCCATGCGACCACGGGTTTGCGCGGCTGCCCAAGGCTGCGCGGAAGGTAGGTTGAACATATGACCATCGAGGGCTCCCCTTCAAAGCTGCGGGTGCTGATCGCGGGCGGCGGCGTCGCGGCGCTGGAGGCGCTGCTCGCGCTGCACGACCTCGCCCCGGCACAAACCGAGATCACGGTGCTGGCGCCAAACAGCGAGTTCGTCTACCGGCCGATGACCGTGCGCGAGCCGTTCGCCTACCCACGCGCCAACCGTTACGCGATCGCGCCGATCGTGCAGGACGCGGGAGCGGAGCTGGTCGCGGACGAGCTCGCCGAGGTGGACGGCGCCAAGCGCGTCGCGCACACCGCGTCCGGGGCGCAAATCCCGTATGACGAGCTGGTGCTCGCCCTCGGCGCGCACGCGTCGCCGCGCTACGAGCACGCGATCACGATCGACGACCGCCGGCTCGACGACACCCTGCACGGGTTGATCCAGGACGTCGAGGGCGGCTACGTGGACAGCGTCGCGTTCATCTCGCCTGGGCGGATGGCGTGGCCGTTCCCGCTGTACGAGCTCGCGTTGATGCTCGCCGGGCGCGCGTACGACATGAACGTCGAGCTCAAGGCGACGATCGTGACCCCCGAGGACAAACCGCTGGCGATCTTCGGCGAGACGGCGAGCAGCGGCGTGGCGAAGCTCCTCGCGCAGGCACACATCGAGACGCTCAACTCGGCCTACGCGGAGATCCCCCACGCCGGCGAAGTCGTCGTCCATCCGGGCGACCGCCACCTGCACGTCAAGCGGGTGATCGCGCTGCCAGAGCTCTACGGTCCAGGCGTGCGCGGCGTGCCGCTCGGCGAACACGGCTTCCTGCGCGTCGATCCCCACTGCAAGCTGATCGACATCGATCACGTGTACGCGGCCGGCGACGCGACCGAGTTCGCGGTCAAGTTCGGCGGCATCGCCGCACAGCAGGCCGACGCGCTGGCGGAAGCGATCGCCGCGAAGGCCGGCGCCGAGATCACCCCGCAGCCGTTTCACCCGGTGATCCACGGCATCCTGCTCACCGGCGACGCGCCCCGCTACATGACCGCGCGGATCACCGGCGGGCAGGGGTTCAGCTCGGACTTCGACGTCACGCCCTCGTGGTCGCCGGCGATGAAGATCGCCGCCAGGTACCTGGCGCCGCTGCTCGACCGGCTCGACCGCGCCGGCGCGGCGAGCTAGGCGCGGCGGGCCAGCGCCGCTGCCCGGCCGCAGTTCGCCGTCGCGCACGCCCAGCGCGGCCGGCTACCCCGCGGGCGCGAGCGTCATCCCCATCCACACGTGCGCGATGCCGGCTTCCTCGAACGTGTCCGACTCGACCGTGAAGCCGACCTGACGGTATAGCTCGGTGGCCGCCACCTGGGCGGCCAGGCGCGCGCCTGTGCACCCGCGCTCGCGCGCGCCCGCCAGCGCGAGCACGAGCATGCGCGAGGCGATGCCCCGCCGGCGCCACTCCCGATCGACGGCCACGCGCCCGACTTTCGCGTGCTCGCCGGCCACCAGCAGGCGCAGCGTGCCGATCACCAGCTCGCCGCCGGGCGCGAGCGCCACGACGTGCCGCGCTTCGTCGTCGCGCCCGTCGAGCTCCTCCGCGACCGCCACGCCCTGCTCGCCGCAGAAGACGCGTTCGCGCACCGCGAAGGCCCCCAGCACCTCCGCCCGGCTGCGCGCCCAGCGCACGCACGCGGCGTCCGGGTTCTCAATCGCGGCAGCGGACACTCACAGATGCTTGCACGCGCGTGCAACGCGCACGCAGGCCTACGCGCCGCGCCGCCCCAGCTCCTCGCGCACCGCGCTGATCTGCTCGTGCACGTGCCAGATCCACTGTTCGCGCAGCGCGTCGATCGCCGGCGGCTCACCCTCAGCCCATCCCCTGTGGATCACGACCGCGGCGAACAGGGCATTGATGAGCAGCTGCGGGCTGTCTTTGGCCGCCAGGCTGATGACCGCGAAGAGCTCGCCCGGCTCGGTCACGCCGTACAGCTGCTCGAGCCCGCCGTGCCCGGAGTCGAGCGCCGCGATCAGGTCGGCCTCGGCGGTTGCAGCGCGCGCCTCAGCGAGCGCCAGCAGCGCAGCGCGACGCTCGGGCGCCAGCGCGTCGATCGCCGCGTCGCGCGCCTGCTCGGACATCGATGCGAACTCGGATAGGAACTGCAGCAGCCAGTCGTCGCCTGCGTTCATCGGCCTCGTCTCTGCGCCGCACGCTAGCAAGCCACCCGCGCTATTCGTGCGCGCTGTCCGGTGGGCCGTGCGCCCACGAGGGCTCGCGCGCGTGAAGGCGCAGCAGCGCTTTCCATGTGGCGGGCGTGAGCATCCCGTTCGCGGGCAGTCGATGACGGGCTTGGAGGTGAGCGACCGCGGTGGCTGTCTGCGTGCCGAAGAACCCGCCCACGGGCAGGTGTGCGCCGGCGGCGTTCAGCAGCTCCTGCGCCCACACGATCTCGTCGCCGTCCGCGCCGGCGCGCAGCGTGGGCAACGGCAGCACGCGGCGGGGGAGCGCGGCGGGCGGCGTTGCCAGCGCCACGAGCTCGTCCGGCTGCGCGACGTCGAGATCGAAGAAGCTGACGCCGGGAGAGCCGTAGCTGCCGGCGAGCGTGCGAAAAAGCTCGAGTTCGCTCGCCGTCGGGGCGCCCGCCAGCTGGCCGACGGGAACGATCTGGCGGCCGTAGATCGCGTTCGCGGGCAGCGCCGCCGCGTATGCGCCATCGACGCTCAGACCCAGTTCTAGCCAGTACAGCTGCGGCATGTCGAAGTTGAAGCCCCCCGGCCCGAGGAACACGGAGTAGGGGAACTGTGGGTGCTCGAGCACCTCCGCCTCCCCGGCGAGAGCGATCGGGAAGCTCGCGCCGAGCGCCGCGCGCAGCGCCCGCACATACTGCTGGGCCGCGTAGTAGCGCCCGTCATACTGGCCCTCCGCGTCCACCACCAAGCATTGCGCCCCGTCGCGCACAGCCGCCACCGCCACCGCCGCCTCGGCGAGGGGGTCTTCACCGTAGGCGAACGTCCATGCGCACACCGACAGTCCGGCCGCGCGCAAGCCGGCGAGCAGGGTTGCCGAGAACTGGAGTTCCGGCGCGGTGCCTTCGGCGGCCTTCACGAACAGCGTGCGCGCACCCGCCTGGGCAGCCTCCGCGGCGAGCTGTTCGGGGGTGCTCAGCACGGGCACCTGCGTGACCCACAGCGCGGTGCCGGCGAAGGGAGAGGTCTCGCCGGCCGCGCCGGCCGCGGGCGGCACACACGTAACCGCGAAGCTGCCAGCAAGGGTGAGGGCGAGCGTCAGGCGGCGCATCCGCTGGAGCGTTTGCTCCACAGCGTCAATCGTAGTGAGCCACGGCGTTCGAAGCCGTCGTATTCTGTAGCGATGGCGATTGGTTCCGCGCACAGCGGCGTCACACCGATTGCACAAGGTTGGAAGCGCACACTGCTCGGGGTGGGGGCCGGGGTGACAGTGGTCTTCGTCGTCGTGGCCCTGGCGGCGCTGCTGCTGTCGGGCGCCTCGCTGGCGAGCGACTCGACGGCGTTGGCACGCGTCTCCGTGCAGCCCTTGGGCGGCAGCATCAAGCACATCCAGGCGTTTGGCCCCCACGGGCAAAGCATCCCGATCGCGGTGCACGACGGGCGTCTGACGCCGCTGCGGCGGCTGGCGCCCGGCGAGCTGGTCGCGGTGGACGTCGCGGTGCGCCGGCCGGGGTGGATCGGCTGGGCGCTTGGCAGCGAACACACGGTGCGCCTGACGCTGCACGCGCCGCTCGCACAGGTGACCGAACGCTGGATGACCGTGCCCTCCGGATCGATGGTGCGCGTGAGCTTCAGCGAACCGGTGAGCACCGTCACCTACTACGGCGGCGCAGGTGGCGTGACGCACCGTGTGCTCAGTGGCAATCCACAGCGCACGGTCTCACTAGGTCACCAGCCGGCGACCGGCGCGACCGAGATCGCAGCCGCACCGCGGTCGTGGGAGACGGTCGGCGCACCCATGCAGGTCAGCTGGTTTCCGCCGTCGAGCTCGCCGGTGATGGCCTCGATTCCGGCCGCCGGCGACCAGGTCTCCCCCACGGCCCCGATTTATTTGACGTTCTCCAAGCCCGTCAGCGAAGTGCTGGGCGAAGGGCATCCGCAGGTGTCTCCTCACGTGCCAGGGCATTGGAGCGAAGCGAACAGTCACACGCTCGTGTTCACGCCCTCCGGCTTCGGCGCGCCGCTCGGCTCGCAGCTGAGCGTCCGCCTGCCGAGGAGCGTCGCGGTCACCGGCGCCGGCGGCGCTCTGCGCGAAACCAGACAGATCCAGTGGGCGGTGCCGCAGGGCACGACGCTGCGACTGCAGCAGCTGCTCGCCGAGACCGGCTACCTGCCGGTCGTCTGGCATCCGTCCGGCCCGCCCGTGGCGCACACGCCGAGCGCCCAGGCACAGGCGGCGGTGGACCCGCCGAGCGGCAGCTTCAGCTGGCGCTACCCGAACACGCCGGCGCAGCTGAAGGCGCTGTGGGCGCCGGGTGAATGGAGCGAGATGATGAAAGGCGCGGTGATGAAGTTCGAGAACAGCAACGACATGGAAGTGGACGGCGAAGCCGGCCCCAAAGTGTGGACCGCGCTGCTGCGGTACGTGCTCGCGGGCAAGCGCCTGAGCGAACCGTACAGCTACGTGTACGTGCACCGCGAAGTCCCCGAGACGATGACGCTGTGGAGCGCGGGCCACGTCGTCGAGACCTCGCCCGCCAACACCGGGATCGCGGGGGCGGAAACGGAACTGGGGACGTTCGCGGTGTTCGAGCACATCCCCGAAGGCACGATGAGCGGCACCAACCCCGACGGCTCGCACTACGAAGATCCGGGCATCAAATGGATCAGCTACTTCAACGGCGGCGACGCGCTGCACAACTTCGATCGGGCGTCGTTCGGCACGCCGCAGAGCCTTGGCTGCGTGGAGCTCCCACTGGAAGCGGCAGCCGAGGAGTGGCCGTACACGACGATCGGCACGCTCGTCACGATCGAAACCTGACGCGAGCGCAACCACGGGCGCCGCGACGGGTTGTGCGCTACATCAGAGGGCTACAGCCGCACACCCTCAGATCGCCGGCGAACGCCCTGCTGGGAGCGTTGACGGTCGTGCTCGCGCTCAGCGCGGCGCCCCCGCCGGCGGCCGGCGCGTCGCTCAGCTGGTCGGCGCAGGCGCTGCCCTCCGGCGGGCGCCTGGTCGCGGTGTCCTGTCCCTCGGAAGCGCTGTGCGTGGCCGTGAACCGCGAAGGCGACGCGCTCACCAGCACCGACCCCACGGCCTCCAACCCCAGCTGGAGCCCGGTCGCGGTGGCTGGCGGCGGCGCCGAACTGACCGGCGTGTCGTGCGCGCCGGGCGGACCGTGCGTGGCGGTGGAAAGCAAGGGCAGCGCGTTCGTGAACCTCTCACCCGGCTCCTCATCCTGGGCGCGCATGCCGCCCCTGGGCGCGGCCAAGCTCACCGGCGTGTCGTGCCCGAGCGCCTCGCTGTGCGTGGCGGTCGACGAAGCGGGCGACGTGTGGACGAACACGAGTCCCGGCGTGGGCGTGTGGACACCCACCGAATTCCCCGCCGAATCGGGGGAAGAACACCACTGGAGCGCCGTCTCGTGCGCCTCATCGTCGCTGTGCGTGGCGGTGGACGCGCAGGGCGAGCTGATCGCGAGCGCCAATCCGACGGGTGGACGCGGCGCGTGGCACGAGCAGAAGCTCGACGCAGGAGCGCTGCTGGCCGTCTCGTGCGCCTCCTCGGCGCTGTGCGTGGCGGTCGGCGAAGCCGGCGAGACGCTCGCCAGCGCCGACCCCGCCGAAGCGGCGCCCTCGTGGACGATCACGCCGGTGGACTCCGGTGAAGCGCTCACGGGCGTCGCGTGCACCGCGCTCGGGCTGTGCGCCGCGGTGGGCGACGCCGGCAGCGGGCTGGTGAGCGCCAACGCCAGCGCGAACGTGCCGAGCTGGTCGCAGGCGAGAGGCATCGACGCGTCCGGCCTGACAGGCGTCGCATGCGTGCCGAGCGGCTTCTGCGTGGCGGTCGACGACCAGGGAGACGCCCTGCGCGGGCACGTCCCTGCGCCCGGCGTCACGACGCTCGCGCCCACGCAGCTGACATCCGCCGGCGCGCTGCTCGCGGGCGTCGTGGAACCGAACGCCGCGACGCTGGGAACGTGCGTGTTCGAATACGGGCCGGGCGCCGCGGGCGCCGCGCTCACGCAGTCGCTGCCCTGCTCGCTCGCGCCCGCCGCGATCACCGCCCGCGCGGAAGTCTCCGCCCAGCTGAGCGCCCTGCAGCCGAACACCACCTATCACTACCGTCTGGCCGCCGCCAACGCGATCGGCACGGGCACCGGCGAAGAAGTCACGTTCACGACCGCCGTCTCGCCGCTGATCGCGCTCGTGTTCCCCCACCCGTCGATCACCGGCACGCCGGCGGTGGGGCAGCGCTTGACCTGCCACCCCGGCACTCCGGCGGGCACCGAAGCGAAGCTGAGCTACGCGTGGGTGCGCGACCAGATCCCGATCCCCGAAACCGACGAGACGACATACACGGTCAAAGGCCAGGACAGCGGACACCACCTGCAGTGCCAGGTCACCGCCACCGACGGTGGCGGCAGCGCGACCGCGAAAAGCGCGTTCGTGACGATCCCCAGGGGCGGCGTGCCCGTGTCGGCGGGCGAGACGATCGTGGGCGGCGCGACGTTCGCTCACGACAGGGTTAGGGTGCCGATCACCTGCTCGCCGCACGCCGCAGGCGGCTGCCGGGTCGCGCTGCGCCTGGCTGTCGTGGAGACGCTCAGCGACGGGCACGTGGTGGCGGTGGCAGCACGGGCGCCGCGGCCTGCGCGCGGCGCGGGGCATGCGCGCGGCAGGGAGGCCGGCCTACGGCACGTGACGCTCACGCTGGCCAGCGTGAGCACGCGCCTGCCGACGGGCGCGCATGCGACGCTCAGCGCCGGCGTCGGGTCGAGCGGCAGGCGCCTGCTGGGGGCGCTCAGGCGCTTCTCCGCTTACGTGTACGTGCGCGGGACGGTGATCGGCACGATCGAAGCGCAGCTCGCGCGCGAGCTCGTCACGCTCAGCTCATCCTCCGGCCACGCCGCCAGACATGCGCGCCGGCGTCCCTGACGCTCGCCGGCGTCGCTCGCTCGGCGCGCTCGCCGTGGTAGCCGCGCTGGCGCTCGCCTGCGCCCCGGCGGCCCCGGCCGCGCCCGGCATCCTCGCCGCCACCCCGTACATGGGCTGGGACACGTACTTCGCGCTCGGCGGCAACTACAGCGAGGCGACGATCCTGGAGCAGGCGAGCCAGCTGCGCGCGCTGGGGCTGGAGCAGCGCGGCTACCGCTACGTGTGGCTGGACGTCGGCTGGTGGCACGGCACGCGCGCCGCGAACGGGGAAATCACGGTCAACCCGAGACAGTGGCCACACGGCATGGCGTGGCTGGCGCGCACGCTGCACGCGGCCGGGTTCCTGGTGGGGCTGTACACGGACGCCGGCCCCAACGGCTGCGGCGGCGCGGGCGAGGGCAGCTACGGCCACTACCAGCAGGACGCGAACACGTTCGCCGCGTGGGGCTTCGACGCGGTCAAGGTGGACTTCTGCGGCGGCGCCGAATACGGGCTGAGCCCCGCGAGCGCGTACGCGGCGTTCCACGAAGCGATCGCGCACAACGCCAGCCACCGGCCGATGCTGCTGTCGATCTGCAACTTCCTGCAGCCCGAACAGTACGGCGAAGGCAAGCCGCTGATCGACGAATCTGCCTTCGCCTCCTACACGTTCGGCCCCAGCGTGGGCAACAGCTGGCGCACGGACACCGACGTGGGGGCCCCCGGCGACGTGTCGTTCACGGACGTGCTGCGCAACATGGACGCCGACGCCGCCGCGCCGCAGGCGGCCGGGCCGGGGCACTGGAACGACCCCGACTACCTGGGACCCGATCAGGGGATGTCGGTCACGCAGTTCCGCAGCCAGTTCAGCATGTGGGCGATGCTCGCGGCGCCGCTGATGATCAGCGACAACCTGGAAAAAATCGGCAAGTCGAGCCTGGAAGCGGTGGAGAACGGCGAAGTGATCGCCATCGACCAGGACCCGGCGGGCGTGCAGGGGACGCTGCTGTCCTCGTCGGGCAACGGCGAGGTGTGGGTCAAGCCGCTGCTCGGCGGCGCGCGCGCGGTCGCGCTGCTCAACCGCGGCTCCAAGACGCTGTCGATCAAGACCAGCGCGCACGCCGTCGGCATGCCGGCGGCGCCCAGCTACGCCCTGCGCAACCTGTGGACGCACACGACCGCGTTCACCGGCGGCGCGATCAGCGCGCGGGTGCCGGGCGACGGTACGGTGCTGCTGCGCGCCTCGCCGCGCTAGCTCTGTGGCGTGCGAGCAGTTCCCGTGCGCCGGCGAGCGCCGCGGCGGCCAGCACCGCGAGCGCGATCAGCACGTACGCGTCGGCGAATACGAGCTGCAGGGCGTTCAGGTGCAACTCGGAGTGCGGCGGATGGTCGATGGGCACCCACCAGATGACGTGCACGTAGGCGGGCAGCGCGGCGAGCGCGCAGGCGGCGAGACCCACGCGCGAGCGGCGCCTGCGGGCCTCGAGCGCGAGCAGCGCCAGCGCGGGCACGGCGAGCACCCAGTGGTGCGACCAGGAGATGGGCGAGACGAGCAGCCCGGTGAGCGCGCACAGCGCGAAGCCCCGTGCCTCTTCGCCCCTGCGCGCAGCCGCGGCCGCGAGCGCCAGGCCGATGACGGCGAGGATCGCCGCGAGGCACAGCCACAGCTCGGTGACGTTGGCGGTGTGCAGCACGCGCGCGAGCGCTCCGCGCAGCGACTGGTTGGCGGCGTTCTCGATCCGTCCCACGCGGTCCGGTTCGGCGAACGCGCCACCCCAATATTCGCGCGAGTCGCCGGGGAGCGCGAGGTAGGCGACGGCGACGGTGGCGGTGAACGTCGCGAGCGAGATCAGCGCCGCGCGCGTGCGCCGCGTGAGCAGCAGGTAGACGATGAAGATGGCGGGCGTGAGCTTGAGCGCCGCGGCAAGGCCGATGCCCACGCCCCGCGAGCGGGCGTGCCCGGCGCGGCTGAGGTCCCACACGACGAGCGTCGCGATCAGCAGGTCGATCTGGCCGTAGCGCAGCGTCGTCCACACGGGCTCCAGCCACAGCGCCGCGGCGGATAGCGCGAGCGCGAGCGCCCACCGCGCATGCGCCGGCCGGGGCCGGTCGAGTCGCAGCGCGAGCGCGAGCATGAGCGGCAGCAGCGCCAGGCTGACGGCGGTCAGCAGCGGGGCCAGCAGCGCGCTCGCCGGCAGCGTGAGCACGGCGAGCAGCAGCGCGGCGAACGGCGGATAGGTGAAGGCGAGCGCCCCTGGGAAGCGCAGCGCATACAGGTGCGCGCCCGCGCGCACAGCCGCGCCGCTGCGCTCGTACACGTGCAGGTCGACGAAGCCCCAGCCGTGGCCCATGTGGCTGAGCAGCAGGACGAGGATCGAGATCGCGTACAGCGCGCCGCCGAGCCACGGGTTGCCTCCTCCTCGCATCTCCTATGAGGGTAGAGCCGGCTCACACGCTTGCACGAGCTACATGGAGGCCGTGATTCAGACCGTGATTCCGGGTAGCCGACTTTAGGACGGGAAACAGCGGATGGCGTGCGCGCGCGAGGCGCGTAGCGTGGGTCTATGACTGCTACTGAGAGGGCCATGCACGCAAAGCCGAACGCCAGGGCGCCGACGCGCGTGGCGATCTGCGGCGGTGGGGTGGCGGCGTTGGAGGCGCTGATGGCGTTGCGCGAGCGCCTGCCGATCCACCCGCACATCGACCTGATCGCGCCCAACCGTGCGTTCGTCTACCAGCCGCTGGCGGTGGCCGCGCCCTTTGGGCTCGCCAGCACGCACCTGTTCGAGGTCGCCGACATCGCCAAGGAGTTCCACGCGCAGCTGCACGTGGGCGCGCTGGCGCGCGTGGACGGCGCCGCTCGCAGCTTGGTGCTCGCCGACGGCACGCGCCTGCGCTACGACGCTGCGATCGTGGCGGTCGGAGCGCGCCGCATGGCATGGCTGGACGGTGCGCTGTCCTTCGGCGGCGCCGCCGACGTGGACGCGTTCGCAGAGCTGATCGCACGACTCGACGCGGGGGAGCTCCAACGGGTGGCGTTCGTGTCCCCGCCGCTGCTCACGTGGACGCTGCCGCTGTACGAGCTGGCGCTGCTCACCGCCGCGCACATCGCCGAGCAGGGCGTGAACGGCGTCGAGCTGAGCGTCTTCACAGCAGAGGCGGACCCCCTGAGCATCTTTGGCGCGGCAGCCAGCACGATGCTGCGCCGCCAGCTCTCAGACCGCGGCATCCGCCTGCACGCGGGCGCGCGCGTGGAGCGCCGCACTGCAACCAGCCTTCAACTGAGTACCGGCGAGCAGCTGCAGATGGACGCGGTGGTCGCGCTGGCGCAGCTCGTGGGACCGGGCATCGAGGGACTGCCCGCGGACGCCGCCGGGTTCATCCCAGTCGACGACCACTGCCGGGTGGTGGGGATGGAGGACGTGTACGCAGCTGGGGACGGAACGGCGTTTGCGGTCAAGCAGGGCGGCATCGCCACCCAGCAGGCGGACGTCGCGGCCGAGCACATCGCCGCGCGACTCGGGGCCGTCGCGCAGCCGTCGGTGTTCAGGCCGCATCTGAAGGGGATGCTGCTGACTGGCCTGGCGCCGATGTACCTGCGGGGCAGCTCCTCGCTCACGAGCGCCGCCGGCGGCGATGTCGCCGCCAACCCGCTGTGGATGCCGCCCACGAAGATCGCCGGCCTGCACCTCGGTCCGTATCTCACACGTATGAGCACGCTCGGCGGGCGTCCAGTGCTGGAGGAGCGCCGGTCGTCCGCGCACGACGCGCAGGAGCTGCAGGCAGCCCACGGCGAAGCGCGCGAGCTGGCGCTGACGATGGCCGAGGCCGACGCCCGCGGCGGCGACTACCAGTCGGCGCTCGACTGGCTGGACGCGGTCGAACGGCTCGACGGGCTGCTGCCCAGCGGCTATCTCGCCAAGCGCAAGCTGTGGAAGGCGCTCGCCGCGGGCTAGCAGTGGGCTAGCAGCGCAGGCGCCATCAGCTGCCAGGGGGCCCAGGCGTGTTCACCGGCCTCAGCCGGTAGGGATAGCCGCTCGGCGTGCGGCCCGCGGCGATCTCGAGGAGTCGTGTGCTTGCGTGCGGATCGCGCGGGAGCTGCGACAACGAGGTGTCGCGGCTCCACGTCAGCTCCGCTTGGCGGCCGGAGGCGTCCGTGACCAGGTAGCTGAGGGATACCTCGTTGTGTGCGAGCGCCGACACGATCTCGTACGTCGTCGCGTGCACGCGGTTCGCGTAGGCGAGGACCTTCTCGCTCGAGGTCCAGAATCGGTCTGTCGTGGTGCTCGGCGCCGGCGCCGGCGTGTCGAGGGCTCGGGGGAGCTCCCGCAGCCGGTCGGCGAGGCGGTTCCACGCGCGCGCGTCCGGCAGGCGGCGCTGGCCGTTGGCGTGGCGGAGCTCGCCGATCGCCCCCCGAAGCTGCTCGAGGTGCTCGCGCCAGTGCTCCTCGGGGCGACGATCCACCAGGACGGCAGTCACCGACGGCAGCTCCGCGGCACAGTGCTCGAGCGCGCGCAGCGCGGGCAGGTGATCGAAGCGCGAGCGCAACGGGGCGGGCACCGCGCGCAGCAGCCCGCCGGCGTGCGCGAGCGCGCCGACCGCGTGGCGGAAGCGCTCCTGGCGCGCCACGGCCGCGGCGAGGTCCTCGTGGAGGCTCGCGAGGTAGCCGTCGAGCGCGGCGAGTGCCACGGCGATGTCCCGACGCAGGATGTCGGTGGTGCGCACCGGCAACAGCAGCCACGACGCGGCGACCGCCAACGCCGCTCCCAGGAGGATCGCCTCCAGCCGCGTGGCGACCAGACCCACACCACGCTGTCCGTAGTAGCCGTAAAGCAGCGCCAGCACGGCGGTCATCCCGCCCGCCCAGTAGGCGTAGCTGATCGAGCGCAGCCACAGCGCCACCGCCAACACGAAGAAGATGACGACGATCGACCACGCATCGCCGGGGGGAAACGCCCCGGAGAGCGCTGTGGCGGCGAGCGTCCCCACGCCGGCGCCGGCGAGGCGCATCGCGGCCTTGTGCACCACGTCGCCGCGTCCCCGGTTGCCGCTGCAGACGATGAACGCCGTGAGCACCACCCACGTCCAGTGCGCGCCGAACAGGCTGCGTCCGAGCGCAAACGCGCCGCCCAGCGCGGCGGCCATCTGCAGCGCCATCTTCGTGCTCGCGGCGATCCGCCTGCCGCTGCGCCGCGCCGATGGCGCCGGCGGCATTGGTGCGGGCCCATCCGCGGCGGGGACGAGGATGCCGCTGCGCTCGGCGAGGAGACGGGTGACGGTGACCCAAGCGAGCGCCACGAGCGCGACGAGCGCCGCCCACCAACGCCCGTCGGCTGCACTGCCACCGGTGGCTTTGGTGGCGATGATCGGCGCGGGGACGATCAGCATCGCGACCAGCGGGAGCGTGGCGAGCCGCCCGATCTGACGAGCCTTCGGGCCGAAGCGACGCACCCAGATCGTGGCGCTGATCGCGAGCACGAACAGCGCGTCACCGACGTCCGGCTGCTGGAAGATCCGTCTGCCGACCTCGTTGGCGGCGACGGCCACAAACGGCAGCACGACGGCTGCGAGCGCCCGGCCCCGGTGCGTGCGGTCGTCGGCTCGTTGCCCCGAGCGCCCGAGCGAGATCGCGAGCGCGACGGCCAGGATGACGATGCTCGTCGAGAGCCCCGCCGCGTGCTCGAGCGCGAGCGCCGTCGCGAAGCTCGCGAGCGTGGCGGCCATCGTGACGAGCGCCTCGCGCAGGTTGAGCAGGCCAGGGTCAAACCGCGCCACCAGCGCGTGGAGCCGCGCACGCACGCACGCCGTCCAGCCGCTCGGGCTCGCCGGCGCCGCGGCGAGCGGCTCCTCGACGGGATCGAGCTCGGCGATCGCGATCCCCGACTCGCCTGCCACCGAGTACAGCAGGTAGGTGCGCTCGTCCTGCTGGAAGATCGCCGGGTCGCGCAGCTGGCGCACCGGCTCGTCCACCCAGCCCCGCACGGAGGGCTCGAGCGCCAGCTCGGCTCCCTCCCACGGCTCCACCGGCTCGAGCACCTCCACTGCCGGCCCCGCGCGCCAGCTCGTCCAGTCGCCCTCCAGCGCGACCGTTGCGCACAGGATCCGCTCGGGGCGATCGCCGACGCGCGAGAAGAACACGAGCAGCTCTTCGCCCCGGCGCAGTAGGGCGCTGTGGCGCATCGAGCGATCGAACAGCCGCTGGGGGGCGCGCTCGAAGCCGCTGAGCCCGTCGGCGGAGCGATAGAGGATGCCGGGCATGGCGAGCGCGTACCACCACCCGTCGTACGCGAACACGCGGAAGTACGGCCGGCCGAGCAGCTGCGGGCGCGCCTGGAAGTGCACGCCGTCGCTGGACACTGCAACGCGCGTGTGCTGCTCGCGGGTGGCGGTGTCGAGGCCGTGGTAGTACATGCGCAGCGTGCCGCTCGCCCGATCGACGTGCACGTCGGGGGAGGCGATGTGCGGGCGCCGGCCCTCCGTGGGGAAGTGCGACTCCGCCAGCTGCAGCGTGCCGGGCGCATAAAGGCGCCACGGTCCCTCCAGGCGGTCGGCCGTCGCCAGACGGATGAACGTCCCGCGATGGTGCGCGAAGTACAGGTAGTAGCGCCCGAGCGGACGCTCGATCCACGGCGGCGCGGCGATCAACGACGGCCCGTTGATGTTGCGCCCCACGCCCGCGGTCGTGTCGCGGTGCACGATCGGGTTGCCGCCCAAGCGCGCCAGCGTGAAGCGCGAGCTGACGATCCGCCCACCTTCGCGGCCGGCACCGGGGTCGATGTCCGTCCTTGTGGTCGTGCTCATCGTCTCGCCATCTACGGGAAGCCCGGAAATCCTCATGGTCACTGTAGCCGCGGCTCGGCGCCCCGGCGCTGCTCGATTTGTGGTCGGTTCGGTCCGGCTGCGCCGGCACCAAGGTGACAGTGACCGCACACGCCGGATCGGCTGTCGCGAGCTGGACAGGACCCTCCGCGAGGAGCGGTAGCGCGGCGTACTGAGGGTGGGATGGGGCGGATCGTCGCCGTCAAGCCGCGCGATGCCTTCGCGCCCTACTTCGTGGCGACATCCCAAGCTGCCGCCGAAAGTCGACTGGGAACGCGGGGTGACAAAAGCGGGCGCGACGGGACTCGAACCCGCGACCTCTGCCGTGACAGGGCGCGAAAAAGTCGCCCAACGTCACCGAGAGTAGCCTACCTGCAGGGGAAACGCGGTTCTATGGCGACCCCGTAAGACGCTGGAAGAGGATGAGATGTACGTCGTGGGTACGTCGAAGCTGGCGGCCGCTGCGAACAGAGAAACGGGACCGGACCACGCCAGCTTTTCGCTTCGACCGGCTGTTGAGCGCTGCTCGTGCTCCTGAGCATCTCGGTCGACGGGGCGCTGGTACGTGCTCGTCGCGCGAAGCGGGGGCGAAGGGGAAGTGTGGGGTGAGATGCCGGAGGATGGACGCCGACACCGATACGTAGCAAAAGTAGCTGCTACTATCGCTAGTTATGATGTTGAGTGGACGCCCCCTTCTGGCGACGGCCGCCGACCGACGCTATCTCGTCGAGCGCGCCGAGACGGATCTGGTGCTCGGCCACGTGCGTGCGGGCATGAACACCTTGGTCTTGGCCGAGCGTGGGATGGGCAAGACGACCTTCCTACATCATCTCGAGGGGCGATTGGAGGACGAAGCAGGTATCAGCACCGTCTACCTTGACGGACACAGGCTGAGCGACTCGGCGATGATCTTGCTCGCCGTGCGCGATCGGCTGGAGGGACCACGCACCGCGATCGGTGAGAGTCTGCGCATGGCCGCACTGCCGTTCACACCGAACCCGATCGAGGCTCGTAACGAACAGGCGCTGCAGCTCGTCCGAGCACTAGCTGCCGAAGCGGAGAAGCGCCAGGTGTTCGCGTTGCTCGACGATCCCGATCCAGAAGTCGCGCACCGCCTGTTCGGCAGGTTGCGCGACGAGCTGTGGCAGACGGGTCTGGTGTGGGTCGTAGCGGGGGACCGGGCGCGTCGCCAGCAGTATCTGGCGCCGCCCGCCGACGCGTTCTTCGAGCGAATCGTGGAGCTGGCGCCGCTGACCGACGCGCAGCAGCGTGAGCTGATCCGCCGGCGCGTGGATCGTCGGGACAACAGAGAACTGCTGGATGTTCGGGTGCAGAGCGGCAGTCCGCGTGCGTTGCTCGCTTCGGTGCGCGACGCCGCAGACAGCACGGATGACGTCCAGGCAGTGCTGGCCCGCCGCGCCGAACGCGAGACGCGAGCCGCCAGCAAGCTGGGCAGGCTGGAAAGCATGATGCTGGCCGAGATCGAAGACGGCGCCGCCGCGAGCGCCTCCGACCCCGACTGGACTGGGCGCTTCGGCATCAGCCGCCAGCGAGCGCAACAGGCGCTCGCGGTGCTGGAGCGCGAGCAACTCGTCCGCGCCGAGCGCCTGCCGGGCCCAAACGGGCGCCCGCGCAAGGTCTACCGGCGAGTGGAGGACGTGTGACGCGCGCGCAGCTCGACTCGCTGCGAGCGGCGAACGCGCTGCCGCACACGTTGCGCTACGACCAGCTCGTGCCCTACCACGTGCCGTTCGACGAGCTGTGCGGCGGCAGCGCGGTGGAGGGCGAGCTCGCGCACTGGCTCGCGCACCGCGGGCGCGTAGCGTTGATCGGGCCGAGCGGCTCGGGGAAGTCAAGCGCACTTGCCTGGGTGCTCGCCCATCGGAGACCGGAGAACCTCGCCGTCCTGCGCATCCCGATTGCGCTCGCCGACGATGACACCGTCAAGACGACGGCCGGGTTCGCCCGTCATCTCATACGTCGGGTGATCGCCACCGCCCGTTTCGGGGACGGCGAAACCGGCGATCTGCGTAATCGCGCGGCCGACACGCTGCGCCGCGGCGGCGGTGCGCGGCAACGCTCGCACAGCTTGGGTCTGAACGTCTGGGTGCTTAAGGGAGAGCTCGCGCGCGAGCTGACTCGCTCAGGCGATGAGTTCGAAGAGCAGATCGGTGCCAGGGAGGTTTTCGAGGGTCTCCAGCGTCTTGTCGAGCTCTTCCGTGCCCGCGATACAGATCCCGTACTCGTGTTGGACGACACCGACACCTGGATAACTCGCCCGCATGACCGGCAGCCCGCGCAGCTTGCCGATGCGTTCTTTGCCCGCAACGTGCGCATGCTTGCCAGCGAGATCGACTGCGGCTTCATTCTGGCGGTGCACACCAGCTACCTCGACCTACCCGCCTATCGCGAGATCGCCCCACGACTCGAGCGCATCCGAGTCCCCCAGCTCGGTCAGCCCGAGACCGACCTTACGCGCATTCTCACCCACCGACTTGAGGTCGCCGGTCTCGACATCCCCCTCGATCAGATTTTCGAGCCAGCCGCACTCAAGGTTCTCGCCAACACTTACGAAGACCTACCCGACGTGAGGCGAGCGATAGCGACTGCCGCGAGTGCGATCCGGCTCGCCCTCGAGAACGACGACCTGGACCGCGTCACGCCCGCGGCAGTGCGAGCTGCCGCAGCAGAAGGCACGGCAGACGGGGCAAAATCGTGACCCGACTTGCCGCTCACCCTCGAGTTCGATTCAGATCGCAGGCGAGCAGACTACCGTCGTGAGCGCCAGCGGCATCACACCGCACACACGCAAGCGACTGTGGGGGCGTTCGGGTAATCGCTGTGCTTTCCCCGGATGTGAACAACGTCTGGTGGAGCCGACCAGAGACATCGCCGAGGATACGGTCGTCGGCGAAGAGTGTCACATCATCGCAAGACGGGACTCGCCGAGGGTTGCGAGGTCGGTAAGCCTGCTCACCGCCCAAGAAAAGGAGCTCTATGCGGCGCTGATCGCCGACAGAAACGGCTTTGAGAACTACGTGTTGATGTGTCGCGTCCACTCTGCCGTGATTGACGACATTGCGCAGAGTTACTCGGTCGCCGACGTGATTGAGATGAAGCGCACTCACGAACAAGCGGTCGAGAGCGAACTCACGGCGCCGTCAGTACCGATGAACAGCTCAGAAGCCTCAGATACGGGGTCCGGGCGTGCCGCCGCGTTTCGGCTGCTTGTGCTTGAGGACGTGCCAGCATGGGAGCGCAAGGCCGTCGCACGACTCGCAAGGTCCGACCCGAGTGCCCTGCAATGGCTGCAGTCCGAGGTGGGAGAGCCAGCCGATCCAGACATGGTGGCGGCGCTTATCCGGCGCTGGCCTAAGCAGCTTGCACAAGGCAACTTCGATCTCATCCACACAGTTGTGCGCCAAGCGGAGCGAGGTGCTAGATGGAGTGAGGCCGCCGACGTCTGGGAGCGCCTCGCTCACCGTGCAGAGGGAGCGCTTAGAGCTGACCACCTGGTTTGCGCAGCCGTCGACGCGAAGGTCGGCGGCGAGCCCGAACGCTATGCCACGCTCCTGGATGAGGCCGAAGCAATTGATCCGACCGCGCCTCGCCTACGACTTGTCCGTCTCGATGAAGTCGAGCTGGATCGTCGTGCAAGCGAGCAGCTCCAGGCTCTTGAAGAACTCGATACAGAGGACCCCGCCCTCGCTTCGATGATCAGCGTCCAGCGAGCACGAGCGGCCATGCTCATTCCCGACCTCGAGCTCGCCGAGACGCACCTTCAACGCGCAAGCGATCTGGACGCCGAGTCAATCGCGGTCGCGTCGATGCGTATCAACCTCCACATACAACGGGCGCGAATCGCCCTTCACGAAGACCGTGACTTTTCACTCGCCGAGACCATGAAGGCCAAGGAAGACGCCCTTGCGCTTAGGCATGACCTGATGAGCATGGGCCGATGGGAGGAGAGCGCCCGGGTGCTCATGCTCGCCGGCGATGTGCCAGCGCTGCTACGCGACTTCCCCGGTGCCCGGGAGATCATCATGCAGGCAACACCTGAGGAGCTCGCCGCAGGTGATGGCGCGATCGTACTTGGCGAAGCTGCCTTGCGGGTCGCCGCTACTGACTTGGCACTCACGCTGACCGCCAACGCCGAGCGCAACGACGCGATCCGCCGAATACGGGCCGCCGCGACAATCGATCTTCTCAACGCACCGGACGCTACGAGCCTTCAGGAACTACGAACGATCGCGCTTAGCGGGGGGCGAGAGAGCGAGAACGCGGCCATCGCACGACTCGTAGCATGTCTACCACCGGTCGCTGCGCCGTGGGATGAGGACGTCGCACAGGTCGTCAAAGGTGTGGGCGCTGAACGATTCGTTCCGTCACTACGCATCTACAACCTCGCGGCGACCGGCCATCCAGACCAAGCGCAGACACTCGCAGCGGAACTGCCTGACACCATGTGGGCCGCAGAGCTCCAACTCCGAGTGATCGGACCCAGCGGTGCATCCGCCGCCCTGGTCGCGGCAGCGGAGAAGTTCCTGCGCTTCGGGCCCGACGCCTCCGGACGACTCCTCGCGGCAACGGCGCTGGATAAGGCCGACCAAGCCGAGCGAGCAGGCGAGCTCCTGGTGACCATCGCACACGAGACGAACGCATCACCCATTACACGATCAAATGCCTTTGCCACGCTCCTGCAGTCACTCTGCAAGCGCGAGCTATGGGGTCTCGCACGAACCGAGTTCACCGCCTGGAAGCAACTCGCGCACGATCTACCTCGCCCCGATCAACGAATAAGCGAATGGGAAGTCCGGATCGCGCGGCATCCCCGGTAGTCCGCTTCACTATCCATGCGCCGCTCACCCCCGCTCTGCCCAGTGCGAGCGAGCGTCGCCCGACCGCGTGCCGGACGATTGGGGCTCGCCCGAGGCGGGCGTATGGGCGAGCCCCGATGACGCCCCTTGTGACCGAAAGCGGCCGGGAAACATCAATCGGCTGGTTGGCAGCCCCTATTCCGCGTTTGCCCTTCGGGCGAGGAGGATTGTTGCAACGTCGGTTACGTGGGCCTCAACGCTCTTGAGTTCAGCACCGCTGAAATAGTTAATAGTCTTGAGGAGTTTTGCTTTGTGTCTGATGACGTCCTTCTCAACATCAGCGCGGCATGCGACATGGAGGACGCCGTCGACGACGTCGATCGGAACCGCGTCCCCTAGTGAAATGCCAAAGCGCGCGTCGGGATGAGCTGGGTCACGATCAGCGAGGCCCCGCAACGCATCGATCCAGTGGGGGAGAACCCGCGAGAGAGCCTCCTGGTCGTCCATACTCGATACCGTATCGAAGCCGCTGAAGAGCGGCCGTGATCCGGCCACGTACGCCGACGGGCAGCAGCGACCATAGACAGCGTGCCAGGGTGTCCCTCGCGCTGCTGCTTCGCGGAAGCAGCAGCCTGGACCGGGCCAGGTGGACTCGATGCTGCTCGGCTACCAGACCGGAAGCCTTCGAGTGCGTTGTCGCCTCGCACGGCTGACACTACCGACGACCCTCGAGAGCGCCGACGCGACTCGGCACGGCGCCCGCCCGCACCGGGCGAAGCGGAAGCGCGCGCCTCGCCTGATCGCAAGCCCGGCGCTCGTCCGTTGCGCAAGCGCCGGGCGCAACCCATAGGGCGCTCGCCTTCTGCGGCGCAAAGCTGCGCGGCGATGAACGTCATGGCGGATCGACGCCACTAGTGGGCTTCGGGCACAATCCGGAATCGACCCGCGCGCTAGCTGACGCTAGACGCAGCCGCCGTGCCCACCCCCAACCCCTAGCTTTTCCTCATCTTCCGGTCCAAGAACCCGCTGAAAGGAAGCCTCTGTGCGTCTCTCGTCGTTCCGTGTCCGTGTTTTCAGGAACATCATCGACTCTGGCGAGATCAAGGTAGATGATGTGACGGAGCATGTCCCGCGCGGCGTAGAAATTGAGGTGGCGGTCCTCCTGCCCTCGTCCGCTGCCGTTGGCAGCGTGTAGGGCGACTCAAGTCCATTCGCCGGGGTTGACGCTCCGGCACGAAGACAGG
>Ga0335074_10000194_pt1 | contig 95896 bp, 85 predicted proteins | sample Lox_Sample_23_FD_206715 | JGI IMG/M metagenome (GOLD analysis project Ga0335074, IMG submission 206715) | Soil microbial communities from Loxahatchee National Wildlife Refuge, Florida, United States - Lox_Sample_2.3 | ecosystem: Environmental > Terrestrial > Soil > Wetlands | place: USA... | reverse complement strand
AGCGCAACGTCAAGCGCTGGCGTGACGGGGACATGCGCAAGCGCTGGACCGCCGCCGGGATGCTCCAAGCCGAGCAGCAGTTCCGGCGGATCATCGGCTACCGCGACCTCGCCCAGCTCGTGACCGCAATCGAACGTCACACCCTCGCCGCTTCACCGCAAGCCCCGAGCGACAGGAGACTCGCGAGCCCATTACCGTCTGACCGTCAAACCGTGAGGATCGCCGCCGAAGTTCCACGACGATCCGGACATCCTCGCAGGAGCGCCCCCAAGTCTCAATCGCGGCGAGGAAGTTGTAGAAGGTGCGCCGACTCTCTGTAGTCAGTGTTTGGCTGCTATGTTGCAGTTCGGCTTGAAGGATTTGGCGCGCAAACTCCTCGCCAGCCTTGATTTCTAGCGTGCGTTTCTCGCGTCGCTCGACCGCAGCGGATGCCAGCGATGAGGGCAACTCCGCCGCCTCTGCGCTGGCTTGGTGGCCCTCTGATCCAGCGATGATCTCTTTGAGGCAGTCGAGCTTCTTGGCGAGAACGCCCTGACTCCAGCGATCGTGGTGACGTACTCAGCTGATTGGCGGGGAGGGCCATACGACGCCGTCGGCGGCAGGGTTACCGTCGCCCGCCACAAGACCGTCGGTCTGCGCCCGCATCCACGAGACGCGGACGAGCAGCGCTATGTCGAGTGGCAGGCGCAGATCGGCTTCATCGAGGGTGGGCATAGCGACGGTCTTGTGCTGCTTGGCAACGTCGGCTTCCTGGACCGCTTCACCGTCACGATGAGCCGCTTCGCCCAAGCGCTCGCCGTGGAGGAGCGCACCACCTTTGACGAGCGCTGCGAGCAAGCCAGGCGAGTAGTTCACGCATCGCCATCGTCAGCGCGATCATGCGCCGCCAGGCGCGCTCTGGCAGCGCCGCGCTCGACGCCGAGCGCCGCCAGCAGCTCGACCGCGGGGTCCGGCGCCGGCAGCTCGAGGATCCCCGCGAGCACATGCTGCGGGCCTGGATGCGAGTGCCCGCGGCGCATCGGCCTGGAGGACTCGCTGAGCACTTTCTTCGCGCAAGGCGTGAGCCGCAGGTGTTTGCGCAGCACCATCCTGATCGTCGGCCGCGCAGGCACAGCGCTTCGATCGAGTGCCGGCAGCTGCGGCACGGCGGGCGGCGGGTCCATGCCGATCGCGACCAGCGCTTCGTTGTCCATCGCCTCGAGCGCCGCGCGCGCATGCTCTGCATCTGTGCCCAGTGCCTCGGCGACCAACGGCTCGTTCAGCAGCGCCACCAATACGAGCTCCGTGCCGATCCTGCGATCGCCACGGCGTCGCGCTTCTTCACGCGCGAGGACATAGGTCGACCACGGGTGGTACTCGCCGCCGGTCCGGCGCGAACCCTTGCCGGCCGCGCCCGCGCCTGCGGCCTCGCGCCGTTTCGATGCTCCGCTCATCTGCGTCTCAGAGCTCCTTTCCGTGCTTGGTGTGCACTGACTGGCGCGTCACGCCGAGCGCGTCGCCGATCTGCTGCCACGACCAGCCCTGGCGCCGCGCCACAGCAACCTGGTTGGCCTCCACGCGCTCTGCCAAGCGGCGCAGCGCAAGGGCGGCACGCAAGCCCACTGCTGGGTTCTCGGAGGTGGCCGCCGCGGCCAGGTCGTCTACGTTCATGGCGTCAGTTTAGATTGACGTAGCCGGTTTGTCAATATAGACTGACGGCTGCTCGGTCGGTGCAGACGTTCGACGAAATCTCGGCGGGTGTGTTTTGCGGCAACCACGATGGCCGCCTCGGTGGGGAAGATCGCGCTGCCGAAGGTCGCCCCGTGCAGCTAGACTCCGCTCGGCCGAATTGATCTGGCAGCTCTAACCAGGCGGGGGGCCGGCTGATGGGGCTTGCGAGCGCTGGTCAAGTCACCCCACATCTTGCCGCCGGTATCGAACCCACAACAACAGAGTCCAGAACAGGACGCAAAGCTGTCAAAGCGCCAGCGCTGGCTGCTCGCAGGCGCAAGCCTGCTGTTGGGCGTTGTGGTGGCGCTGCTGCTGGGACTTGGAGACACGGCTGGGCAAAGCAAGACCACGACAGAACCGGTGAGCACGACGGTCACCACGGTGATCGAACCGACGACCACCGAAGCGGTCACGAGCACCGCGCCCGCGTCACAACCGGCTTTAGGCAAGTCGGCCGCGAGCATGCAGCCATCGGCGAGCGTGAAAACCACCACCAAGCGCACCTCGACCGAAGTGCGGACGAAGCCGACTGCAACGCGGGTCACAACCACACCAGGTCACGGCGTGCTCGCAAGCGACTCGCTGATCCTGTTGTTGGTGGGCTTGGCGCTTGCCCTGCTGTTCGGCGCGGCGTCCGGCCAGCGCTTGAAACTCGGCATCGGTGGGACACAGGTTGAAGTCGCCCCGGAAACTCGTCACAAAGTGATCGTGGAAACTGAAGCCCTGCTCCCGAACGCTGGCCCGGAGCTCATCAAGCTGGTCGCCCACGGCGCTGTGGGCAAACTGGTGGAGGACTACTGGGGCGCGCCCGCGCGTCCTCCCGACAAAGAGATCAAAGCCGCCGTTGAGGAAACCCTCAGCACCGTCGGCGAGGTGGCACCCGCCGAGGTGGCGTCCGCCGAAGCGGCGCCTCCCGAAGCGGCGCCCCCGGCACCTGACGAGGGCTGAGGGGCCCGGCTGGCTGCCGTCAGCGCGACGGCCCGCCCGCCAGAGCGGCAAAGTCCTCGCCGGCCCCGGCGAGCACCCCAACCGCATCCTCAAGCGCCTGCGGTATGTGGTGTCTCCCCCAGCACGAAGCGCTCCATCGCCTTCGCGAACCCCTCCTGCTCGTTGGAGGCGGTTACGCGCCTTGCGGCGCGCTGCACCTCCGGGCTCGCGTTGCCCATCGCGATGCTGAGGCCGGAGCGGGCGAACATGAGGATGTCGTTGGGCATGTCCCCGATCGTCGCGAACTGGTTACAGGGAATGCCGAGGTGCGCGGACAGATAGCTGACCACCTCGCCCTTGTTTGCCCGCGGGTGGGTGATGTCCAGGTAGTAGGGCTGGGATTGCGCGGCGGACACGTGGTCGCCGAACTTCTCGCGCGCCTGCTCCGTGGTCGCAGCCACCAGGTCGTGGTCGTCTGAGACGCCCACGGCCTTGGCGATCTCCTTCACGCCGTCAAAGCCTTTCACCACCGTCGGCGCGAACCTCACCGTGCTCGACTCGCGATCCACGTGGGGAGCCGTGGGATCACGCACGAGCCAGTCGGCGCCGCTGTACAGCCACACGTCGAGCCCGGCGCTCGACAGCAGCTCGATCACCGGGCCGACGACCGCTGCGGGGATCGTCTTCTGCTCCAGGACAGACATGTCCGGGCGCACGATCAGCCCACCGTTGAAGGCCGCGATCGGCGTGCGCAGAGCAAGCGGCTCGATCAGCATCGACATGCCGCGGGGGGGACGGCCGCTGGTCACGGCGAACGCGATGCCCCGCTCGCCCAGGCGAGCGACGGCCGCGATCGCACGCTCGCTGAGCAGCTTCTCCTGCGTCACCAGCGTGCCGTCCACGTCGGCGAGCACAGCGTTGATCGGTGTCGCGCTCATCGGCTGGAGGATTGTAGGCGTGGGGGCTGACCCCTCGCAGGCTCCACGCATCGAGGCCCAACTGCCCGCCGTCGCCTACGGCACTGTGATCTTGAAGCTCCCCACGGGGATCCTGGTGGTGTCTTCTTCGGCTCGTATGAATGGTCCGGTGGCGTAGTCGAGGATCACGCTGCCGCTCGTGACACCGGGGGTCAGGCGGGGGCCGAGGGGGTTTTGGTCGAGCGTCTTGGTGAGGGTCTGCCCGGCGGCGATGTTCGGGCTCTGCGGGATCAGGCCGTCGTAGCCGGCGCTTGCGCCTTCGTCGATCGGCCCACTCGCGTATGCCTGTGGCGCCGTCCCCGGTTCATGCCACTCCAGTTGATATTGACCGCGCAGGCTCGCGATCGCCACCCGCGAGGTGAAGCGCACGCGGATCGCCAGCCGGCCTTTTGCGTCACGGATGGGCGTCGCGTGAATCGGCGTCGCCAGCTGTGCCTGCGTCGGCACGCCGACCGGGACCCACCCGTATGGCTCTGGCAGCGACGGCGCGCAGGCCCGCGCGCCGTAGGCCCACCGTTCGGCGGTCACCAGATGGCAAGTGGCGCCGCTTCGATAGTGAATCGCGGTGATCGGGCTGTAGACGGGAACCTCGCCCGACGCATAGAGCCCCGCGCGTTCGCGACTCCCGGCCGCGCCCGAGTAGCGGTGGGTGCTTCCCGTCGTGACAATCAGATAGGCGCCGTCTGCTCCTACGGTCGCGACCGTGTGGCGCCTGCCGCCCAGCGCATAGGTGAGGCTCGTGGCGTCGGGGCCGAGCATCCCGTAGTAGAGGTTGCGCTCGTCGGCGAGCGGGCAGGTGCTGAGCTTCGCGTGGTGGGACGGTGCGTAGGTGCCGGGAGGTTCGCAGTGCACTCCCGGCGCCGCGCTCGCGGCCTGGCTCTTGATCGTGACGCTGTCGAAGACCCGGCCGTGGCCGTCCACCAGCGAGCAGTTCAACCGTTCGACGTTCGTGCTCAGCGGGAGTGCGTGCGCACGGCCGTCGTTGCCGAACGCGCCGTCCTGGCCCAGCGCGACGAGGCGGCCGTCGAGCAGACGACCGACCTGCAGGCAGCCGACGCCCCGCGTCGTGCGCAGCACCCGCATTCCCCACGGCAGCCCGCCGTGCGGGTCCGGAGTAGCAAGTGGCAGCAGGCGCACGGTCCCCGGCGCGACCCGGCCGAGCCCCGCGCGCGGGTTGGCGAACACCGGCACGGACGTGGCGGGCGCGCCAAAGGAGATGAGCCCGCTGGCGAGCGCCACCGCGGCCCCGGCGAGCACGAGCGCCAGCAGCATCACCGGCACCGCCCGCCAGCGTGACACGCGCTGGCCCGGCCAGCGCCGGCGCGCCCTGGCGTGCGCCTCGCCCGGCTCGCCCACCCGACCGGGTGCCCCCCTCTCGTGTTGAGCTCGCGCGGCATCGACGAGCGCGCGACGCAGCTCAGGCATGGCCAGATCGCTCATTGGGTCTCCTTTAGTCGCGCCCTGAGCGCCCTCAGGCCGCGGCTGACGCGTTGACGGACAACACTCTGCGAGCACGACAGGCTCGCGGCCAGCTCGGGGTAGTCGAGCTCACGCAGCACCCGCCCGTTGACAGCAAGCCGCTGCTCGCGCGGCAGCGCTTCGAGCAGCTGCAGCGCGTCGCTCGAGGCGCGGCTCGCCACCTCCTCGACCCGCTCGAGCGCCTCGTCGGTGAGCATCTGCGGCGCCACCTGCATACGCCTGCGCGCCCGATCCTCCACCCGGCCGCGCTCCCACGTGTCGGCGAGCTCGTGGCGGGCGATCCCGAACAGCCACCCGCGCGCGCTGCCGGACTCCGCGCGGAACGCGCCGGCCGATTCGAGCGCGGCGGCGAACACCTCCGCCGTGAGGTCCGCGGCGATGTCCGCCCGGCGGGTCGCACGCCAGAAGAACCCGAGGATCTGCGCCTCAAACCGTTCGTAGAAGACCCCGAACGCCTCCGGATCGCTCGCGGTGAGCGCCAGCAGTTCGCCGTCGTCGGCCTGGGCGTAGTCGGGGCGCCTCATCACGAGGGATTCTGGTGCCGCGAGATTCTGTGACAAGCGCCGAGCGCTCCACGGAGCGGAGCGGATCGCGCGGATCGGCCTGATCTGCGCCGGCGCTAGGCTTCGCCTCGCGATGGTGCGCGCGCGGCTCTTGATGCTGGCGTTGCTGGGGCTCAGCCCGTTGGCTGCGAAGGCCATGGCGAGCGGCCCACAAGCGGCCATCGCTCGCGCAGCGGTGGCTCCGTTTCAGGACGCGCTGCGCCATGACGCCGCGTCCTTGTGTGCCGACCTCGTGCCTGCGGTGGCCGCCGAACTCGTACAGGGGGCTGCGCCCGCTGCTGGCTGCGCCGCCGCAGCGAGCCGCGAGTTCGCCTTGACCGCCCCCAACGAACCGCCGGCGGACGCCGGCTTGTCCTTGGAACCGACCGTTCAGGACCTCCAAGTGGTTGGTCAGCGCGCGACATTGAAGCTGAGCTTCACGTTCCTCACGGTCGCCAGGAAGCGTGGGATGACCACCGCCGCCATCCACCACGCGGGTCCGATCAAGCTCGACCTGGAAGAAGTGGGCGGCGTGTGGCTGGTGTCCTCGCGGGCGCATCTCGGGACCGCGCTCGGCTGCTATCTGCCGAAGCCTCGCCGGTGTGCTCGCGGCGCGCGTGTGCTGATCTTCTTCGTCGGTGAAGCCGAGCCGGCGCAGCCTGGCCTCGGGCTGCCGAGCCCGGTCGTCCCCGCGGGCCAGCGGCGCAGGAAGCGCGCAGTCGAAGCTGGAAGGCTTGACGTCGCACGGTCGGGCTGTCTGGCGTGCCATCGGATCGGCGAGAGCGGCAACCGGGGGCCGGGGCCGAACCTCACGCACATCGGCTCCAAGCTCTCGGAACACGAGATCGCCCGCGCGCTCGTGAACCCGCGAGCCCCGATGCCATCGTTCAAAGATCTCCCCGCCCAGAAGTTCCGCGACATCGTGCGGTTCCTCGCTGCATTGCGGTAGGCCCAGCCGGTGCTCCACCGGCTCTGATCACAGGTGCTGCACGGAGCCACGCTCCGCTCGGGTTTTCCCTACGCGGACTCTCGGGAGAGCCGTGTAGGCCAGGACGCGCCGCGAAGCCATCCTTGACGCCATCACAGGTCGGCACGATAGGAGCTTGACGATGCAGAACATCACACTACGAATTGGCGCACTCCTTGGGGTGTGCGCAGTCTGCGCGATGGCAACTGGTGTGGCGGACGCGATGCCACCCAGTACGCTGTCTCTGCAGGCGCAGAGCACCGAACTCGCCGCGGGCGCACTCGTGAACGTGGAAGTGCACTTCGGCAACTGTGCGCAGGCAGCGAGCGCTGTGCTCGAGAGCGACGGCGACCCCCAGGACGCCCTGGCGATCGACAAGGCCAAGCGGGCTCGCTGCGGCGAAGGCGAAGTCTCGAAGCTGTCGGGGCGCGTCAGCGAAGTCGAGCTGTCGAACACCCTGCACGAGGTCCTCGCGGGGTCGCTGAAGGCAACCGTGAACGGGTGCGCCTACCGGTACACGAGCTTCGAAGGACGTGTCACAGAGAATCCGGGGCTCGCAGTCGAAGGCAGCGGAACCGGCACCCTCACGAAGGCCCCGCGCGGTGCCTCGTGCGAACCTACACACCAGCTGGCTTTCCGCACGCTGCTGACGAGCGCGGCCACCCCGATCTTCGCGGCTGTTCACGTCAGCGGAGAATGGAACATCGAAGCCCCTTAGGGAACACGCTGAACTGCGGCGCGCGCCTGCTGCGTGCGCCGTAGGGGCCAGTGGTGCGGCGCCGCCGCAGGAAGGAGCGCCATCACGCTACAGGGCGCCCACGATGACGTGCCGGCACGGCTCGCGCCGAGCGCCGTTGATATGTCCAACGCCTCTGCGCATCACGCGCCTGGCGGTTATAGTCCGCTCCCGATGATGCGGAGCCAAACCAGGCGCAGCGTGCTGGCACTCCTGGCGCTGACGACGATCCTGGCGCTCGCCGGCCTGACGGGCAAGGCTGTGGGGTACTCGGCCGGCTGCGGGGAAATCCCGATCGTCTACGGGATTCCGCCCTGGGGCTTTCACACCGGGCCGCCGGCCGGCGCCAGTGGCGGCTACGCCCGCGGCCACGGCGAAATCAACCTGGAAGCGAGCACCGTCTCTGGGGTCATCTGCCAGGAACTGCACTTCCGCGACCAGCCGACCCGCGCGATCACGATGACCGTGGAGCGCCACCTCGTCTATCACTCACACTACGCGGTGATGTGGGGCTACCCAGGGAACATCATGAAGATCATCGTCCGCGTGCAGGCCAGCGACGATCCCGGATGTGAAGTCGGGACCGTCGGGCATGCGACGCTGTTCGCGAGCTACAACGGCGTCCGCAGCGACAGCGTCCAGTTCTTCTTCCCCGCAGCCTGCAAGGACCAGGACCACCTCTACCACGGGCCCGAAGTCAACAACCAGGTTCCACCGCTGTAGCCGGTCGGAGGGGCGATGGCGGGGCGCCGCAGCCGTGTGCGCGGCGCCCCGCCCGCCTATTCGGCGATGCCTTTCAGGAACGGCACCATGTGCTTGAAGAATTCGTTGATTTCCGGCGTTGCGCCCGCCGGGTCGTTGTGGGCGTATGCGTTCTTCTCTTCGATCAACGTCAGGTTCGACGGGGAGATGCCCGACTGCGCCGCCAGGTCTTCGGCCTCGTTGAGCGTCGTTTCGCCGCCGCCGAGCAGCTTGTCGAGTTCTGAGTCGATCGCCAGGATGTGCAGCGACTTGGGCAGGTCTTCGCCCATCGTCGAATGCAGGCCGAGCACCGTCTGCGCCGGGTTGGGCAGCCCGTTGCCGACGGCGCCGGTGTCGAGCGTGAGGCGCGCCGGGAAGTACCACTCGCTGCCGCTCGCTTCGCGTAGGCCCGTGCCGGCGAGCATTTCCGCGTAGCGTTTCACCGGCGTCAACGCGCCTTCGCCGTTCCACCCGTGCAGGCCGTCGCTTTCGGCTACTTCTTCGACTCCCTTGCCGCCGTGGATCTGTGCGGCGATCAACGATTCGGGCGAGGTGCCGACGTTGACCGAGTAGCCGTAGCCGGCTTCGTTGGTCACCGGCGCGATCGGCGACTTGAGGTCCGCCGGCAGGAAGGGGAAGCCTTCGAGCTGCGACGGTGCTTTCGGTTCCACCGTCGTGAGCGCGGTCGCCGTCGCCGAGAACAGACCCAGGTCCGGCGCCGGGATGCCCCCGAACGCCAGCCACGGGGTTTCGTTTGGCTGCTCCAGCTGCGCCAGCGATGCTTCGGCCTGTTCCTGGGAGATCGCCAGCGGGCTGCTGCCGCCATCGTCGTACACCAGCCCGGACAGGCCTTCCGCTCCAGGATGCCCGCCGAAGTCCCAGGTCGCGTAGGCGGTGACCACCGATCCGCCGAGCGAATGTCCACCCAGCACGACCTTGCCGCCGTGCGCTTTCGCCTTTTCGATCACCACTTTCAGGTCTTCGACCGTGCGGTTCATGCCCCACTGCTTGGCAAAGCCAACCAGCGATTCGGGCACCGGTTCGTAGTGGTTGGTGAACTTCGCCTCCAGTTCCGCGAACACTTCTTCGCCGATCTTCTGGCCCTCCGCAGCAAGTTCTGCGGCGTGTTCGCTGGCGTATTTCGCGCCCAGTTCCTCGCCGATCACGATGCCTTCGGCCTCCAGCTCAGGCGCGTCTTCTTTGGCGTATTTCAGCGCGTCTTCGACCTCGCGTCGCACCAGTTCGCTGGCGTGTTCGGCGGAGTATTTGGCCGCCAGTTCCGCGACCCGTTCTTCGAACGCGGGCGCCACGCCGCCGGTTTCTTCGAACGCCTGCGCGCTCACCTGTTCGACCACGAACGCTTCCACCTCCGCCCGCGCAAAGGCGGTCACTTTCGCTTCGACCGCCTTTTCCGCCTCCGGCGTCACGATCGCGCGCACTTTCGCTTCCACACGTTCCTGGGCCACTTTCGTGGCTTTCGCCTGATCCTGTCCCAGGTAGCCGAGGTAGTAGTTGAAGAACTGCTGCGGTGGTGTTTCGTCTTCTTTGGTGTTGGGGTTTTCCTGCTCGCTGGACAGTTCGCCGAACTTGTACTGCGTGAGCTCGGCCTGGTCCTCGAGGAAGTTCTCGCGCCGTTCCACAGCCCACACCTGCCAGCCGGGCGTCGCTTCGACGAGCGCCTTGGCGAACGGCACGAAGTACGCGGCCGCAGCCGAGGTGCCCGGCTCGAGCACGAGCACGTTACGCGGGTCCGTGCCCTGCGGCCGGATCTTGATGATCGCGATTTTGTCGAGCGTGACCTTGCCCAACTGGGGAGTGGTGATCGTTTCCGCCTTGCGTTCGCTGCGGCTCTCGTGCACCTTCAGCACCTGGCGCGTGACCGTCGCCGGACGCGCGCTTTTGGCGCTCGCCGCCGGCGCGAGCGCCAGCAGCGACGCCAGCGCCGACAGCAATGCACACACGGCCAGCGCCGGCCGGCCCAGTCCGCTCGCGCTGCCGCGCACCCCCACGCTTGCAAGCGCTCCTGTCTCCCCAAGCATCCCTCTCTCCTTTGCCTCCACGGTGATGGCCGAGCGAAAACACCGCCGGCACCAGTTGCCATCCCCGACAGTACGCCTGCGCGCGCGCCGAGGCAATGACGTTCTGCCGAAGTTGACCGGCGTGCTTTGTGCATATGCACAAGACGCGGCCAGCTTCGCGCTCACTCCGCCGCTGCGCCGCGAGCGGGCATCGCCGCGTCCTGTACCGGGCTCAGCTCGTGCGCGAGCGCGACGTATGCGCACGCGAGGTCGCGCGGGCTACCAAGGTCGAGGCCGGCGATCTCTTCGATCCGGCGGATGCGATAAGCGAGCGTGTTGCGGTGCACGTGCAGCGCGGCGCTGGTGGCCGTGCGATCGAGGCGGCAGGCGACGAGCGCCCGCAACGTGTGCGCCAGCTCGCCGTGGTCGTCGTGCGCGAGCGGCGCCAGCACGCGCTCGCTCAGACGCGCGATCAAGCGCGGCGAGCGCTCCAGCAGGATCTCCAGCAGGTGGTCCTCGGTGCTCAGCCTGCCGAGCAGCCCGACGCGGCGCGCGTGCTCGACGAGCAGCGCGACCTCCTCGCGGGCGCCCGCGAGCTCTGCGCGCGGCGTGGGCTCGCCGATCGCCAGCACCACGCTCGGCCCCTCGCCGAGGTCGTGCAGCCCGAGCGCCCGCCACGCCAAGCCGACCACGCTGTCGCTCTGCGTCACCGCCAGTCGCCAGCCCGCGCGCCGCATGCGCGCGGCCAGCGCCGCGTAGGCGCGTGGCGGCCGTCCGGGGATCACAACGGCGAACGGACGGTAGCTGCCCTCGACCGGCACGCCCAGCCGCTCGGCGAGCTCGCTGTCGGCGCCGTCGAGCGGCGCGGCTACGCACAGGCGCTCGAGCAGCGTGCGTGTCAGGCGCTCCTCCTCTGAGACGAGCAGCTCGCGCTCCGCCATGTAGGTCTCGGTGACCACCGTCGAGACGAGGTCCACGTAGCGCGCCAGTGGCGCGGCGAGCTCCAGCAGCACCTCCGTCTCGTCCTCGTGCGCATAGCGGCGCAGCAGCTGCCATCCGAGCTGGTGGGCCACGCCGAACGCTCTGAGCAGGTCCTCCAGGCGAAAGCCCTCCGCCGCGCGGGCGCGCGTCCATTCGCGCAAGGGGGCGAACTCGCTGGCCGGCGGCAGCGCTCCTGTGGCGACGAACCGCGACCAGCGCCGCAGCGTGCGCTGCAACCCGCGCACCACGTCGGCGCGCGCGTCCTGCGAGAGCGGGTCGACCGTGAGCGAGGGCGACGCGAACGCCGCCGCGAGCTCCTGAGCGGCCTGTGCTTGCGGGATGCGGGCGACGATCGCGCCGGCCTGGGCCCACGTGTCGTGCGCGCTGGACATGCCCACGTCGAAGTGTATGCAGCGGGTCGCGCCCTCCCAGCGCGGCAGCGCGCGAACACGAACAAGCATGCGCGCGCGGACGACGCGTGGCATGCTGTGCAACGAAAGGAGGCGTGATGGCGACCTGTACGCATCTTGACCACGTCCACGTGAATGAGCTCCCGGCCGCAGTCGACGGCTGCGAGGACTGCCTCGCCAGCGGCAGCAAGTGGCTGCATCTGCGGATCTGCTTGGAGTGCGGGAAAGTCGGCTGCTGCGATGACTCCCCCGAACGGCACGCGCGCGCACACGCGCAGCACAGCGGCCATCCGATCATCCGCTCGATCGAGCCGCACGAGGACTGGTCGTGGTGTTTCATCGACGATCTCGCGCTGCTCATCCCCGACGTCCACGGCGAACCGCGGATACCGCCTTCGCCGTTGCTCAGCTGAGCGCGCCGCCGCAGCCTCGCCGGCAGCGCCAGCGTCGCCTGCAGGGCCTGCGCATACGTCCAAAGCCCAGCTCGCGCAAGCTGGCCAGCTGGCCCTTCCCGCCTGCTGCCATGCATGGCAGCCTCAGGCTGCCATGAGCGGCGATCCAGAGATCATCGGCGGTCCCACCCCGATCGTCTCGCTGCGACCGGGCGACACCTATCGCTGGAAGGTGCAGCACGGCACGGCCGAAAAGCACGTGTACGTACAGATCGCGGACGCGCTGAGGGCGGAGAACACCGAGGAGCCACTGCGGTCGGGGATCGCGACCAAGGGCGAGTCGGTGCTCGTCAGGCTGCTCGCGCGCGGCAACGTGCCGGTGCGCATCAAGATCACCTCGGCCGGCATCACCGAGGTCGGCGTGGACCGCCGCGCGCGCCCGTGCCTGCTGTGAGCTGAAAGCCTGCACGCCGCAGGCGCTTCAGCCGCACACGCACGCCATCGCGGCTAGACCGTCGGCGCACGCTCAAGTTTCCACGCGCCCTGACGATAGGGGGTTAGGCCGACAAGAAGTCGGTTCGGGACCTATCAACAAACGTCATCAAGGAGATGAACGCATGTCCCTGACGATCAACACAAACCTCGAGGCCATGAACGCCTCGCGGAACCTGAACAACACCGAGAGCAGCCTCTCGCAGACGATGCAGCGTCTGTCCTCGGGTCTGCGCGTGAACACCGCCGCCGACGACGTCGCCGGCTACGCGATCAGCCAGAGCCTGCAGGCTCAGGTCAACGGCCTCAACCAGGCCGGTCAGAACATTCAGGACGCCGTCGCGCTCGCACAGACCGCGCAGGGTGCCCTGAACGACATCAACACGATGCTCCAGCGCATCCGCGAGCTGGGCGTCGAGTACCTCAACGGCACGACTTCCGAAGAAGACAAGGAAGCGATCTCCTCCGAGGCCGAACAGCTCGTGGAAGAGATCAAGCGTGTCGGTGAAACCACGCAGTTCAACGGCGTGGACCTGCTGAAGGGCGAAGAAGAAATCACCTTCCAGGTCGGTGCCGACGACAAAGAAACGATCGGCGTAAAAACGATCGAACTGTACAAAGAAATCGAAGACATCAAAGGTGTGCTGGAAGCCGAAAAAGAACCGCTGAAAGAAATCGACGAAGCGATCAACAAGGTGTCGAAGCTCGCCGGTGAATTCGGTTCGGTGCAGGACCGCATCCAGTTCACGCAGAGCAACCTGGAAGTTTACAGCCAGAACCTGACTTCGGCTGTGAGCGCGATCACCGACGTGAACATGGCCACGGAAATGACCGAATTCACCAAGCTGCAGGTTCTGCAGCAGGCCGGTGTGTCGATTCTCGCCCAGGCCAACCAGCTGCCCGACGCGACGTTGAAGCTGCTGGAAGGCTGATTCAGGCTGATCCAGATCTTCCTCAGCGGTGGCGCCCAGTGACGACGCCACCGCTGTAGCGAAGAGCGCGCCCCGGCCTGAGCACGGCACGGTCAGGGTCGCTTGACATCGCCTGCGGCGATCCGCCGCCCGAGCGGCAAGCGCAGGCCGGCCCACGCGCACTAGCATGCCGCTCGTGAGCGGCCTGGCACACGCCGGTGGACTGGCCTACCGGCACGCCGGCGAGGCGGATGCCCCGGCGGTCGTGCTCGTGCACGGCTACCCCGAGTCCTCCTACATGTGGCGCCACGCGCTCGAGCAGCTCGCCGGTGCGGGCTGGCGCGCGCTCGCCCCCGACCTGCCCGGCTACGGAGACTCCCAGCCCGACCCGCCGGGCACCTGGGAGCACCACGTGCAGGCGCTCGAACGCTTCGTGGGCGAGTTGGCGCCCGGCCCGGTCGCGCTCGTCACACACGACTGGGGGGTGATGATCGGCCTGCGCTGGGCGTGCGAGCACCCCGACGCGGTGGGTGCCCTGGTGATCTCCGACGGCGGCTTCTTCTCCGACCGGCGCTGGCACGACCTGGCCAACGTGATGCGCACCCCCGGAGAGGGCGAGGCGCTGCTCGACGCCTACACGCGCGAGGGCTTCTACGCGGCCATGCGCGCGGTCTCCAGCGGGATGGACGACACTGCGCTCGGCGAGTACTGGAAGGGATTCGCGGGCGAGGAGCGCCGGCGGGGCCAGCTCGAGCTCTACCGCTCGGGCGACTTCGACAAGCTCGTCCCCTACCACGGGCGCCTCGCCACGCTGGGGCTACCCGCGCTGATCGTGTGGGGCGCGCAGGACCGCTTCGCCGGCGTGAAGATGGCGCACCGCTTCCACGACGAACTTGCCGGCTCCGAGTTGCTCGTGCTCGAACAGGCCGGGCATTTCGTGTGGGACGACGAGCCACAGCGCACCTGTAGCGCGCTCGTGGAGTTCCTCGCGCGCCGTCTGCGCTAGCCGCCAAAGCGACGCGCCGGGTCGTGTCGTCCCAAAGGGGACGTGCGATGTCGTCCGAAAGGATCGCCCGGTCGTCCACCGCGCCCAGCCATAGCTCAAAGTCGCCGCGCCAGCCGCCGATGCGTGCGCGAACCCAAGGAACGGGAGCGAAGGTGTCCAACATCGTTAGTCGGCAGGGAAAGCCAAAACTTCAGCTCACAGTCGCGCTCATCGCGTGCAGCATGTGGATCGCAGGGGGCGCCGCGAGCGCGCAGGCCGCCACGGGCGCAGTGCAGCCGCTCTCCGCAGCGCCGTCCTCGACCCAGCCCTACGCGGCCTGTGCGCCGCAGCCGGCCGGCGTCGCCTCCTGCCAGACGGTGATCGTCCCCGCCGCCGCGAAGCTGGACGCGATCGCGCCCGCCGCCGCCGGCGTCGCCCCGGCCGACAGCGGCATCGACGGCAGCGGCCTCGCGCCCGCCGACCTGCAGGCCGCCTACAAGCTGCCCTCCAGCAGCGCCGGCAGCGGGCAGACGGTCGCGCTGGTGGACGCCTACAACGACCCCACCGCCGAATCCGATCTCGCCGCCTACCGCTCGGCCTACGGCCTGCCCGCGTGCACCAGCGCCGGCAACTGCTTCCAGAAGGTCAACCAGACCGGCGGCAAGAGCTACCCGCCGCAGCCGAGCGCCGAAGACGGCGACTGGCCGGTCGAGGAGTCGCTCGACCTGGACATGGTCTCCGCCGTGTGCCCCAACTGCCACATCATCCTCGTCGAGGCCAACTCAGCGAGCATCGAAGACCTGGGCGCCGCAGTCAACGAGGCCGTAAAACTCGGGGCCACCGAGGTCTCCAACAGCTACGGGAGCTTCGAGTTCGAAGGCGAGACCGCATACGACGCCGACTACACCCACCCCGGAGTGCCGATCACCGTCGCCAGCGGCGACTACGGCTACGACAATGAAGAGTATGGCGCCGGGCGCCCCAGCTACCCCGCCGCCTCCCCGGACGTGATCGCCGTCGGCGGCACCGAACTGGTCGAAGCGAGCAACTCCCGCGGCTGGAGCGAGACCGTGTGGGCGCGCTCGGGAAGCGGCTGCAGCCTGGTCGAGCCGAAGCCCAGCTACCAGACGGACTCCGGCTGCTCGAAGCGCACCACCAACGACGTCTCCGCCGCCGCGGAAGACATCTCCATCTATGACACCTCCGGCGTCGTCGGCGAAAAACTGAGTGGCTGGCTGACGGTCGGCGGCACCAGCGCCGCGACCCCGATCATCGCCGCCTACGAGGCCCTGTCGGGCAGCGAAACACGCAGCGAAGGCGCCGCCGCCCTCTACAAGCACAGCTCCGCCTTCTTCCCCGTCACCTCCGGGTCAAACGGCAGCTGCAGTGGCTCCTACCTGTGCACCGGCGGCTCCGGCTACCGCGGCCCGAGCGGCGTGGGCACCCCCGATGGTGTGATCTCCTCCTCCTCGCCGCCCGCGCCCTCGATCGCAGTCAGCTCCGTCTCGCCCAGCGAAGGCCCGACCGCCGGCGCCACCACGATCACGCTCAAGGGCAGCGGCTTTCTCAAAGGCGCCACCGTCGAGGTCGGTTCGAGCAAGGCGAGCTCCGTGGTCGTGCGCTCGGAAAGCGAAATCACCGCCAAGACGCCATCGGGGTCGGCCGGCGGCGAGGAAGTGAGCGTCACCGACACCAACGGCACCTCCAAAGAAGGACCGAGCTTCACTTACGTCGCTCCCCCCAAGCCGGCCGTCAAAGCGGTCAGCCCCGACGAAGGAACGACCCTCGGTGCCACGATCATCACGATCACCGGCTCGGGCTTCACCAAAGGCGCGACCGTCGCGCTCGGCTCGACGAGGGCGACCTCCGTGGTGGTTCACTCCGAAAGCGAAATCACCGCCAAGACACCCGCCAGCTCGGCGGGCAGCGCGGAAGTGGTCGTGACCGACGCCAACGGCGTCTCCAGCGGCGGCCCAAGCTACAAGTACGTGGCACCCCCGCCGCCCACGGTCGCCTCGATCACCCCCGCCGAAGGCTTCACGTTCGGCACCAGCCAGGTAACTATCACCGGCTCCGGCTTCATGAGCGGCGCCAGCGTCACGATCGGTGGCGCTCGCGCGAGCGCGGTGAAAGTGCTCTCAGAAACGGAGATCACCGCCAAGACGCCCGCAAACGCCGCCGGCAAGGCTGAAGTGGCGGTGAGCGACAAGGCCGGCACCTCCAGCGGCGGGGCCGACTTCACCTACGTCGTGGCGCCGCTGCCCGCGGTCAGCGCGATCGCGCCCGCCGAAGGCTCCACGTCGGGTGCGACCGTGGTGACGATCAAAGGCAAAGGGTTCCTGCCCGGCGCGAGCGTCAGGATCGGCAGCAAAGCGATGGCGGTCGACGTGGTCTCGGAAACCGAGATCACCGCGCGCACTTCCTCGCACGTTGCCGACAGCGAGGAAGTGATCGTCAGCGACAAAGGCGGCGTCTCCAGCGACGGGCCCACATTCACCTACCGCAAGCCGGCCCCAGCCGACACGGCGGCGCTGACGCTCACGTGCACGGGCTCACAGCGATGCGCCGGGGTGCTCGAACTGAGCGCCCCCGCAACGACGCGCGCCGCCAAGAGCGCCGCGCACGCCGCGGCGCTCACGCCCAGCACCCAGCCGGCCACGGTCAAGATCGGTGCCGCCGCCTACTCGATCGCGCCAGGCGGGCACGCGACCGTCAAGGTCACGCTCAACGCCAAAGGGCGCGCGCTGCTGCGCTCCGCTCACAAGGGCGTGGGGGTGACGCTGGCGGTTGCCGGCGAAGGCGGGACATCGCCAACCTCCGAACTCAAGAACGTTCGCCTCGACCTGATCCGCCGGTCACACGGCTCAGGCGGGCTCGAGCGCTCCGCGGCGTCCCAGTCGGGCGGGCTCGCCGCGGTGTCCGTCGGCGCTGTCTGACAGGGACGGCGCCGGCGGCGCGCGGGGACTCGGCGTCAGCGCGATGACGCCGAGTCCGGCCGCGCCGCACGCGCAACCGGCGCGCGCCCCAACTCAGCGACGCGGCTTCTGGCGTTCCACCGCTTCCGCGAGCCCCGTCAGGCTGATCTCAAGCGCCGAGGCGATGCGCCGGACCGTCGTCCACGTGGGGTTTGCGTGGCCGCGCTCGATGCGCGCAAACGCCGCCACCGTCAACCCCGCGCGGTGCGCGAGATCCTCCTGAGTATCGCCCCGCTCGACGCGCATGCGCCGCACGGTGGTTGCGAGCGCTTGATCCGCCTGCATGGGGGCCGACACAATAGAAACATTCGCATTTCGTCAGTAGCAAGATCCAGATAGCATGCTGCTGGCATCTTGCTGCCCCACGCCGTCCCCACAGTCGGCACTCGTCCGGAGGGGGTGCCGGAGCGGGTGCTTGTACGTGCAATCATTGGCCTATGAGCACCATTGCCATCACCCACTTCACCGACCCCGGCTGTCCCTTCGCCTACTCCGCCAGCCCCGCGCTCGCCGTCCTGCGCTGGCGCTACGGCCGGCAGCTGAGCTGGCGGCTCGTGACGATCGGGCTGTCCGAGGACCCCCAGCGCTACATCGACGACGGCTACACGCCCACGCGCTCAACGCTCGGCCAACACGGCTATTTCCAGCGCTTTGGCATGCCGTTCCTGTTCGCGCCGCGTGCACGCGTGCTCGGCACCGCACGCGGCTGCCGGGCGATCGTCGCCACACGGCTGCTCGCACCAGGCCGCGAGGAAGAGGCCCTGCGCGCCCTGCAGCTCGCGTGGTTCACCACGCAGCTGCTGCTCGACGAGGACGCTGACATCGCCGCCGCGCTCGCCCGCGTGGAGGGCCTCGACGTCGAGGCCGTCGTCGGCGCGATCGACGACGATGCCACGCTCGCCGCCTACGAGCAGGACAAGCGCGAGACGCGCCAGGCGCAGGGCGGGCCGACCGACTTCCAGGGCAAGGCGCGCCAGACCGACGGGCCCGTGCGCTACTCGGCGCCGTCGCTGATCTTCGAGAACGGGGCCGGCCAGCGTCTGGAGGCCGGCGGCTTTCAGACGATCGAGGCCTACGACGTGCTGATCGCCAACCTCGACACCACGCTCGCGCGTCAAGCCCCCGCCGCGGACCCGCTGCAGGCGCTGCGCAGCTTCCCCGCCGGTCTCGTCACCCAAGAGCTGGCAGCGATCATGGCGCACAACAACCAGCAGCCCGATCGTCACGCCGCCGAGCGCGCGCTGATCGAGCTGCTCGGCGAAGGCGCCGTGCGGCGTGAGGCGCTCGGCGACGACGCGCTGTGGTCGCCGGCCGCGCTCCCCGCGCACACGCCCACGGCCGAGCGCGAGGCCGCCGTCGCACACGGGTGAGCGCAGCGTGCGCCGCGCAACGGTGCCGGCGTCGCGTACGCGTGCCGGTGGCGTCGCCCGCCGGTGAGCGCGCGCGAGGAAAGTCTCACCGCGGGCCAGTAGCCTCCAGCGGCTGACATGTCCGTGCACGTAACCCTCCCCGACGGCAACGCGCTGCAGTTGCCCGACGGCGCCACCGGCGCCGACGCCGCCGCCGCGATCGGCCCCGGCCTCGCACGCGCCGCGCTGGCCATCGAGGTCGAGCACACCGACAACGGCCATGAGCTGCAACTGCGCGACCTAACGCGTCCACTGCCCGATGGCGCGCACATCGCGATCCTCACTAAAAATGATGGGCCGCAGGCCCTACAGCTGATCCGCCACGACGCCGCGCACGTGCTCGCCGCCGCCGTCATGGAACTGTACGAGGGCGTCAAGATCTCGATCGGGCCGGCGATCGACGAGGGCTTCTACTACGACTTCGAGTTCCCCGCCGGCGTCAGCGTCTCCGAGGCGGACTTCCCGCAGATCGAAGAGCGCATGCGCGCGCACATCAAGGCCGCCGAGGCGTTCGTGCGCGAGGACGTGCCCGTCGCGCAGGCGCGCGAGCGCTTCCTCGCCGCACATCAGGACTACAAGGTCGAGTTGATCGACGACCTCGTGCGCGGCACCACATACGGCGCCGGCGCCGACGAGGGCCACACCCCTGGTCGGGGCACAGGCGGTGGCGCCCGCGTCGAGCGCGTCTCGCTGTACACCAACGGGCCGTTCACCGACCTGTGCCGCGGCCCGCACGCGCCCACCACCAAGTCCGTCGGCGCCTTCAAGCTCAGCTCCGTCGCCGGCGCCTACTGGCGCGGGGACTCCACCAACACGATGCTCACGCGCATCTACGGCACCGCCTTCTTCACCAAGGCCGAGCTCGAGGAGCACCTGCAGCGCATCGAGCAGGCCAAGGCGCGCGACCACCGCAAGCTCGGGCGCGAGCTCGGCCTGTTCACCTTCTCCGAGCTCTCACCCGGCGCCGCCTTCTGGCTGCCCGCCGGCACGACCGTCTTCAACGAGCTCGTCAGCCTGTCGCGGCGCATGGGGCGCGAACGCGGCTACAGCGAGGTCAAGACGCCGCAGATCTTCGACGCCGAGCTGTGGAAGACCTCAGGGCACTGGGGCAAGTTCCGCGAGCACATGTTCACGCTCGAAGTCGAGGGACGCGAGATGGGCGTCAAGCCCATGAACTGCCCCGGCCACCTGCATCTGTTCGCCACCCAGCGCCACTCCTACCGCGACCTGCCCGTGCGCTACTCAGAGCCCGGCCTCTTGCACCGCAACGAGGCCTCCGGCGTGCTGCACGGCCTGCTGCGCGTGCGCCACTTCGCCCAGGACGACGCGCACATCTTCTGCACCGAGGAGCAGGTGCAGCAGGAGCTCGCCGGCTGCCTGGACATGCTGTTCGACACCTACGCCATGTTCGACTTCGACGTGCGCCTGGAGCTCTCCACGCGCCCCGAGCCGCGCAGCGGCAGCGAGCAGATGTGGGACCACGCCGAGGACCAGCTCGCCAAAGCGCTCGACGCGCGCGGCCTGGCCTATGAGCTGAACCCCGGCGACGGCGCCTTCTACGGACCCAAGATCGACATTCACATCACCGACTCGCTCGCCCGCTCCTGGCAGCTCGGCACCGTGCAGATCGACTACTCGATGCCCGAGCGCTTCGGCGTCACCTACACCGGCGCCGACAACGCAGAGCACCAGCCGGTGATGATCCACCGCGCGCTGTTCGGCTCCTACGAGCGCTTCATCGGCATCATGCTCGAGCACTACGCCGGCGAGCTGCCGCTGTGGCTCGCGCCCACACAGGCGATCGTGCTACCCGTCGCAGACCGCTTCAACGCGTACGCGCACGGCGTCAGAGACACGCTCGCCACGAGCGCGTCGTCCGCGAACGGGGGGCCGCGGGTCGAGCTCGACGAGCGCAGCGAGTCGATCGCCCGCAAGATCCGCGATGCGGAGCTGCGCAAGATCCCCTACATGCTGATCGTCGGCGAGCGCGAGCAGAGCGATCACAGCGTCTCCGTGCGCGCGCACCGCAGCGGCGACGCGGGCAGCATGAGTCTCCAACAGTTCACAGATCGCCTCTCCAGCGAGCTATAGTTCGTGCATTGCAGCCGACTAGATCCTCACACAGCCACCCGTAGCGTCCGCTTGACGCAACGCCACCACAGCTAGTGCCGGTACCCCGCAGGTTCGACCGGCGCCCGCCCGAGCGGGACACAACGAGGATCAACGAGCGTATCCGCGTGCCCGAGGTGCGTTTGATCGACGACGAGGGCAAGCAGATCGGCGTGCTCAAGACCGCCGACGCGCTCGCCTTCGCGCAGGAAAAGGATCTCGACCTCGTCGAGGTCGCCCCCGAAGCCCGGCCGCCCGTGTGCCGCGTGCTCGACTACTCCAAGTACAAGTACGAGCAGGCGCAAAAGGTCAAGCAGGCGCGCAAGCACCAGCAGCAGATAACCGTCCGCGAGATCAAGTTCCGCCCCAAGATCGCCGAGCACGACTACGACACCAAGAAGCACCACGTCGAGCGCTTCCTGCGCCACAAGGACAAGGTCAAGGTCACGATCATGTTCCGCGGACGCGAGGTCACCCACCCCGAGCGCGGCACCGCGATCCTCGATCGCCTCGCCGAGGAACTGTCTGAGCTCGGCGTCGTCGAGCAGCGCCCCATGCAGGAAGGGCGCAACATGACCATGATGATGGCCCCCTCCAAGGCCGTGCTCTCCGGGCGCATCGACACCGTGTCCGCCACCGACGGCGAGCCGCGCACCGGCGGCGAGGAGCCGGGCGGCGAGGAACACGGCGGCGAGATGCCGGCCGGCGGGGTGCCGAGCGGCGAGGAGCCGGGCGGCGAGGAACACGGCGGCGAGATGCCGGGCGGCGAGATGCCGGCCGGCGGGGTGCCGAGCGGCGAGGAGCCGGCCGGCGAGGTGCCCAGCAACGACGACCCCGCGGCCACCGGCACGCCCGTGTCATAATCGACACCTCGAGGGTGGCGCAGCCGGCCGTAGGCCGACGAGCCGGGCCCCTCGATCTTTGATACCGACCATGCCCAAGATGAAGACGCACTCAGGCGCCAAGAAGCGCTTCAAAGTCACCGCCGGCGGCAAGGTGCGCGCCCGGCACGCCTTCACCAGCCACATCCTCGAGAAGAAGTCGCCCAAACACAAGCGCGCGCTCGGCGCGCCGGCGATCCTCTCCAGCGACGACGCGCCGCGCGTCAAGCGACTGCTGGGGGTCGGCAAATGACGCGTGTCAAGCGCTCCGTCGGCGCGCGCAAGAAGCGCCGCGCGACGCTCGCGCTCACCAAGGGCTTCCGCGGCGAGGCGCACTCCAACTACCGTCGCGCCAAGGAGGCGCTGCTGAAGGCCGACGCCTACGCCTACCGCGACCGCCGCAACCGCAAGCGCGACTTCCGCCGCCTGTGGATCACCCGCATCAACGCCGCCGCGCGCGCCAACGGCATGAGCTACTCCCAGTTCATGCACGGCCTGTCGCTCGCCGGCGTCGAGCTCGACCGCAAGGTGCTCGCCGACATCGCCGTCCGCGACGCCGACACGTTCCGACGTTTTGCCGAGACCGCCCGCGAGGCGTCGGCTGCCTGAGCTCAAGCGCCGACATGCAGCCTCCGCGGGCGTCGCTCCTGAGAAGGACGGCGCCCTTTTTGTTGCCCCAGCCCCCACCGGCACATCCGCACAACACCCACAGCCCCATCCACAGCCCCATTCCCACAGCTTCACAGTTCCACAGTTCCACAGTTCCACAGCCACACCACCACCACCACCACTGAGACCCGGCACGACCACGTGAGCCACATCGCCTCCCAGCAAAACCCGCGCCTGAAGGCCGTGCGCCGCCTGCACACGCGCCGCGAGCGCGCGCGGCTCGGCGCCTTCCTCGCCGAGGGCGAGGACCTGATCGCGTGCGCCGAGCAGGCCGGGCGCGCGCCGCTCGCCGGCTACCGCCTCGCCGGCTCCGGCCTCGGGGGCGCGGGCTTTCACGACGTCGAGCGCGCCGCGCTCGCCAGCGTCTCCGCGCTCGGCTCCGGCACCCGCGTGCTCGGCGTCTACGAGCAGCGCTGGAGTGAGCCCACCGGGCCGCTGTGCGTCTACCTGCACGGCGTCAACGACCCCGGCAACGTCGGCACCGTGCTGCGCTCCGCGCACGCGTTCGGCGCCGCCTGCGTCGCGCTCGGCCCCGGCTGCGCCGACCCGCACTCGCCCAAGGCGGTGCGCGCCAGCATGGGCGCCATCTTCAGCGTCGCACTCGCGCGCGTCCACGACGTCCAGGAGCTGCCAGGCGAACGCGTCGCGCTGCTCGCTCACGCGCCCGAGCCGCTGCGCGCGCGCGGCGAGCAGGACGGCACGGGCGCCGGCGTGGCCGGAGCGCAGATCGCCGGCGTGGCGCCCAGCCACCGTGCTCGGGTGGCCGGCGGCGCGCCCGCCGGCGCCGTCACGCTGCTCGTCGGCGCCGAGCGCGACGGGCTGCCCGCCGAGGTCGTGGACGCGTGCGAGCGCAGCGCGTGCATCCCGATCGTCGCGTCGTCGTCGTCGTCGCCGTCGCAGGTGGACTCGCTCAACGCCGCGATGGCCGCCACCATCGCGCTGTACGAGATGACCCGCGGGCGCATACCGGCGCCAGGCGCCGCCGGCGCGCCGGCAGGGAGCGACCCAAGTAGGGTGCCCGCGTCATGATCGATCGCATCCAACAGCTGCAGCAGGAGGGCGAAGCGGCGATCGCCGCCGCCGCCAGCAGCGAGGAGCTGGAGGAGCTGCGCGTGCGCTACCTCGGGCGCAAGGCCGAGCTGCCGCAGCTGTTGCGCGGCGTCGCCGAGCTGCCCGCCGAGCAGCGCGCCGCCGTCGGCAAGGCCGCCAACCAGGCGCGCCAGACGCTGGAGGCGCTGATCGACGCGCGCGGCGGCCAGCTCGCCGGCGAGGAACTGTCGCGGCGCCTGCGCGAGGACCGCGTCGACGTCACGCTGCCCGGCGCGCCGCCCGAGTCGCTCGGGCGCCTGCACATCCTCACCAGCACGCGTCGCGAGCTCGAAGACATCTTCCTCGGGCTCGGCTTCACCGTCATGGAAGGGCCCGAGGTGGAGAGCGTGCACTACAACTTCGACGCGCTCAACCACAGCCCCACGCACCCCGCGCGGGCACGCACCGACACCTTCTACGTCAAGCAAGCGCTTGCCGCCTCCGGCGCGCACAGCGAGCTCGTGCTGCGCACGCACACCTCGCCCATGCAGGTGCGCGCCATGGAGGCGCACCCGCCGCCGCTGTACGTGGTCGTGCCGGGGCGCGTGTACCGACCGGACAACGACGCCACCCACACGCCGCAGTTCCACCAGATCGAGGGGCTCGCCGTCGACGAGGACATCACGCTCGCCGACCTCAAGGGCACGCTGCTGGTGTTCGCGCGCGAGATGTTCGGCGATCAGCGCGAGGTGCGCCTGCGCCCGCACTTCTTCCCCTTCACCGAGCCCAGCGTCGAGGTGGACGTGTCCTGCTTTCACTGTGCCGGCAATGGCTTCATGCCCGACGGCGCGCGCTGCTACCTGTGCAAGGGCGAGGGCTGGCTCGAGGTGCTGGGCGCCGGCGAGGTGGACCCCAACGTCTACTCCCACGTGCCCACCACGCCCGCCAACGCTCCCGGCTATGACCCCGAGAAGGTTCAGGGCTACGCGTGGGGGATGGGCGTCGAGCGCATCGCCATGCTCAAGCACGGCATCCCCGACCTGCGCCTGTACTACGAGAATGACCTGCGTTTTCTGGAGCAGTTCTGATGGACACGCATGCCGGCGCTGGACGGCGTCCTCGGTGGCTCGCGTGCCTAGCACGCCACGCTCCCTGCGTCCTTGTCCAGCTTGGCCTGCGTGTCCATCAGGAGCGCGTTGCATTGTTGGAGGCGATCTGAGATGAAGGCCCCGCTTCCCTGGCTGCGCGAATACTGCGACCCACAGCTCGACGTGCACGCGATCGAGGAGCGCCTCACCATGACCGGCACCAAGGTCGAGGCCATCCTGCACCACGGCGTGCCCACCGGCGAGAGCTTCCTCGTCGGGCGCGTGCTCAGCGCCGAGCAACACCCCGACGCCGACCGGCTGAAGGTGTGCAAGGTTGACCTCGGCCCCGAGCTCGTGGGTGGCGGGCCGGCGTTTCCGCCGCCGGGGCCGGAGACGGTCGTCGCGACAATCGTCTGCGGCGCCCCCAACGTGGCCGCCGGGCAGACCGTCGCCGTGGCGCGCCCCGGAGCGGTCATGCCCGACGGCACCAAGCTGGGCCGAGCGAAGCTCCGCGGGGTGGTCTCCGAAGGCATGATCCTCTCCGAGAGCGAGCTGCAGATCTCCAGTGGGGAGCAGGAGCAGGGGATCCTCGTGCTCGATGACCAGATGCTCGACGCAGAGCTCGCGCCCGGCACGCCGCTCGCCGAGGTGCTGCCGATCGCTATGGACGTGCTCGAGCTCGAGATCACCCCCAATCGACCCGACTGCCTCGGCGTCTACGGGGTCGCGCGCGAGCTGCACGCCGCCACCGGTGCGGCGCTCGCACCCGCCCCCTGGAGCGATGACCCCGGCTCCCCCGGCGCGGTGGCGGGCGCGGCGGTCAGCGTCGAGTGCCCCGACCTCTGTCCGCGCTTCACCGCGCGCGTGTTCGAGGACGTCACCATCGCCTCCTCGCCGCCGTGGCTGAAGGCGCGCCTCAGCGCCGCCGGCCAGCGCCCGATCAACAACGTCGTCGACATCACCAACTACGCCATGCTGCTCAGCGGCCAGCCGCTGCACGCCTTCGACCTCGACCGTGTCGCCGGCGCGCGCCTGACCGTGCGCCGCGCCCACGACGGCGAGCAGGTGCAGACGCTCGACGGCCAGACACGCACGCTCAACGGCGAGGTGGTGCTGATCGAGGACGCCGACGGCCCGACGTCGATCGCCGGCCTGATGGGCGGCGCGCGCTCGGAGGTCCAGCCCGACACCAGCCGCGTGCTGCTCGAGGTCGCCACCTGGGACGGCCCCAACATTCACGACAGCTCGTGGGCGCTAGGCCTGCGCAGCGAGGCCTCATCTCGCTTTGAGAAGGGCCTGCAGCCCGAGCAGTGCATGCACGCCCAGGCGCTCGCCACCCAGCTGATGATCGAGCTGTGCGGCGCGCGCGTCGCCCCCGGCACGATCGACGTCGGCGGCGAGCGCGCCTGCGCAGCGCTGCGGACCATCCGCCTGCGCGAGGCGCGCGTGCAGGCGATCCTCGGCGTGGGTGTCGCGCGCGCACGCCAGGCGGAGATCCTCGCCGCGCTCGACTTCGCCAGCGTGCCCGCCGAGGACGGTCTGCAGGTGACCGTGCCCGCGCTGCGCCGCAGCGACGTCACCCGCGAGATCGACCTGATCGAGGAGGTCGCGCGCATCGACGGCCTCGAGCGCCTGCCCGCCACGCTGCCCGCCCGCCGCGGCGCCGCCGGTCGGCTCACGCACGCCCAGCGCGTGCGCCGCGCGGCCGAGGACGCGATGGTCGGACGCGGCCTGCACGAGATCGTCGGCTGGAGCTTCGCCGACCCCAGCCTGCTCGACGCGCTACAGATCGGCGCCAACCACCCGCTGCGCCGCGTCGTCGTGCTCGAGAACCCGCTGTCTGACGCCCAGTCGATGCTGCGGCCCACGCTGCTCGGCTCGCTGCTGGACGCAGCCCGCCACAACGTCTCACGCGGCCGTCCCGACATCGCCATCTTCGAGTCGGGCACCGTCTACCGCGCCACGGGCGACGCTCCAGCAGGCGCTGGTGAAGGGCAGGCCGATACCCCTGGGGGCAGCTCCCATCGCGGGGGGCAGGCCGATGAGCACCACGGGCTGGGGGCGCTGCTCAGCGGGCACCGCACGCCGCGCGCCTGGCGCGGCCAGCGCACCGAGGCCGACTTCTTCGCCGCCAAGGCCCTTTTGGAGGGGCTGCTCGAACACCTGCACGTACGCTCGTCGGTGACGCCCACCGGGGAGGCGCCCTTCCTGCACCCTGGGCGCGCCGCCGTCGTGCACGCCGGCGAGCGTCGGCTCGGGGTGCTCGGCGAGGTGCACCCGCTGATCGCCCAGTCCTGGGGCCTCGAGCGCGCCGCCACCTTCCTGATCGACCTCGGCGCGCTCGCCGCGGCAGCGCCGGAGCTCACGGGCTTCCAGGCGTTCGCAGCGTTCCCCGTGCTGCGCCAGGACCTCGCCGTGACGCTGCCCGAGCAGGTGTCAGCCGCCCAGTTGCTCGAGCGCGTGCGCGAGGCCGCCGGCGCGACGCTCGACCGGGCGGAGATCTTCGACGTCTACAGCGGCGCGCAGGTGGAGGAGGGCCGGCGCTCGCTCGCGCTCGCGCTGAGCTTCCGCGCGCACGACCGCACGCTCACCGACGAGGACGTCGCGCCCGTGCGCGAGCGGGTGCTCGCGGCGCTCGGCAAGTTCGGGGGTGAGCTGCGTGCCTGACGCCTCGCTCCAGCAGCACGCTCCCGGCAGCCCGCGGGTGATCGTCGCCGGGGCGACGGGCTTCGCGGGGGCGCTCGCCGCGCACCTGCTCTGGCGCCACCCCCAGTTCGAGCTCGTCGCCGTCACCGCACGCTCCGAGCTCGGCCGGCCGCTGTGCGCGCTCTACCCCCGCTACCGCGTGCCGCTGGCGCTCGAGCTGCTCGAGCCCGAGCGACTGGCAGGCATCGATGCCGCCGTCGTCGCCTACCCGCACGCCGCCGCCGCGCCCACCGTCGGCGAGCTGCGCGAGCGGGGCATCCGCGTGGTCGATCTCAGCGCCGACTTTCGCCTGCGCTCGCTGGCCAACTACGAGCAGTGGTACGGCGAGCACCCGCGCGCCGACTTGCTGGGCGAAGCCGTGTACGGGCTGACCGAGCTGCACCGTGAGGCGATCGCCGGCGCCGACATCGTCGCCAACCCCGGCTGCTACCCCACCGCCGCGCTGCTCGCGCTCGCGCCGCTCGCCCGCGCGGGGCTGATCGCCGACCTCGTGATCGACGCCAAGCAGGGCATCTCCGGCGCCGGGCGCGTGTTCGACGAGACCACGCACCTGTCGATGGCCGGCGAGAACATCGTCCCCTACAAGGTCGCCGCCCACCGTCACACGCCCGAGATCGAGGAGCAGCTCGCGCTGCTCGCACCCGCCGCCGGCGATCGGCACAAACCGCTCGCCGTGCAGTTCCAAGCGCACCTCGTGCCGCTCGACGAGGGCGAGCTGGCCAGCTGCTACGTCACCACCACGCGTCCCGTCGGCGCCGCGGAGCTGCGCGAGCTGTACACGCGCGCCTACGCGCACGAGCCGTTCGTCGAGCTCCTGCTCAGCGGCCCTCCCGGCGTGCTCGAGGTACGCGAGACCAACTACTGTCGCGTGTTCGCCGCCGCCGACGCGCACACCGGCAAGGTGATCGCCTTCGGCGCGATCGACAACCTCTGGAAGGGCACCTCCTCGCAGGCCGTGCAAAACCTGAACGTCATGTTCGGCCTGCCAGAGACGGCAGGGTTGCAATGAGCGCACCTCGCGAGAACCCCGCCGCGCAGCCGTTCTTCCGCTCGCGCTGGTCGCGTGCGCCCGCCCACGTCAGCGAGCTCGCGCTCGACGCCGGGCTGCCGGGGGGCTTTCGCGCGGCCGGTGTCGCCGCCGGCATCAAGCCGAGCGGCCGGCCCGACGTCGGCCTGCTCGTGTGCGATGCCGCCACCCCCGTCAGCGCCGCGCGCTTCACCTCCTCGGGTGCGCCCGCGGCGCCCGTGCTCGTCAGCCGCGAGCGCTGCCAGCTCGCCGCGCTGCGCGCCGTGCTCGCCAACGCCGGCTGCGCCAACGCCGCCACCGGGCAGCGCGGGCTCGACGATGCCGCCAAGACGCAGGGCGCCGCCGCGCTCGCCGTCGGCGTCGATCCCAGCGCGGTCGCCCTCGCCTCGACCGGCGGCATCAGCCAGTACCTGCCGGTGGACGCCGTGCTCAAAGGCATCCTGCAAGCGCGTGGAGCGCTGCGCCGCGACGGCGACGATGATTTCCAGCAGGCCATCCAGACGACCGACCTGTTCGAGAAGCGCGCCAACCTGCAGGTGCAGCTACCGTCGGGGAGCGTGCGCCTCAGCGCCCAGTGCAAGGGCGCAGGCATGATCTCGCCGCGCTTCGCCACCATGCTGTGCTTCGTGCAAACAGACGCCGCGCTCGCGCCCGAGACGGCAGACCTGCTGCTCGGCGTGTGCGTCAAGCGCTCCTTCGACCGCGCCTCCGTCGACGGGCAGCTGTCCACCAACGACACCGCCATCCTCATGTGCTCGGGCGATAGCGGCGTGCACGTCGCCGCCGAGAGCGAGGACGAGCTGCGCTTCGGCGAGGCGCTCGACGCGCTGCTGCGGACGCTCGCGATCATGATGGTCATCGACGGCGAGGGCGCCGGACGGTGCGCGCGCGTGGTCGTGCGCGGCGGGCAGCTCGAGGAGTGCGAGGCCGCAGCGCGCGCGGTCGCCAACTCGCCCCTCGTCAAAACCGCGCTGCACGGCGGCGACCCCAACTGGGGGCGCATCGTGCAGGCCGTCGGCGGCGTCCTGCGGTGGGGCGGACACGGATCCGATCCCGCGCCGCTGGCGATCGACGTGACGATCGAGGGCATCGAGGTGTGCGCCGGCGGCGCCGCCATCAGCCACGACGCAGACGCGCTCGCGCGCGCCGTCAAACGCAGCGAGGTCGAGTACGAGATCACGATCAGGACCCGCCCGCCCGGGCGGGACTCGATCCGCGCCGAGACCGAGGTGTTCTTCTCCGACCTGTCACACGAGTACGTCTCCGCCAACGCCGACTACTCGACATGAGCGACACCAAGCACAGCGACGGATCTCTGAGCGAGCGCAGCGGTTCGGTCTCCACCCTGCTGGAGGCGCTGCCGTACATCCGCGAGTTCCACGGCCGCACGGTCGTGATCAAGTACGGCGGCGCGGCGATGGAGGACCCCGCGCTGCGCGAGGAGTTCGCGCGCGACGTCGTGCTGCTCAAGTACGTCGGGCTGAACCCGATCGTCGTGCACGGTGGTGGCCCGGAGATCACCGAGTACATGCGGCGCCTGGGGCTGCCGGTGGAGTTCGTGGCCGGCCTGCGCGTGTCCGACGAGAGCACCGTGGAGGTCGCCAAGATGGTGCTCGTCGGCAAGGTCAACAAGGAGATCGTCATGCGCCTGAGCCGCCACGGCCAGCCGGCCGTCGGGCTGTGCGGCGACGACGGCTCGCTGTTCCGCGTCGCGCGGCGCACCGCGCCGGGGGGCGAGGACATCGGTTTCGTCGGGCGCATCGAGCGCGTGAACGTCGGCGTGATCGAGCACGTCGCCAGCGATTACATCCCGGTGATCGCCTCCGTCGGCGCCGACCGCGACGGCAACTCCTACAACGTCAACGCCGATGAGGCAGCCGGCGCGGTCGCCGGCGCGCTCGGCGCCTACAAGGTCATCTTCCTCACCGACGTCGCCGGCTGGCTCGCCGATCCCGCCGACCCGTCGAGCCTGATCGGCCACGCCACCGCCGCGCAGGTGCAGGACGCCCTGCCGGCGCTCGCGGGCGGGATGCGCCCCAAGCTCGAGGCGTGCGTGCAGGCGATCGGCGACGGCGTCAGCGCCGCGCACATCCTCGACGGGCGCGTCGCCCACTCGCTGCTGCTGGAGCTGTTCACCGACGCGGGGGTGGGAACGAAGATCGAGGCGGGGGAGGGCGGGAGATCGTGAACCGCACGGGGAGCTGGCAGCGATGAGCCTCGCGGAGCTGCAGGAGCTGGAGCGCACGAGCGTGGTGCCCTCCTACGCACGGCTGCCCGTCGAGTTCGTGCGCGGCGCGGGCGCGCGGCTGTGGGACGCCGACGGCAACGAGTACCTGGACTTCCTGTGCGGGATCGGCGTGACGAGCCTGGGGCACTGTCACCCGCGCGTGGTGGAGGCGGTGCGCGAGCAGGTGGGGCAGCTCATGCACGTCAGCAACCTGTTCTACACCGCGCCCGCGATGCGCCTCGCGCAGCGACTGTCGCAGTCGAGCCTCGGCGGCAAGGTGTTCTTCTGCAACTCCGGTGCGGAGGCCAACGAGGCGGCGATCAAGCTCGCGCGCAAGGCGCGCACGGGCGGCGACGTGGTGGTCTTGCACGGGGCCTTCCACGGGCGCACCTACGGCGCGCTGTCCGCCACCCCCCAGGAGGCCAAGCAGGCGCCGTTCGCGCCGCTCGTGCCCGGCTTTCGCGCGCTCCCCGCCGACCCGCACGCGCTGAGCGCGGCCGTCGACGCGCACACCGCCGCGGTGCTGCTCGAGCCGATCCAAGGCGAGAGCGGCGTGCACGTGCTCTCGCCCGAGCTGCTCACGGCCGCGCGCGCAGCCTGCGACGAGCACGGGGCGGCGCTGATCTTCGACGAGGTCCAGTGCGGCATGGGGCGCACGGGCACGCTGTGGGCATATCAGCAGACGGGGGTGCGCCCCGACGCGATCACGCTCGCCAAGGCGCTCGGCGGCGGCCTGCCGATCGGTGCGCTCGTGACCGGCGAGCGCCTCGCAGACGTGCTGCAGCCGGGCGATCACGCCTCCACGTTCGCCGGCGGGCCGGTGGTCGCAGCCGCCGCGCTGGCGGCGCTCGAGCTGACCGACGAGCCCGCGCTGCTGGCGCGCGTGGGCGCGCTCGGCGCGCGGCTTGCCGCCGGGCTGGAGCGCCTGCCGCACGTGCTGGCGGTACGCGGGCGCGGGCTGATGCTCGCGTGCGAGCTCGACGTGCGGGCGGGCGAGGTGGCGCGCCGCGCGCTGCTGGAGCAGCGGCTGATCGTCAACGCCACCGGGCCCACCACCGTGCGCCTGCTGCCGCCGCTGATCGTGGAGGAGGCGGACGTGGACGACGCGCTCGCGCGCCTGGCGCGCGCGCTGGCGGGCTGAGCGGTGCGGCGCGAGCTGGCCGGCGGCTACGAGCTCGACGACGACCCCCAGCGGATCGACGTGGACGCCGTGCACGCCTACATCTCCGGGCAGTCCTACTGGGGGCGCGGGCGTTCGCGCACGCTCACCGAGCACGCGATCCACGGCTCGACCAGGGTCGTCGGCCTCTACCACGGCGGCGAGCAGGTCGGCTTCGCGCGCGCGATCTGCGACGGCGTGATCTTCGGCTATCTCGCCGACGTGTACGTGCTGCCCGCGCACCGCGGCCGTGGGCTCGGCCTGGCGCTGGTGCGCGAGACCGTTGACGGTGAGGGCGGCGAGCTGGCGGCGGGCGTGCGCTGGCTGCTGCACACCGCCGACGCGCAGGGCCTGTACGCGAAGCTCGGCTTCAGCGAGGACCCGCCGTCCTACGCCACCATGGAACGCCGGCGCCAATACGATTCCCGCCCGTGAGCCGCGCCGGCCAGATCCCCACCACCCGCACCGCCTCCTACGAGGCCGACCCCGAGCAGGTGCGCCGCGTGCTGCTGCTGTACTCCGGCGGCCTGGACACGAGCGTGATGCTCAAGTGGATCCAGGACGCCTACGGCGCGCAGGTCGTGTGCCTGACCGTCAACCTCGGGCAGCCGGGCGAGGACTACGAGGTCGTGCGTGAGAAGGCCCTGCACCTGGGCGCGCTGGAGTGCCACGTGGTGGACGCGCGCGAGGAGTTCGCGCACCAGTACCTCGTGCCGGCGATCAAGGCCAACGCCGTCTACGGCAACGGCTACCCGCTGTTCACCGCGCTCGGGCGCCCGTTGATCGCCAAGCTCGCCGTCGAGCACGCGCGCGCGTCGGGCTGCGACACGATCGCCCACGGCTGCACCGGCAAGGGCAACGACCAGGTACGCATCGAGGCGACGATCGCCACGCTCGCGCCCGAGCTGAAGGTGATCGCGCCCGTGCGCTCATGGCAGATGGGCCGCGAGGAGGAGATCGCCTACGCGCACGAGCACGGCATCCCCATCAAGAGCTCGCAGGGCACCGAGAGCGGAGCGCCGTACTCGATCGACGACAACCTCTGGGGGCGCTCTTCGGAGGGGCGCTGGATCGAGGACCTGGCCCACGCCCCCGACGACGACGTCTTCCAACTGGTCACGCGCCCAGAGCAGGCGCCGGACGCGCCGCAGACCGTCACCATCGAGTTCGAGCAAGGCGTTCCCGTGGCGCTCGACGGCGAGCGCCACGGTCTGGTGGAGCTGATCGAACGCTGCGCCGAGCTCGGCGCGCGCCACGGCGTGGGGATCGTCGATCACATCGAGGACCGCATCGTCGGGCTGAAGGTGCGCGACATCTACGAGGTCCCCGCCGCCGCCATCCTGCTGGCAGCCCACCAGGAGCTGGAGCGCCTGGTGTGCACGATCCACCAGAACCAGTTCAAGGCGCAGCTCGACCGCCAGTGGGCCTACCTGGTGTACGCCGGGCTGTGGTGGGAGCCGCTGCGCGGCGACCTGGACGCGTACATGGACGCCGTCAATGCGCGCGTCAGCGGCACGATCGGCGTGAAGCTGTACAAGGGCCACGCGCGGGTCGTCACCCGCGTCTCGCCCAACGCCGTCTACGACCCCGCGCTCGCGTCGTTCTCGCAGTCCGGCGGCCTGTTCTCGCAGACCGCCTCGCCGGGCTTCATCGAGCTGTTCTCGCTGCAGTCGCGCATGGCCTGGCGGCTGCGCAACTCCTGAGCCGTGCGCGCGGCGCGTACGCCGCCGACGCGCAGCGGGCCGCGGGCGCTCGCCGGCGTCGTCCGGCGTGCGGTCTAAGTTGGCGCCCAGCGTGATGGCTGAAGGCAGCGAGACGCCCGACGGCGGGCAGGGCACGGGCCCTGAGGGTCGTCCGCGGCGCAGCGAGGGAGACCTGCTGGCAGAACGCCGCGCGCGGCGCGCGGCGGAGAGCGGCGAGCTGGCGCTGATGCGCCGCGCCGAGGCCGCCGAGGCGACGGTGCAGACCCTCGAACGCCACGTCTCGAGCCTGCAGCAGCGCCTGCGCGAGCTGGAGGACGAGCGCTCGCGCACCGACGAGCTGCTGGCAGCCGAGCGTGCGGCCTCGCGCGAGCGCGAACACGAGCTGCAGCGCGTCAAGCAGCGCGAGTACGCCGAGCAGCAGCTGCGACTCGAGGCGGAGGAGCGGGTGGCCGAGCTCACCGCGGTGCGCGCGCTGGTGGACGACGAGAGCCGCCAGGAGATCGGGCGCTTGGACGCACGCCTGAGCGCGAGCGAACACGAGGCGCGCGAGCTGGGGCGCCGCTTGGAGACGCTGCAGCGGCGCCTCGCGCAGGCCGAACGCGAGGCGAGCGTCGCACGCCCCGCGCCGGGCGCCGAGCCCGCCCTGCAGGGTCGCCTGGTCGAGCTCGAGCGCCGCGCCCAGGAGATCCAGCGCGGCCTCGCTGAGGAGCGCGCCGCGCGCGAGCGCTCGGAGGCGATGCTCGAGAGCATGCGCGAGGGCCACCGGCGGATGGAGCTCCTGCTCGCCGACATGAAGGGCATCGTCTCGCGCGTCAGCGACGCGCTCGCCGCCGCCGAGCACGAGCCGGCGCCACGGCCCACGGCGCAGCCCGAGCGTGCACAGGCGCAGCCCTCGCCGCCAGCCCAGCCGCCGCGCGCGGCCGTGCGGCCCGCAACGCAGGGAGCCGAGATGGCAGACGCGCTGGCCGCCGCGGTCGTGCGGCTGCGCGCCCGCGCCGAGGCCACGCCGCTCGAGGGCGCACAGGTCGCGGACGTGCTCGCACCAGCCGACGCCAACCCGCCTGCCGTGAGCGCGCCGCAGGCCTCGCCGGCGCCCCAGCAAGCGGTCGCGACGGCGGCGAGCGAGCGCCTCGCGCCGGCGCCCGCGCTCCCCGAACACAAGCACAGTCGCTCGCTGATCGGGCGTCTGCGCCATCGGCGCAAACAGCGCAAGTCCCGCTGAGCGCGCCGGCTGATCCGCCGCCGCGGCCCATAGCATGAGATGCCAGTGAGCAACCTCGCCTGCGCCCACCTGCACGTGCACTCCGAGTACTCGCTGCTCGACGGCGCATGCAAGGTCGAGGCGCTCGCCGAGCGCGCCGCGAGCTTCGAGCAGCCGGCGCTCGGCCTGACCGATCACGGCGTGATGAACGGAGCGGTCGAGCTGTACAAGGCGTGCAAGAAGCACGGCGTGAAGCCGATCATCGGCTGCGAGATCTACCTCGTCGACGACCACACCGCCACGACGCGCGCCGAGCGCAACCACCTGACGCTGCTGGCGGCCAACGACGCGGGCTACCGCAACCTCGTCAAGCTCTCCTCGGCTGGCTTCCTGGAGGGTTTGCAACGCGGCAAGCCGACGGTCGACATGGCACAGGTCGAGCGCTACGCGGACGGCGTGATCGCGCTCACCGGCTGCCTGGCCTCGCGCTTTTGCCAGCGCCTGCTGGATGATCGCGAGCAGGAGGCGCGCGCGCACGCCGACGATCTGCTGCGCGTGTTCGGCTCCGAGAACGTGTACTTCGAGGTGCAGAAGAACGGCCTCGCGCCGCAGGAGAAGTGCAACGAGGGGATCGTGCGGATCGCCCGCGAGGTGGGCGGCCGGCTGGTGGGCACCGGCGACGTGCACTACCTCGGGCGCGAGGACTACGAGCACCACACCGCGCTGCTGTGCGTGCAGACCAAGAGCACGATGGCCGCGCCGAAGCTGACGTTCGACACCAACGAGTTCTACCTGCGCAGCAGCGAGGAGATGGCGAGCGCGTTCGCCGAGTGGCCGGAGGCGCTGGCCAGCACGCTGGAGATCGCCGAGCGCTGCGCGGTCGAGCTCGAGCTCGGCAAGCAGCTGATCCCCAGCTACCCCACGCCCGACGGCAGCGACGAGCGCTCCTACCTGCGCGCACGCGTGGAGGAGGGCCTGCGCCAGCGCTACGGCGAGCCGCTGCCGGCGCAGGCGCGCGAGCGCATGGAGATGGAGCTCGAGGTGATCGACCGCATGGGCTTCAACGCGTACTTCCTGATCGTGTGGGACTTCGTCTCCTTCGCCAAGCGCAACGGCATCGCCGTCGGGCCGGGGCGCGGCTCGGCGGCTGGCTCGATCGTCGCCTACTGCCTGGCGATCACCGACGTCGACCCGCTCGCCTACGACCTGCTGTTCGAGCGCTTCCTGAACCCCGAGCGTGTGTCGATGCCGGACATCGACATCGACTTCTCGGTGCGCGGGCGCGAGCGCGTGATGCGCTACGTGACCGACAAGTACGGGCGCGAGTCGGTCGCGCAGATCGTGACCTTCGGCAAGATGTTCCCGCGTGCCGCCACGCGCGACGCGGCGCGCGTGCTGGGCTTCGACTACGCCGCCGGCGATCGCCTGGCGAAGCTGATCCCCGACCCGATCATGGGGCGCGCGCCGTCGTTCGAGGAGTGCCTGAAGCCCGGTCAGCCGCTGCGCAAGGCGTGCGACGAGGACGCCACCGCCAAGCGCATCGTGGAGGTCGCGCAGGGCCTGGAGGGAATCGTGCGCAACTCCTCGATCCACGCCGCCGCGGTCGTGATCGCCGACCGGCCGCTGACCGACATCGTGCCGCTGCAGCTCGCCGACGCCGGCACCGATGACAGCGGCGAGCGCAGCTTCCGCACGGTCACGCAGTTCTCGATGAAGCCGATCGAGGAGATCGGCCTGCTGAAGATGGACTTCCTGGGCCTGCGCAACCTCGACGTGATCGAGGACGCGCTGGACATCATCGAGCGCTCCACCGGCCAGCGCCCGGACATGACGACGCTGCGCCTGGACGACGCCAAGACGTATGCGATGCTCGCGCGCGGAGACTCCACCGGCGTGTTCCAGTTCGAGTCCGAGGGCATGCGCGAGGCGCTGAAGAAGGTGCGCCCCGACGAGTTCAACGACCTGGTGGCGCTGAACGCGCTGTACCGGCCGGGCGCGATGGACCAGATCCCGGTGTACGCCAAGGGCAAGCACAACCCGCAGGCGATCTCCTACCCCGACGAGCGCCTGCGGGCGATCCTCGAGTCCTCCAACGGCGTGATCCTCTACCAGGAGCAGGCGATGCAGATCTCCAAGGAGCTGGCCGGCTTCTCCGGGGCGAAGGCCGATGATCTGCGCAAGGCGATCGGCAAGAAGAACCGCGCGGCGATGGCGGCGCTGAAGCCCGAGTTCGTCGCGGGCTGCCGCGCCTCGGGCACCAAGCCCGAGGTGATCGAGTTCCTGTGGCAGACCAACGAAAAGTCCGCCGACTACTCGTTCAACAAGAGCCACGCCGCCTGCTACGCGCTGATCGCCTACCGCACCGCCTGGCTGAAGGCCAACTACACGGCCGAGTACATGGCGGCGCTGATCTCCTCGGTGATGTCCACCAAGGACAAGGTGCCGTTCTTCGTCGCGCGCTGCGAGGAGATGGGGATCGAGATCCTGCCGCCCGACGTCAACCTCTCAGATCACGAGTTCACCGTCGATCACGGCGACGGCGCGCACGGCGGCGCGGGCGTGGGCACGATCCGCTTCGGGCTCGACGCGGTCAAGGGCGTCGGCTACCAGGCGGTCGAGGCGATCAAGCGGGCGCGCGAGGGCTCCCCGCCCGCCCGTCCGTTCACCTCGCTGTGGGACTTCTGCGAGCGCGTGGACAGCCGCACGGTCAACAAGAAGGCGATCGAGGCGCTCGTGAAGTGCGGCGCGCTCGGCTCGACCGGCGCGAGCCGCAAGGGCATGCTCGCGGTGCTCGAGCAGGCGCAGGCCAAAGGCCAGAAGATCCAGCAGGACGCGCTGATCGGCCAGGGCTCGATCTTCGACCTGCAGGAAGAAGGCGCCGGCACGGACGCGTCCGCCGGCGCGGGCGAGCCGGCGGGGCTGGCGACTGTGCACCCCGCGATCCCCAGCGAAGAGTTCGACCAGGCGGAGCTGCTGGCCGCGGAGAAGGAGGCGATCGGGCTGTTCGTCTCCGCACACCCGCTGAAGCCGCTGCGCGATGCGCTGCGCGCCCGCGTCGACTGCCCGCTCGCGGCGCTCGAGGAGCGGCGCGACAAGGAAGGGGTGACGGTCGGCGGCATCATCACCGAGACCAAGCGCATCCGCACCCGCAACGGCGAGCACATGATGTTCGCCACGCTCGACGATCTCGCGGGCGCGGTCGAGATGCTCGTGTTCGGCAAGGCGCTCACCGAGTACGAGCAGGCGCTCGTGGTCGACGAGGTGGTGCTCGTGAAGGGGCGCGTGGACCACAAGGAAGCCGGCAAGACCTGCCTGGTGGTGCAGAGCGTCGAGCGCTTCGCGCCCTCGCCGGAGGAGATCGAGCAGGCGCGGGCAAAGACCCGCGCGGCCGACCGCGTCGAGAGCGCGTTCGCGCAGCCGCTGCACCTGCGCGTGGCCGCCGCCGAGCTGTGCGCCGGCACGATCGAGGAGCTGCGCCAGCTGATCGAAGAGTGCCGCGGCAGCGCCGAGGTGTTCGTGGAGATCGCCCGCAGCGACGGCAGCACCCGTCGCGTGCGCCTCGGCGAGGGCTTTCGCGTGCGCCACACGCCGACGCTGCGCGCCGAGCTCGAACACGCGCTCGCACAGGCCAAGGCGATGTCCGCGCCGGCCGCGCTGGTCGGCTCGCTCGCCGGCTGAGCCCGACCGCAACCCCGTGGGCGGCGCTCGCAGGCGTGCCCGGCGCCGGCCGCGCTGGTCGGCTCGCTCGCCGGCTGATCCGGCTGCCCGGTCAGCCGCGTTTCCTGGCCGCGCGCCCCCGCGCGCGCAGCTGCATGGCGTACGCGACTTCCTCGCGCGAGGGGCCCTGCCGGTGCTCCCCAGGGGTCTCGAGCACGCACGGCAGACGCTGCAGGCCGGGGGCAGACAGAAACGCCGCGCAGCCGTCGGCGCCCAGCTCGCCGGCGCCGATGTTCGCGTGGCGGTCGCGGTTTGAGCCGAGCGGCGCCTGCGAGTCGTTCAGGTGCAGCGAGCGCACACGCCCGCGCCCGAGCTTGCGCGTGGCCTCGCGCAGCACCGCCGAGGTGCCGGCTGGGGTGCGGATGTCATAGCCGGAGGCAAACAGGTGGCAGGAGTCCAAGCACACCCCCAGGCGCTGCTCGTCGCCGGCGAGCTCCAGGAGCTGTGCGAGCTCGTCGAAGGAGCGCCCGAGCGTGCCGCCCGCGCCGGCGGTGTTCTCCAGATGCAGCTCGCAGCCTTCGCTCTCCGCCAGCGCCTCGGCGATCGTCGCGCCCGCACGGGCAATGGCCGCGGGCACATCCCCCCGCTTGGCCGAGCCGGGGTGCAGGACGACGCCGGCGGCGCCGAGCGCGGCGCCGGCGCGCAGCGAGTGCGTCAGCGACGCCAGCGATTTCGCGCGGATGTCGGGGTCATCGCTGCCGCAGTTGAGCAGGTACACCGCGTGGATCAGCACCGCGTCGATCGGGCTCTCAGCCATCGCCTCCCGGAACGCCGCGACGTCCGCCTCGCTGTACACGCTGGCCCGCCAGGTGCGCGGGGACTGGTTGAAGATCTGAATCGCGCGGCAGCCGCGCTCCACCCCGCGTTCGATCGCCTTCGGCAGCCCGCCGGCGGGCGAGACGTGCGCTCCGATCAGCACCGCGCGTGCTCGATGGCGACTGTGACTAGCATGCGCCGCGCATCCTATGCGTGTTCGCTTCGCACCCTCGCCCACCGGCGCGCTGCACATCGGCGGCGCGCGCACCGCGCTGTTCAACTGGCTGCTCGCGCGCCACGAAGGCGGTCAGCTGGTGCTGCGCATCGAGGACACCGACCGTGAGCGCTCGACGCCGGAGAACGTCGAGCAGATCCTCGACGCGCTGCGCTGGCTGGAGATCGACTGGGACGAGGGCCCGATCATGCAGAGCGAGCGTGCGGCGCGCCACGGCGAAGCGCTGCAGGCGCTGCTCGCCTCCGGCCACGCCTACCGCTCGAACGCGACCACGCAGGACGTGAAGGAGTTCAAGCTGCTGCACGGCGCCGAGCGCGGCTTTCGCGGACGTGAAGATGCCGACGGCGCGGTGCGCCTGCGCGTTCCCGACGAGGGCGCCACGGTCGTGCACGACGTGATCCGCGGCGACACGCGCTTCGAGCACGTGCACCTCGACGAGCCCGTGATCGCCCGCGCCGACGGCTCGGTGCTGTACAACTTCGCCGTCGCGATCGACGACCTCGACGCGGGCATCACCCACGTGGTGCGCGGCGAGGATCACCTGTCGAACACGCCCAAGCAGCTGCTCGTGCTGGAGGCTGCGAAAGCCGCCGGCCTCGCCGGCGAGGCACAGCCGCCGCTGTACGCGCACCTGCCGCTGCTGCACGGCCCCGACGGCAAGAAGCTCTCCAAGCGCCACGGCGCCGCCTCCGTGCAGGAGCTGCGCGCCGCCGGCTACCTGCCGGAGGCCATCCGCAACTACATCGCGCTGCTCGGCTGGGGCGCCGGCGACGACGCGACCGTGCTCTCCACCCCGGAGCTCGTCGAGCGCTTCACGCTCGAGCGCGTCAGCCGCAACCCCGCGCGCTTTGACGAGGCCAAGCTGCGCTGGCTGAACGGCCTGTACATCCGCAAACTCTCGCCCGAGCAGCTCGCGCGGCGCCTGCAGGAGTACACCGGGCGCGACGGGCTCGAGCCGGCTGCCCGGATCAGCCAGGAGAAGATCCAGACGCTCGCCGACTTCTGGCCGCTGTCCGGCGCGCTGCTCGACGGGCCATCCGAGGATCCGCAGGCACGCGCGCGCTGGCTGGATGAACGCGGGCGCGAGACGCTCGCGGAGGTCGGCGACGCGCTCGCGGCGAGCGCGCGCTTTGACGAGGCGGCGGTGGAGCAGGTGCTGGCGAACGTGATCGCCCAGCGCCAGCTCAAGCCCCGCGAGGTCTACCAGCCGCTACGCGTGGCCCTCACCGGCGGCACCGTCTCGCCGGGGATCTTCGAGAGCGTCGCCCTGCTCGGGCGCGACGAGACGCTGCGGCGCATCGACCGCGCGCTCGCCGCGTGAGCGCAGCCGCGCTCGCACGGGCGTTACCGGCCTAAACATTTGGCCGTAGCTGCCGATATGAAAGCGACGTCGGAATCACCGGCTCGAACAATCGGCGAACCCAAGGAAGGGGTCAAGATCGCATGCAGGCAACCGCCGCAGCTCGCAAGCCGGCTCACGGAAAGAAGCTGGCTGCCGTAGACAAGCTGACCGCAACCAAGAGGACCGCCGCAGCCACGGCCCAGGCACCCGCACGGAAGTTGACCAAGGCGAGCTCGCACACGAACGCGCACACCCAGCGCCGTGCCGGCGCGAGCGTTCCCGCCTCCGCCGAGCGCCATCAGAACGAGGGTCACGGCCGGCGCCTGACGATGGCCTTCGAAGCGCTCGAGGCGTTCCCCGCGCTGGCCGAGTCACGCGATCGCCTGCTGGCGGTCGTCACCAAGGACCACGTCGCCACCGCCGACGTGGTCGCCGCCGTCGAGTCTGACGTCGCGCTGATCATCGCCGTGCTGCGCCTGGCCAACCGCGCGCAGGAGGGCCGCGCGCGCGTGGACACCGCCGTCGCAGCGGTCGAGCTGCTCAACCCGCACACCGTGCAGGCGGTCGCCAACCGCATGCGCACCTTCGACTTCTTCGAGCGCGCCAGCGTGTGGGACGCGGCGCCCGAGCGCTTCCGGCTGCACGCGCTCGCCACCCAGCACGCCGCCGATCGCCTGGCCACCGAGCTCGGCTACGAGAACCGCGACCGGCTGACGGTCACCAGCCTGCTGCACGACGTCGGCAAGCTGGTGCTGCTGCACGCCTACCCCGGCTATCCCTCACAGGTGCATCGCGGCGCGCGCACGCCCGAGGAGCGCATCCACCAGGAGCGGCGCGAGCTCGGCGTCGATCACGCGCTCGTCGGCGGCGTGCTCATCCGTCGCTGGGGGCTGCCCGGATCGCTGGCGACGCCGATCGAGCGCCACCACAACCCGGACGTCGAAGGCGAGGCGGCGTTCATCCGCCTGGCCGACATGCTCGCCCACTACGAGCACGGCGGCCGCGTGTCGCCGAGCGAGATGCTGCACACCGCGCGCAGCGTCGGGCTCGGCCCGGACGAGCTCCGGCGCGTGCTCTACGAACTGCCCAGCGCCACCGCCCAGCGCCAGCGCCACGTCGACCCGTGCCCGCTCTCCGGTCGCGAGCTGGGGGTGCTGCAGCGTCTGGCCGAAGGCAAGGTGTACAAGCAGATCGCGCACGAGCTCACGCTCTCCACCAGCACCGTGCGCACGCACCTGCACAACATCTACGGCAAGCTCGGCGCCGTCGACCGCGCGCAGGCCGTGCTGATCGCCACCGAGCGCGGCTGGCTCTGAGTGGCATAGCATCAGCTGAGCTCATGCTCTCGATCACCAGCAAGTCCCCGTACGCGGTCCTGGCGCTCGCTGAGCTGGCGCGCAGCCCGGGCGCGGAGCCGGTGCCGATCGGCGAGCTGGCGCGCAGGCGCGGCATGCCGGTGCAGTTTCTGGAGCAGCTGTTCGCGGTGCTGCGGCGAGCGGGCATCGTCAGCTCACAGCGCGGCGTGAAGGGCGGCTACCGCTTCGCGCGCGAGCCCGCGACGATCACCGTGCTGGAGGTCGTCGAGCTGCTCGACGGCCCGCTCGGGCGCGACGCTGAGGGGGTGTTCGCGGACGCCGCCGACGCGGCGCGCAGGGTGCTGGCGGGCACGACGATCGCGGACGTGCTCGAGCGCGAGATGCACGCGGCCGGCGCGAGCATGTACCACATTTGACCAAACCGCCGGCGGCGCTGGCTGGTCAGCCGGCCAAGATTTGGCTCGCCAGTTGACTTCCAGCGGCGCACGTGTAGCCTTGGTCAAGCTAATGTAACTGGAAGAGACGGCCGCCCAATCGGGCCAGATGCGGGGCGGTCATGTGGATGGCGACTATGGAGGGTTGCAGTTGGACTGCGCCGCCGAGGAGTTCGGCAACTTGACTACGCGATGGGGGAGCCGCCCGTGACCACGCGCCTCGCGCTCGCGGCACGGCAGGCTGCGCCGTTGCGCCTCCTGCTGTTGGCTGCCGCCGCATTGGCGCTGCTAAGCGCTGCGCCATCGCACGCGCTCAGCACGCACACCGCCGACGACGGGTCGCTGCGCGTCGATCCGCAGGTGGCAGAAGGGCCGGAAGTGCCGTACAGGGAGCTGAAACCGGAAGTAGGTTCGAAAGCCGATCTCAGGCAGCGCTCGGGCATCAGCGTGGCGCTGTCCGCCGACGGGAGCACGGCGGTGATCGGTGGGCCGCGCGGCGAGAAGGGCGGCGCGGTGTGGGTGTTCACACAAGAACCAGACTCGCAATACAGGCAAACGCAGGAGCTCGCCGCGCCCAACAGCGAAGGCTCGTCGTCGACGTGCGACGAACACGCCGGCGGCGAAATGGTCGAAGGCTGCAGCTTTGGCAGCGCGCTCGCGATCTCGGCAGACGGCAACACGGTGCTGGTGGGAGACCCGGACGCGAGCGAGACCGCGTTGCAAGGAGCAGAACCGCTCGAACGTGCGGGCGCGGTGTACGTTTTCACGAACCCAGGCGACGGGTGGTCGGAGGTCGCCAAGTTGGAGAGCCCCGACCCCCGCACGGGCGGACGGTTCGGGCGCAGCGTGGCACTCGCCGCAGACGGAGAAACCGCGCTGATCGGCGCCACCGGAGAAGGTCGCAGCGGCCTTGCGTGGGTGTTCAGCGGCTCGGAAAAGACGTGGACGCCGAGCGGCGCACCGCTCACAGGCCTACCCGAAGACCCCGAAGCCGGCTTCGGCAGGAGCGTGGCGCTGTCGGGCAACGGCGAGCTGGCAGTCGTCGGCGCCCCCAACGAAGAAGGCCACAGCGGCGCCGCGTGGGTGTTCGAAGGCGCGGCGCCGGGGGAGCTGCCCGAACATGGCACGAAGCTGGTGGGCGGTGAACAGCAGGAAGGCGCGCAGTTCGGCTACAGCGTCGCCGTGTCCAGTGAAGGCGGCACGCTGCTGGTGGGCGCGCCCGGCTTCGAAGCGAACGGAGGACCTGAAAGCACCGGCGCGGCGTGGGCGTTCGAACGCTCGGGCTCTGAATGGAGCGAGCAACGGCCCAAGCTCGTCGGGCCGGGCGAACGGATAGAAGCGTTTGGCGCCAGCGTGGCGCTGTCGGCGAGTGGGCAGACGGCCGTCGTCGGCGCTCCACGCGGGCTCGAAGGCGGCGGCGACGCGTGGGTATACGAACACTCGGCCACCGGTTGGGGAAGCGCCGCGAGAGAGCTCGTTCCACGTGCAGAGGAACCAGGCCAAGCAGACGCCGAGCAGGGACGCGGAAGCTTCGGCGCGAGCATCGCGAGCTCCGCAAACGCGGAAACCCTGCTGGTGGGCGCGCCGGCTAACGCGGCGCACGAAGGAGCCGCGTGGATCATGGGCCGCGGGCCGGCGATCACCGGCATCACGCCCTCGTCGGGCACTCCGAACGGCGGGACGATGGTGACGATCGTGGGGCAGCACTTCTCCGGCGCCACGAGCGTCGAATTCGGCGAAGGGACCGACGCCAAGAGCTTCAAAGTCGAATCGGAAAGCGAGATCGTCGCTGAATCGCCGCCGGGAGTAGGCACGGTGCAGATCGTCGTCACGACGCCGCACGGGACAAGCGAAGCAGTCGCCGCCGATGAGTTCACCTATGGGGCGCCGCTCATCACCGATGTCTCGCCCGAAAGCGGCCCGCGGACGGGCGGCACGGCGGTGACGATTCGGGGCGAGTACTTCACGCACGTAACCGCAGTGCAATTCGGTGGCAACGAAGCGAGCAGCTGGAAAGTCGAATCCGAAGGAGTGATCACGGCGGTCTCGCCCGCAGGAGAAGCGGGCACGGTGGAAGTGGCGGTGCAGGCTGCTGCAGGCGTCAGCGCGCACACCAGGACCGACCGCTTCACCTACGACGGATCCGCCACGGTGGGCGGCAAACATGAACACAACGAAGAAGAACCCACGACGACCACCTCGTCAGGCAACCCATCGAACAACTCGCAGAGCGGAACAAGCTCGGGATCCTCCGGCGGATCGTCCGCCGGCGGCGTGCTCGCCGCCGGCCCGGTGGCCGTCGACACCTGTCACGCGGCGCTGCTGAGCGGCAAGGTCCTCGTGCAGCGCAGCAGGCTGGCGCTGTTCAAGCTCGCTGGCAAGGGCGTGGGCAGTTGTCACGGCAAGCTGACGCTGAGGGTGCGGGTGAAAACCAGGGGCAGGCGCTCGGCGCTGAAGACGATCGGCACGGCCGTGTTCTCGATTGTGGCGGGCAAGCGCGTGACGGTGAAGGCCACGCTCACGCACGCCGGGCGCGTGCTGCTGGCAGCCGATCACGGGCGCCTGAAGGCGAACCTGCTGATCACCAGGAGCTCGCCGCTGCCGGTGCTCGCGCAGACGGCGACGGTGCATCTTGCACCCCAGCCTGCCGCGCGCAAGCGGAAAACGTAGCTGCTCTATTGTCGTGGCAGATATGCCACGAATCCCGATCAACATTGCGGAGTTGGTGGGTGCCACCCCACTGGTGGGCCTGCCGCGAATGCTCGAGGGCACGCCCGCGGCAGACAACGGCGTGCAGCTATTCGCCAAGCTCGAGGCGTTCAACCCCGGCGGCAGCGTGAAGGACCGGATCGGCGTGGCGATGATCGAGGCGGCCGAGGCCGAAGGGCGGATCGAGCCCGGGCGCTCGCTGATCGTGGAGGCGACGAGCGGCAACACGGGCATCGCGCTGGCGTTCGTGTGCGCGGCGAAGGGCTACGAGCTCGTGCTGACGCTGCCCCAGGGCATGAGCCGCGAGCGCGAGTGCCTGCTGCGGCTGTACGGCGCACGCGTGCAGATCACCGAGTCGATGGGCGGCATGAGCGAGGCGGTGGCGGCGGCGCAGGCGATGGCGCGCGAGGACGACGTGTTCCTGCCCGACCAGTTCACCAACCCCGCCAACCCGCAGGCGCACCGGCGCACGACCGGCCCGGAGATCGCGCGCGCGCTGGACGGACAGGTGGACGTGCTGGTGGCCGGCGTGGGCACGGGCGGCACGATCACGGGCGTCGGCGAGTACCTGCGCGAGCACGCCAACCCCAAGCTGCAGGTGGTGGCGGTCGAGCCGCGCGGCTCGGCGGTGCTGTCGGGGGGCGCGCCGGGGCCGCACCGCATCCAGGGCATCGGCGCGGGCTTCATCCCGCCGGTGCTCAACCTCGAGCTGATCGACGAGGTGATCGCGGTCGGCGACGAGGACGCGATCCAGACCGCGTGGGCGTGCGCCAGGCGGATGGGGCTGCTCGCCGGGATCTCCGCCGGCGCGGCGCTGTGGGCGGCCCTGCAGGTGGCAGCGCGCCCCGAGTGCAAGGGCAAGCGGATCGTCGTCGTGATCCCCGACTCGGGCGAGCGCTACATAAGCCAGGCGTTCTTCGCGCCGTGAGCGTCCTGTGAAGTACATATTTATTTAGAGCTGCGGGTCGCGCAGCGCAGACCGTCGCGTAGCGGCGCGGGATTCCGTTGCACGCTCAACCATCGCCCCGTTTCCTCGCTACGCTGTTGTGATGGCGGGTCTCGGCAGGGTCGCGCGGGTGGTGAGCGAGGTTCGTTGCGACGTGCGTGCGGCGCGCGATCGCGACCCGGCCGCGCGTGGCGTGGCGCGGGCGGAGATCCTCGCCACCTGGCCGGGCATCCACGCGCTGCTCGCCTACCGCGTGGCGCACGCCCTGTATCTCGCGGGCGTGCCGGTGCTGCCACGCCTGATCTCGATGCTCACGCGCGCGCTGACCGGCATCGAGATCCACCCCGCGGCGCGCATCGGCTGCGGCCTGTTCATCGACCACGGCGCCGGCGTGGTGATCGGCGAGACGGCGGACATCGGCAAGGACGTCACGCTGTACCAGGGCGTGACGCTCGGCGGCACGGGCTTCGCCACCGGCAAGCGCCACCCGACGGTGCAGGACAACGTGACAATCGGCTCGGGCGCCAAGCTGCTCGGCCCGATCACCGTCGGCCACGGCGCGAAGATCGGCGCCAACAGCGTGGTCATCACCGACGTGCCCGCCAACGCGACCGTCGTCGGCAACCCCGGCCACCCCGTGCGCGTGGACGGCCGGCGCGTGGAGGGCCCGGACGCCGACTGGATCCACCTGCCCGACCCGATCGCCGAGGCGATCCAGGCGCTCTCCAGCCGCATCGTCACGCTCGAACGCCAGCTCGCGGAGCTCTCCGACGCGGAGCCTGCGCCGGCCGCGGAGGTCAGGCCGCTGCGCAGCGTCACCGGCCCCAACCCGGCCGGCGGCTGACGGCTGTCGCGTCGTCCCTGGCGGCGTCCTCGCTCGCTCATGTGCCGAGCACACCACGCTCGGTGCGTCCTGGCCAGGAACGACGAACCAGCCGTCAGCGGCGGCTGTCTCAGCCGCGCGCGCATCTATGCTGGGCGTGATGGCCGCGCACCCCCAGGCGAACCCCCACGCCGAGCACCTGCAGGAGCTGCTGGAGGGCCTCAACGAGCCACAGCGCGAGGCGGTGACGCACGGCGAGGGGCCGCTGCTGATCCTCGCCGGCGCCGGCTCCGGCAAGACGCGCGTGCTCACGCACCGCATCGCCTTCCTGATCTACACCGACCAGGCGCAGGCGGGGGAGATCCTGGCGATCACGTTCACCAACAAGGCCGCCGCGGAGATGCGCGAGCGCGTCGAGCGCCTGCTCGGACACGGTACGCGCGGGATGTGGGTGATGACCTTCCACGCCGCCTGCGCGCGCATCCTGCGCGCGGAGGCCCAGCGCCTCGGCTACACCCGGCAGTTCACGATCTACGACCAGGCGGACGCGCGGCGGCTGACCAAGCGCTCGGCCGACGCGGTGGAAGTGGACCCGAAGCGCTACACGCCGGCGGCGCTGCACAACCAGATCTCAGCCGCCAAGAACCGCCTGATCGACGCCGCCGCCTACCGCCAGCAGCTGGGCTCGCAGTTCGAGGAGATGGTGGCGGACGTGTACGACATCTACGAGCGCGACCTGCACCGCATGAACGCGATGGACTTCGACGACCTGCTGTTCAGGACGGTGAACCTGCTGGAGCTGTTCGAGGACGTGCGCGAGCGCTACCGCGACACGTTCCGCCATGTGCTCGTAGACGAGTACCAGGACACCAACCACGCCCAGTACCGGCTGCTGCAGCTGCTCGTCGGCGGCGGGCGCACGCCGTTGCGCGGCGCCCAGCCGCAGCCGGGCGACCGACCCGCATACGCCGGCCCGGTCGGGCATCGCAACCTGGCGGTGGTCGGCGATGACTCGCAATCGATCTATAGCTTCAGGCAGGCGGACATCCGTAACATCCTCGACTTTCAGGACGACTTCCCCGATGCCCGCGTGGTGAAGCTCGAGCAGAACTACCGCTCGACGCAGACGATTCTCTCGGCCGCCAACGCCGTGATCGCCAACAACCGCGGTGGGATCGCCAAGCGGCTGTGGAGCGAGCTTGGACAGGGCGAGCAGATCCACCTGCGCGCGTTCGAAGACGAGTATGCCGAGGCCAGATACGTCGTCGGGGAGATCCAGCGGCTGCTCGACGAGGAGCAGATCGCGCGCGCGGAGATCGCGGTGCTGTACCGCACCAACGCGATGTCGCGCGTGATCGAGGAGACGCTCACACGCGCCAACATCGATTATCAGGTGATCGGTGGCACCAAGTTCTACGAGCGCGCCGAGATCAAGGACGCGATCGCCTACCTGAACCTGCTCGCCAATCCCGCAGACGTGGTCAGCTTCACGCGCGTGGTCAACTCACCCAGGCGCGGCATCGGACAGACCTCGCTGGCGCGCGTACTCGCGCACGCGGCGACGCTGGAGATGACCGTGTGGGACGCCGCCGCCCAGCCCGAGCAGATCCCCGGCCTCGGTGCCGCCGCCGTAAAGGCGCTACAGCGTTTCATGGGCACCATGCAGGAGCTGCGCGAGCGCGTCGGCGTGCCGATCGGCGAGCTGCTGGAGGCGTTGCTGTCACAGACGGGCTACATCGAGGCGCTCGAAGCCGAACGCACGATCGAGGCCCAGGGCCGGCTGGAGAACCTCGAGGAGCTCCTCGGCGGCGCGCGCGAGTTCGATCAGCGCTCAGCTGGCAGCGAGGGCGGGCTCGAGGCGTTCCTGCAGGAGGTCGCGCTAGTCGCCGACGCGGACACGCGCAGCGACGAGGGCCGCGTGACGCTGATGACGCTGCACAACGCCAAGGGCCTGGAGTACCCCGCGGTCTTCATCACCGGCCTCGAGGACGGCGTGTTCCCGCACTCGCGCGCGATCGACGAGGGCGGCCTCGAGGAGGAGCGGCGTCTGTTCTACGTTGGCATCACTCGCGCCATGCGCCGGTTGTATCTGACCTACGCGCGCCGGCGGGCGGTGTTCGGCGCGCGCGGTCCGAACGGGCCGAGTCGCTTCCTCACCGAGCTTCCAGGTGAGCTGCTGGACGAGGGCGTGCACACGGCTTCCCGAGCGGGTGGGTGGTCGGCGGGCGCCAGCTGGAACCGCTCACCCACGGCGCGCAGGAGCCATGAAGCTGCCGATATGACCTGGGCGCAGGCGGCGTCCAAGCCTGAGCCGATCGTGGCACAGAGGACGCACCAGATACGCTCGCCGGTGAGCCAGTTCAGCGTGGGCGATGACGTCGCTGACCCCAAGTTCGGCGATGGCGTCGTGATCGGGTTGAAGTCTGACGCGATTGTGGTGCGATTCGCAGCCGATGGGTCCGAGCGCACGCTCCTTACTGAGTTTCTGCGCGCCGCACGCCGCTGATCACCTGACGGTTGGCGAGCTGCGTGGTGATCGCGGCGGGCGTACGTCAACGGCCCCGGCACCGGTTGCCGTCCGCTGAACGCATAGCATCTAAAGCTGTCAATGAGCGCCAAGATCATCGACGGCAAGGCGATCGCCGCCCGCGTGCGTGCCGACGTCGCGCGCGAGGTCGGCGCGTTCACGCGCGCGCACGGGCGGGCGCCCGGTCTTGCCACGGTGCTCGTCGGCGGCGACCCGGCCTCCGCGGTGTACGTCAGCGGCAAGCAGCGGGCGTGCGCGGAGGTGGGGATGGTGCCGTTCGACCGGCGCCTGCCCGCCAGCGCGAGCTTCGAGGAGGTCGCCGAGGAGCTCGAAGCGCTGAACGCCGACGCGACGGTCAGCGGCGTGCTGCTGCAGCTGCCGGTGCCCGCCCACCTGGACGGGCCCGCGCTCACCGGGATCATCAGCCCCGACAAGGACGTCGACGGGCTCACGCCCGTCAACGCCGGGCTGCTCGCGCTCGGGCGCACCGGGCTGCGCCCAGCCACGCCGCTGGGGGTGATGGAGCTGCTCGACGACACCGGCGTGGAGCTCGAAGGCGCCGCAGCGGTGGTCGTCGGGCGCAGCAACCTGTTCGGCAAGCCGATGGCGCAGCTGCTGCTCGCGCGCAACGCCACCGTCACCACCTGCCACTCGCGCACGCCCGAGCTCGCCGCCGTGTGCGCCCGCGCGGACGTGCTGATCGTGGCGATCGGCCGCGCGCGCATGGTCACGCGCGAGTTCGTCAAACCAGGCGCGGTGGTCATCGATGTTGGCATGAACCGCCTCACCCCCGAGCAGGCCGGCAACAAGAGCGGGCTCGTCGGCGACGTCGACTTCGCCGCCGCCGCCGAGCTCGCCTCGGCGATCACCCCCGTTCCCGGCGGCGTCGGCCCGATGACGATCGCCCTGCTGCTGCGCACCACGCTGCAGGCCGCCCGCTACCAGGCCGAGCTCGAGACGATGCTCTCCCAGCTCGACACGCCCGACCTGACGGCGTGAGCAGGCGGGCAAGGATGACGCAAGCGTGCAGGGGGTAGGCCCATGAGGCGGGCGTGCAGGGGGTAGGGCCCATCAGGCGGATGCGCGTCGGTGAGCTCGTGGCGCTCGCTGGCGCCGTGTGCGTGATCGCCTCGCTCTTCGAGCGCTGGTACGAGGCGCCGATCGGCAACCTCGACGCGTGGAACACGTTCGGCCCCAGCGTCGTGCTCATCCTCGCCGCGGTCGCCGCCGCGCTGGCGATGATCGCCAGCGCGCTCACCGAGCGCACCCCCGCGCTGCCCGTGTCCACCGCCGTGTGGTGTGTGCTGCTCGGCCTGCTCGGCGTGATCGCCGCCGTCGTCAGAGTGCTCGAGCGCCCCGACCACGCAACCCAGGTGTGCATCGGCGCCTACCTCGCGCTCGCCGGCGCCGTCGCGATCCTCGCCGGCGCGTGGCTCGTGCTGCGCGACGAACGCCCGTCGCTGTACACGCCCGCAGAACCGCCGCTGCGCCCGCCGCCGTAGAGGCGCCTGGTTGCGTGCAGGCGCCCAGGGTGGCCGCCGCGCGGGCCACCGCACACCGATCGCCGTGCGGCGCGCGCCGGACCTTACAATGCGCCACTGTGATCGAACGCGATGAGGTGTTGCACGTCGCCCGGCTTGCGCGTCTCGCGCTCGCCGAGGAGGAGATCGAGCCGATGGCGCGCGAGCTCTCAGCGGTGCTCGACCACGTCGCCCGCATCGGCGAGCTCGACCTCGACGGCGTCCCGCCCACCTCGCACGTGGTGAATGTCAGCGGCGCGCTGCGCCGCGACGAGCCACGCGCGTGCCTGCCGCGCGATGTCGCCCTCGCCCAGGCGCCCGCGGTCAGCGAAGGCGGCTTCCTAGTGCCAAGCCCGCAAGCATGAGCGAGGACATGCTGGGGCTGACGGCCGCGCAGGCGGTTGCCGCCATCGACGCGGGTGAGCTGGACGCGCAGGAGCTGTTCACGCGCTACCGCGAACGTGCGGAGCAGGACAGGCAAACCACCTGGCAGGGCGGCCTCAATTGCTTCACATGGGTCTCCCAAGGCGTGCCCCACGCGGCAAGCGGGCCGCTCGCAGGCGTCCCGCTGGCGGTCAAGGACCTGTTCTGCACCGAGGGCGTCCCCAGCCAATCGGGCTCGCGCATCCTCGAGGGCTACCTGCCGCCGTACACCGCCACCGCCGTCGCCCGCCTGCGCGACGCCGGCGCTCCACTGCTCGCCAAGACCAACCAGGACGAGTTTGCGATGGGCTCCTCCACCGAGAACTCCGCGTTCGGGCCCACGCTCAACCCGTGGGACCCCGACCGCACGCGCGTGCCAGGCGGCTCGTCCGGAGGAAGCGCCGCCGCCGTAGCCGCCGGCCTCGCGCCGTGGGCGCTCGGCACCGACACCGGCGGCTCCATCCGCCAGCCCGCCGCGCTGTGCGGCATCGTCGGGCTCAAACCCACCTACGGCTCCGTCTCACGCTACGGCATGATCGCCTTCGCCTCCTCGCTCGACCAGGCGGGGCCGCTCACGCGCGACGTCACCGACGCCGCGCTCATGCTCAAACACATGGTCGGGCGCGACCCCTGCGACGCCACCTCGCTCGCGCACCGCGAGCCGATCGTCCTGCCCAGCGCCGAGCGCCTGGACGGCGTTCGCATCGGCATACCCGCCGAGCTGCAGCGCTCGCCGGAAGGTGGCTCCGCGCTCGCGTCGTCATCGCATCGTCCCGGTACGGGGAAGGTGGAGCCCAGCGTACGGCGGTGCTTCGACGAAGCGCGCAAGCAAGCCGAACAACTGGGCGCCGAGGTGAAGGAGATATCGCTCCCGCACGCCCCCCATGCGCTGTCCGCCTACTACGTGCTCGCACCCTCCGAGGCGAGCTCCAACCTCGCCCGCTTCGACGGCGTCCGCTACGGGCTGCGCGCCGAGAACGCCACCGACCTGCTCGACATGTACAGCCGCACCCGCCACGACGGCTTCGGACCGGAGGTCAAGCGGCGGATCATGCTCGGCACCTACGCGCTGTCCTCCGGCTACTACGACGCCTACTACGCCCGCGCCCAAAAGGTGCGCACGAAGATCGCCGAGGACTTCGCCGCCGCCTTCCAGGCCGTCGATCTCATCGCCACGCCAACCACACCCGGCGTCGCGTTCGAGCTGGGGGAGAAGACCTCCGACCCGTGGGCCATGTACCTCAGCGACTACTTCACCGTGCCCATGTCGCTCGCCGGCATTCCGGCGATATCCATCCCCTGCGGGCTCAGCGCAGAAAGCGACGGTGTGGCCAAGGCCGGCCTGCCGGTCGGCCTGCAGCTCGCCGGTCCAGCGTTCAGCGAGAACCGTCTGCTCGACTGGGCCTATGCGCTCGAGCAGGCGCTCGGCTTCGACGTCACGGCGAGCCATGTCTGAGCCACCACGAACGCACGCCCAGCCGCCGCCAGGCGGCTCCTCTAAAAACGACTCACATGAGGCCGTCATCGGGCTGGAGATCCACGTGCAGCTCGCGACCGCCACGAAGATGTTCTGCGGCTGCGCGCTGTCCTTCGGCGAGCCGCCCAACACGCACACCTGCGCCGTCTGCCTCGGGCTGCCCGGCAGCCTGCCCGTCGCCAATGCGCAGGCCGTGCACCTCGGGCTCGTCATCGGCCTCGCGCTCGGCTCCGAGCTCGCGCCGCGCTCCATCTTCCACCGCAAGAACTACTTCTACCCCGACCTGCCCAAGGGCTACCAGATCTCCCAGTACGACGAGCCGCTGTGCCGCGGCGGGCAGCTCGGCGACGTGCGCATCCACCGCGTGCACCTCGAGGAGGACGCCGCCAAGCTCATCCACGTCGGCGCCAGCGGGCGCATCCACGGCTCCGACGCGTCCATCGTCGACTTCAACCGCGGCGGCACGCCGCTCGCCGAGATCGTCACCGAGCCCGACCTGCGCACACCCGAGCAGGCCAGCGAGTGGCTCAAGCTGCTGCGCACCACCCTGCGCCAGCTCGGCGTCTCCGACGTGAACATGGAGGAGGGCTCGCTGCGCTGCGACGCCAACATCTCGCTGCGCCCTGTCGGCAGCCAGGAGCTGGGCACCAAGACCGAGCTGAAGAACATGAACTCCTTCCGCTTCATCGAACGCGGCATCCGCGCCGAGATCGCCCGTCAGGAGCACATCCTGCGTGGCGGCGGGCACATCCTGCAGGAGACGCTCCACTACGACCCCGCCTCCGACCGCATCACCTCGCTGCGCTCCAAGGAGGAGGCGCACGACTACCGCTACTTCCCCGAGCCCGACCTCCTGCCCGTCGACATCGACCAGCACATGCTCGCCGCCGCCAAAGCCGCCATGTCCGAGCTGCCCGCCGACCGCGCCGAGCGCTTCCAGCGTGAGCTGCAGCTAAGCGCCGACAGCGCGCAGCTGCTCGCCTTCCGCGCCGAGCTCGGTGACTTCTTCGAGGCCGCGCTCGCGGCCGGCGCCCAGCCCGCGCCGCCGCCGCAGGCGCTCGCCAACTGGATCACCGGTGAGCTCGTCGCCCGGCTCGACGAGGGTCTCGATCCAGCTGCAGGGCGTGTCACCCCCGAAGCGCTCGCCACGCTCGTGGGCATGCTCGCCGCCAAAACAGTCACCGTCGGCGCCGCCCGCCAGGTGCTCGACACGCTCCTCGCCCACGGCGGGGACCCGCGGGCGATCGTCGAGGCCGAGGGCCTCGCCGCGCTGGACGGCGGCGATGAGCTCGCCGCGATCGTCACCGCCGCGCTGGAGGCCAACGCCGACGCAGCCCAGCGCGTGCGCGAAGGCAACGCCAAGGCCATCGGCCCGATCGTCGGCCACGTCATGCGCGAGACGCGCGGGCGCGCCGACGGCACCGAGGTGGCGCGCCTCGTGCACGAGCAGCTCGGCGTCTGAGCTGTGTGCCCGCCGCGTGGGTGTGTCCGCCCGCGTGTGTGTGTCCGCCGCGTGGGTATGTTCGCCCGCGTGGGTGTGTCTGCCCGCGTGTGTGTCCGCCGCGTGGCCGGGCGTAACGGGAGTGTGACGTGGCCGTGGCGAATGTCATTTGAGAAACTGCGTATAGCCATCGTTATACGCACATTCGCGAGCAACTAGAACATCGTCCCCCCGCAGATTTTGGACGTGCGGCCAATGCGAGCTCGTGGCCGGGGCGCCAATATCCTCAGCGTGGATCAGCAAGTCGCAAGCGCAAGCGTTTCATCTCCTCCTCGTCGGTTCCTCCTGTTGCCTGAGGAGCCGGTGGATGCTCCACGTCGGGGACCACGCATCCGTCGCTACCAGCTAACGAGCATCGGGGCGGGTGCGGGGCGCAGGCAGGGAGCCATCAACAACGTCGACATCGCGACAGCAAGGATCGCGCGCGAGCTCGGCCGGTTGGGTCGCATGTAGTGATCCCTCCGCAGCGACCAGCGTCGGCTTCCCTCGGCCGGCGCCGTGGCGGCGCGGCTGGGCAGGGGTAGCAGTTCCTGTCCAGCCGCGCTACCATCGACTCATCATGAACGAGTCAGCAAGCTCCCACTCCCGCTCCATCGGCAAGAGCATCCTCGCCGGCCTCGTCGTGCTCGTCGCTGGTTACGTGCTGCTGAAAATCGTCATCGGCATCGCCGTCGCGATCGCCGGCACGGTGGCCGTGATCCTCGCCATCGTCGCCATCATCTGGGCACTGCGCATCCTCTTGTAGAGGCGCGCCGCGCGCATGGCGTACGTCATCATCGCCACCTGCTTCGGCATCTCCGGCGGGATCGTCGGCAAGTACAAGGGCAGCTCCTTCTGGCTGTGGTTCCTGATCTCAGGCGCCGTCCCGTTCCTCGGCCTGTTCGCCGCCATCGCCTACCGCTTCGACCGCGACGAGCTGCGCCGGCAGTGCCCCCAGTGCGGGCGCGTGGTCAAACTCTACGACGCCCTCTGCACCCGCTGCGGCGCCGAGCTCGACTTCCCCGACGTGGCCATCGCGCCCGAGTCCTGGGAGCGGGTGCCCGCCTTGTCATCATCGAAGGTGGCGCCGCCCTCCTGAGCGGCGCCCTCCTGAGCGCCGCCCGAGCGTCGCTCCCGCCGCCGCCGGAGGTTCGGCTGCCCTAAGCCCAAGCCCGCGGGCGCCGCTTGCGCTTCGCCTACGCTGTCGAAGCCATGAGCACCCACGCCAAGACCGCGCCCGCGGCGCGGGAGTCGCCGCTCGCGCGCGCGATCCACCGCGCTGGCTTTGCCAACGAGCGCGAGTTCGTGCTGCGCGTCGTGCAGCCCGCGCTCGTCGGCATGATCGACGGCACCGTCTCCTCGCTCGCGCCCATCTTCGCCGCCGCCGTCGCCTCCAGCTCACACACCGCCCTGCTCGTCGGCTTCTCAACCGCCCTCGGCGCCGGCGTCAGCATGGGCTGGTCGGAGGCGCTGTCCGACACCGGCGAGCAGACCGGGCGCGGCTCAGCGGTCGTGCGCGGCGCCATCACCGGCGGCATGACCACGCTCGGCGGCATCTTCCACACGCTGCCCTTCCTCATCTCCAACGTCCACAAAGCGCTGCTCGTCGCCGGCTGCGTCGTCGCCTTCGAGCTGCTCGCCATCGCTTGGGTGCGCAAACGCTTCCTCGAGGTCTCCATGCGCTCCTCGTTCATGGTCGTCACCGTCGCCGGGATCATCGTTGTCGCCATCGGCGTCGGCATCGGCGCTTCGTGAGTGGCACCTAAAGCCGCTGGTACACTGGCTTTTTCCTTTATATAAATGAAAGGAGGTCGAAGATGCGCGCAGTTGATGCGTTGATGGAATGCTTGAAGGCAGAGGGTGTCGATGTCGTCTTCGGCCTGCCCGGCGGCGCCAACCTGCCCACCTACGACGCTTTCGTCAGCGGCGGCATCCGCCACATCCTCGTGCGCCACGAGGCCGGCGGCGGGCACGCCGCCGAGGGCTACGCCAAGGCGACCGGCAAGGTCGGCGTCGCGTTCGCCACCAGCGGGCCCGGTGCCACCAACCTCGTGACGCCGATCACCGACGCGATGATGGACTCCGTGCCCTGCGTGTTCATCACCGGGCAGGTGCGCACCGAGCTGCTAGGCACCGACGGCTTCCAGGAGGCCGACACGATCGGCATCACCATGCCCATCGTCAAGCACTCGTTCATGATCCAGCATCCCAACGAAATCCCGCGCGCGATCCACGAGGCGTTTCACATCGCGCGCAGCGGCCGTCCCGGCCCCGTGCTCGTGGACATCCCGCAGGACCTCTCGCGCGCCGAGATCGACTACGAGCCCGTCACCGACCTACGCCTCCCCGGCTACCAGCCGAAGATCGACGGCAACCAGAAGCAAATCCGCCAGGCCGCCAAGGCGCTCGCCTCCGCGCAGCGCCCCGTGATCTACGCTGGGGGCGGCGTCGTCAACGCGAACGCCGCCGCCGAGCTCACCGAGTTCGCCACCTCCGACCGCTTCCCCGTCACCTGCACGCTGATGGGGCTCGGCGCGTTTCCCGCCACCGTGGAGGGGGCAGGGGGGCGCGAGGGTGGGCGGGAGCCTAATCCCCAATGGCTGGGCATGCTCGGCATGCACGGCACGCGCCCGGCCAACTACGCGATGGACGAGGCCGACCTGATCTGCGCGGTCGGCGCGCGCTTCGACGACCGCATCACCGGCAAGCTGTCCGAGTTCGCGCCGCGCGCCAAGTTCATCCACATCGACGTCGACCCCGCGGAGATCTCCAAGAACGTGCCCGCGCACATCCCGATTGTCGGCGACGCCAAGAACGTGCTCGCCAAGCTCGTCATCGAGTACCGCGCGATCGGCGCCGACCCCGCGCGCCTGGACGCGTGGTGGAGCCGGATCGACGGCTGGAAAGCCAAGTACCCGCTGCTCTACGACGACAGCGCCGACAGCGAGATCAAGCCCCAGTACATGATCCAGGCGCTGTACGAGGCCACCGGCGGCGAGGCGATCATCACCAGCGACGTCGGCCAGCACCAGATGTGGACGGCGCAGTACTACGACTTCCCCGCGCCGCGGCGCTGGATCAACTCCGGCGGGCTCGGCACGATGGGCTTCGGGCTGCCCGCCGCCATGGGCGCCGCGGTCGGCGAGCCCGAGCGCGTGGTCTGCTGCGTGGCCGGCGACGGCTCCGTGCAGATGAACGCGCAGGAGCTCGCCACCTGCGCGCAGAACAACATCCCCATCAAGGTGTTCATCATGAACAACGGCTACCTGGGGATGGTGCGCCAGTGGCAGGAGCTGTTCTGGGACGGCAAATACAGCCACGTGGACATGGGCGAGTTCCCCGACTTCGTCAAGCTCGCCGAGGCCTACGGCGTGACCGGCATGCGCTTCACCGACAAGACCACGCTCGTCGATGACATGAAGCGCGCGATCGCCACCGACGGCCCCGTGCTCGTCGACGTGCGCGTCACGCGCGAGGAGAACACCTATCCGATGATCCCCGCCGGCTCCGCCGCACGCGACATGGTCGGCCCGCAGGCCCACGACCAGGAGAGGGTGGGGTGAGCGTTCTTATGGGTGAACCCGGTACCAAGGCGCCGCTCAGCCTGGAGGAGCTGGAAGCGTCCACCAACCTGCGCACGGGGCGCAAGCACGTGCTGTCGATCCTCGTGGAAAACAAGTCCGGCGTGCTCACGCGCATCGCCGGGCTGTTCGCCAGGCGCGGCTTCAACATCGACACGCTCACCGTCGGGCCCACCGAGGACATGCAGGTCTCGCGCGTGACGCTCACCGTGGACGGCGCGCTGCACCCGATCGACCAGGTGACAAAGCAGCTGCACAAGCTCGTCAACGTGCTCAAGATCCGCGACCTCGAGCCGGGCGACACGGTCGCGCGCGAGCTCGCGCTGTTCAAGGTCAACGCCGACGGCGCCCAGCGCGGCGAGCTGATGCAGATCGCCGAGATCTTCCGCGGCAAGGTCGTCGACGTGACCAAGCGCGCGGTCATCATCGAGGTCACCGGCACCACCGAGAAGATCGAGGCGTTCGAGACGATGGTGCGCCCGTTCGGGCTGATCGAGATGATGCGCACGGGGGAGATCGCGATCTCGCGCGGGCGCAGCGAGACGTGATGGCGCGCGCCGGCGCCCGCCCGCTCGCAAACCGACATCGTTCAGCCGGCGCCGCGCCCTCCCCGCAGGAGGGCAGCACCGTGTTCGCGCTCAGCCAGCGGGACCGCGAGCGCCTCGCCGCGCGCATCGCGCTGGCCGTCAAGCGCGCGCGCCGCGGCGGCGGCGAGGTGCTCGCGAGCATCACCGTCGCGCTCGACGCCCGCGTCGACCCCTCGGCCGTCGTGTGCGCCTCGCGCCGCGACGGCGAGAGCTGGTTCGTGTTCGAGCAGCCCGACCGCGGGCGCGCAGCGCTCGCAGCGCTCGGGGAGGCGACGAGCCTGCAGGCAGCCGGCGAGGAGCGCTTTGCCAGCGTCGCCGACCGCTGGCGCGCGCTGGCGGCGGCGGCCGTCGCCGACCCCGCGGACGAGCCCGCAGCCGGCGGCGGCGCGGTCGCGGTCGGCGGCTTCGCGTTCGCGCCCCACGGCGGCGCCGCGCCACACTGGCGCGGCTTCCAGCCCGCCTCGCTGACCGTGCCGGAGCTCGCGCTCGTGCGCAAGACGCACGGGGGACAGGAAGGCGTGCACATGACGCTCGTCGCGCTCGCCCGCCCCGACGACGTGCCCGAGCAGCTGCTCGCGCGCCTGGAGCGGCGCGTCAGCGAGCTGCGCACCGTGCCGCTGCCGTTGCTCGACCCCGCGCCCACCGGACGCTTCCAGGTGGCCAGCGCGATGCCACCCGAGCACTACGAGCAGGCGGTCGCGCGCGCCACGCAGCTGATCGGGGAGGGGCAGCTGCAGAAGATCGTGCTCGCGCGCGAGGTGCAGGTGCACGCGCCGCGCGCGTACGACCCGACGGCCGTGTTCGGCGTGCTGCGCGAGGAGTTTCCCTCCTGCTTCGTGTTCTGCGTCGGGCGCGGCGAGGCGTCGCTGATCGCCGCCAGCCCCGAGCTGCTCGTGCGCCGCGAGGGCCACCGCGTGAGCACGCTCGCGCTCGCCGGCTCCAGCCGCCGCAGCGCCGACCCGGCCGTCGACGCGCACCTCGGCGAGCAGCTGCTGCGTGACGCCAGCTACCGCGAGGAGCACGCGATCGTCGCGCGGCGCATCGAGCGCACGCTGCGCCCGCACGCCATCTGGGTCACCGGCGCGCCCGAGCCGGGCCTCGCGCGGATCGCCAACATCCAGCACCTCGCCACGCCCATCCGCGCGCAGCTCGCCGCGCCCATGGACGCGCTCGAACTCGCCGAGCTGATGCACCCCACGCCCGCCGTCGGCGGCGAGCCGCTCGGCCGCGCTGCGCCGCTGATCCCCGCGCTGGAGGGCCTCGACCGCGGCTGGTACACCGGGCCGGTCGGCTGGACCGATGCCACCGGTGACGGGGAGTTCTGCGTCGCGCTGCGCTGCGCGCTGTTGCGCGAGAACGTCGCGCGCTGCTACGCCGGCAACGGGATCGTGCGGCATTCCGATCCTGCGGCCGAGCTGGCCGAGACGGAGATCAAGCTGCAGGCGCTGTTGCCGCTGCTGGCGGGGTGAGCGGCTGCTGAGCTTGCGCCTGGCGCGACTGCGCGCTCGCGCTCGCCAGCCAGCGCTCGAACTCCCGCCGCTCGACCGTCGCCTGCATGCGCGCGAAATGCTCGCGCGCATAGCCGTCGAAGTCGAAGTCCAGCTCTGAGATGCACGCCCGCAAGACGCCCCACGCGCCCGCGCGCGCGTCGGAGAGCACGCGCATCAGCCGGTGCGCCGCGCGCTCGCCCGCCGACGGCGCGCGCCCGTGGTAGGCGGTGAGCAGGCGCTCGTCGGTGGCGGGGTCGAAGGCGTCGTTCATCGACAGGTTGCCGAGGTCAAAGCGCGGGTCGCCCGTCCCCGCGTACTCCCAGCCGACGATCAACAGGCGCCCGTCTTCCCCCTCCGGGGACGCTGCGCTAGCGCGGATGAAGCTGGCGGCGCGCAGGTCGTTGTGGCACGGGCGCCTCACGCCCACCGGCAGCGCGGCGGCGATGCGTGCGGTCGCAGCCTGCGCTTGCGCGTAGGCGTCGGGCAGCGTGCCGCCACGCTCGCGCACGATCGCCGCGTAGCTCGCCAGCAGGTTTGGCACCGAGAAGCGGCTGGGCAGCGTCGTGGCGGAGTCGTGGAAGCGGCGCAGCGCGTGCGCGATCTCCTCGACGCCCGCGGCGAGCGCGGGCGCGTCGAGCGCGCCGGCGTTCACCAAGCGTGTCGGCAGACAGTCATCCAAGCCGCCCGCCGGCGCCGGGGCGATCCCCAGCCCGGCCGCCGCTTCGCCGGCCAGCCGCTCGGACTCGCGGTCGATGCCCAGCATGCCCTGTGGATCCGTGAGGATCTCGCCCAGTTCGTTCACCTCTCCACGTTCCACTGTCTTAAGGAGCACAACCTATACCTTCAACGTCAAACGGTCAGCTCACCCCGCCGGCCCACCGTAAGCGCGCGACACGGCGCCCCACACCTCGCGATGCAGCGCCACGTTGCGCGGGCGCTCGCTGCGCACGTGCACGATCGTCGAACGGCCGTCGGGTGTGAGCGCGCGCTCCAGCGCGCGGCGGAAGTTGGCGGTCGTGCTCGCCGCCTCGTGGTCGAGGTCGTAGAGCGCGGCAGCCCGCGCGAAGTCGAGGCCGGTGGGGGTTGCGATGTGCCTCGTGTAGATGTCCGCGCCGGTCGTGCCGTCGCCTCGCGCCCGGCCGCCCGCCCCCGGCGCCGCGTACGCATCGCGCGTGCGCGCCATCGCCGACGAGGACACGGCGAGGAAGTCGAAGATCCCGCCGCCGCCGTTGTCGAGCAGCACGATCGTCAGCTTCAGCGACAGGCGCGCGGCGGCGAGCAGGCCGCCAATGTCGTGCGCGAGCGCCACGTCGCCGATCAGCAGCACGACCGGTCCCGCGGCGCCCGCGGCTGCGCCGAAGGCCGAGGAGACGGTGCCGTCGATGCCGTTGGCGCCGCGGTTGCAGAGCACGCGCGGCGGGTCTTCGCGCACGGGCCAGAACGTCTCGATGTCGCGCACGGGCATCGAGGACGCGACGAACAGCGTGGCGTCGCCCGGCAGCAGCACGCCCAGCTCGCGTGCGACCGCCGGCTCGGACAACCCGCCAGGGCCGAGCGCGCCGTCGATCGCCTCGGCGGCGCGCTCATCCGCGCTGCGCCAGTGCGCGAGCCAACCCTCTTCGCTGGCTGTCGCCGCGGCGCTCGATGTCAGCCCCGCGAGCGCGGGGACAGGGTCGAGCGCGAGCGAATCGGACAGCGCCGCCGTTGGGTCCTGCCAGGCACCCTCCGGGTCGAGCGCAACCTGGCGAACGTCGTGCAGGCTCGCCAGCCAGCTGCGCAGTGGCTTGGACACCGGCAGGTCGCCCACTCGCAGCACCAGGTCCGGTGCCGTCGCGGCGGCGAACGCCGGCTCGCGCAGCAGCGCATCGTAGTGGGCGATCGCAGCAGCCCCGCGGCGCGCACCGGACAGCGGGTCGGCGAGCAGCGGCCAGCCGGCCGCCGCCGCGAGCCCGGCGGCTGCGCCGGCCAGGCGCGCATCGCGCTCGTCGCGCCCAGCCACCAGCACGCCCCGGCGTGCCCCCGCCACGAGCTCGCCCAGCGCCACGCCGTCGTGCTGACCTAGCGCCACGCCGTCGAGCTCGCGCGGCGCGGCATCCGCCTCCCGCGCGCTCGTGCGCGGCGGCGCGCGGCGCACGAACGGCGCGCCGTCAGCCCGCCCGGTGTCGTCCGTCGGGAGCTCATCCTCGCCGACAAGCGGCTCGCGCAGCGGGAAGTTCAGGTGCACGGCGCCGGGGCGACCCTCGAGCGCCGTCCAGTAGGCGCGGCACGCGAGCGTGCGCATCCAGCGCAGGCTCTGCCCGCTCGCGTCGTGGACGGCCACCTCGAAGAACCACTTGGCAGCCGAGCCGTACAGCTTCAGCTGGTCGATCGCCTGCCCGGCGCCGTTCTCGCGCAGCTCCGCCGGGCGGTCGGCGGTGAGCAGCAGCAGCGGCACGCGCGCCTCGCGCGCCTCGATCGCCGCCGGCAACAGCTCCGCCGCGGCGGTGCCCGAGGTGCACGTCACGGCGACCGGCAGCCCCGACGCCTTCGCCAGGCCGAGCGCGAAGAAGCCGGCGCAGCGCTCGTCGACGTGCGAGTAGCAGCGCAGCCGCTCCTCGCGCGCGAGCGTCAGCACGAGCGGCGCGTTGCGCGAGCCCGGCGAGGTGCACGCGGCGCGCATGCCACAACGCGCGAGCTCGTCCACGAACGCCCGCAGCAGCGTGTACATGTCGGTGGTGGGGGTCATACGATCATCGCGATGGCCGACCTAGCGGGCGAGCAGATCGTGCTGCTGCACGGGTTCAGCGGCACGCGCCGCGCGTGGGACGGCGTGATCGCGGCGCTCCATCGCGGCGAACGCTACCTACCGGCGCTCGCGCTCGACCTGCCCGGGCACGGCGACGCCACCGACGCACCGCGTCCGATCACGTTTGCCTCCTGCGTCGAGCACGTGCTCGCGCACAGCCCTGCGCGGTTCGCGCTGTGCGGCTACTCGCTGGGGGGGCGCGTGGCGCTGCACGTGGCGCTCGCGGCGCCCGCGCGCGTCAGCCGGCTGGTGCTCGTGTCGTGCAGTCCAGGGATCGAGGACGCGGCGGAGCGCGCCGCGCGCCGCGAGGCCGACGCGCGCCTCGCGGACGAGCTGGAAGCGAGGCCGTTCGAGGAGTTCATCGAGCGCTGGCGGGCCCAGCCGCTGTTCGCCGGCGAACCTCCGCAGGCGGGCGAGCTGGCGCGTGCCGACCAGCGCCGCAACCGCCCCGGCGCGCTGGCGGCGGTGCTGCGTGGGGTGGGAGCGGGGGAGATGCAGCCGCTGTGGGAACGGCTCGGCGAGCTGCAGATGCCGGTCACGGTCGTGGCGGGGGAGCGCGACACGAAGTACACGACGCTCGCCCGGCGGATCGTCAACTCGCTGGCGAACGCCGAGCTCGTCGTGCTCCCCGGCGGCCACGGCCTGCCGCTGGAGAACCCGAGCGGGGTCGCAGCGGTGCTCGCAACCGAGCGCCCGGCCGCCAGCGAGTGCGGCTGAAGGATCGTCAGCACGGGCACGTTCACCCGCGCGCCGCCCCACCCTCAGAACGGCTCGACCCCCAGCCCCGGCGCGAGCGGCAGCGCGATCGCGCCGGCGCGCGCTGGCAGCGGGTCCTCCAGCTGCGCGAACATGCCGAGCGTCGCCAGGCCGCAGTGCGCGAGCGCCCCGCGCGAGGCGAGCGCCGCCGCCGCTTGCAGCGCCGCGGCGACGCCGAGCGGCCCGTCGAGCGTCGAGGCCACGTACACCTCCGCGCCGGTCGCGCGCACGAGCGACGCAGCCGCGAGCAGCCCGCCGATGCCGCCGCAGCGCGAGATCTTCAGGCACACCGCATCGGCCACGCCGGCGGTGAGCGCGCCGTGCTCGGCTGCCGTCTCGTCGATCGCCACGCGCACCGCCACCCGCTCGCGCACCGCACGCACCGCACGCAGCCCGTGCGTGGGCTCCTCCACCAACTCCAACCCGGCGGGGGACAGCGCCTCGATCGCCGCGACCGCTTCCTCGACGTTCCACGCGCCGTTGGCGTCCAGGCGCAGCGACGCCCGCGGCCCAGCCGCGGCGCGCGCGGCGGCCACCCGCCCGGCGTCGTCGCCGACGCCGACCTTCAGCTTCAAGCACGTGTAGCCCTCCTGCACGGCCGCCGCCGCCTGCTCGGCGACGCCGCGCCGGTCGAGCGCCGACAGCGTGGCGTTCACCGGCACGCTCGCCGCGGGCGCATCGCTGAGCAGCGCTGCCACCGGCTTGCCCGCCCGGCGGCCCGCGCGGTCCCACAGGGCGAGGTCCACCGCGGCAAACGCCTCCGGCAGGTCCTCCACCTGACGGCACGCGTCCACCAGCTGCGCGCCGTTCAGCTCGTGCCCGTCGGCCAGCACCGGCGCGTAGCGTTCGAGCGCCGCGCGCACCCGCGCGAGGCTCACCCCGTCGTAGGGCTCCAGCGGCGCGGCTTCGCCGTACCCGCACGCGCCGTCCTCGTCGGTGAGCTTCACCAGCAGCAGCTCGCGCTCGGTGAGCGCGCCGTAGGAGGTCTCGAGCGGCTGCGCGAGCGCCAGCGTGCGCTCCTGGAGCTCCAGCCTCATATGCCGCCGCTCGCCAGGATCGCCGCCGCGAACAGCAGGCAGAAGACCATCTGCAGCATGCCCGTCTGGGCGAGCGCGGCGTTGAGCGCCGGGCCGTCGGTGCGGGTGCGCACGACGCGCGCCAGGCGCACCGCCAGCGGGATCACCGCCCACGGCAACAACAGCCACGCGCTCATCGACCCGAACGCCCACGGCAGCGGCGCGGTCACGAAGGCCACCGCCAGCATCGCCGAGTACAGCGTGCGCGTGCGCGCACGCCCGAGGCGCACGGCCAGCGTGCGCTTGCCTGCCCGCCGGTCGGTGTCGAGGTCGCGGACGTTGTTCACAACCAGGATCGCGCTCGCCAGCAGGCCGACCGGCACGGCGCACACAAACGCCTGCCACGGCAGGCGCTGCACCTGCACGAAGTAGGACCCCGCCACCGCCACCACGCCGAAGAACAGGAACACGAACACCTCGCCCAGACCCTCGTAGCCGTAGGGTCGCGGCCCGCCGGTGTAGAGCACGCCTGCGAGGATCGAGGCGGCGCCGACCGCCAACAGCTCGGGGCCGGCGACCGCCACCAGGTAGGCGCCGCACGCGACCGCCAGGCCGAAGGTCACGTACGTGGCCAGCAGCACCTGGCTCGGCGGCACGAGCCCGCCGGCGGTCACGCGCACCGGGCCGAGCCGGTCCTCCGTGTCCGCGCCGCGCCGCGCATCGGAGTAGTCGTTCGACAGGTTGGTGCCCACCTGGATGAACACCGCGCCGAGCAGCGCCGCCACGAACGCCAGCGGGTGGAAGTGCCCGGCGCCGAGCGCCAGCGACGTGCCCACCAGCACCGGCGCGACCGCGGCGGGCAGCGTGCGCACGCGCGCGGCCATCACCCAGATGTGCACCGCGTTCGCCGAGGGCAGGGGGCTCACCGCCGGGGCTCGGGCTACGGCCGCTTGGGGAAGCGCGCGAAGTCGGGCTTGCGCTTCTCCCGGTAGGCGTCACGGCCCTCCTGTGCCTCCTCGCTGCCGTAGAACAGCAGGTTTGCATCGTGCGCCAGCTGCTGGATTCCCGCCAGCCCGTCTTCGGCCGCGTTGAAGCTCGCCTTCAGCAGCCGCAGCGAGAACGGCGACAGCGCGAGCATCTCCCGGCACCACGCCACCGTCTCCTCCTCCAGGCGCTCCAGCGGCACCACCGCGTTCACCATCCCCATCTGCAGCGCCTCCTCGGCGGAGTATTGCCGGCAGAGGAACCAGATCTCCTTGGCCTTCTTCGGCCCCACCAGGTTCGCGAGCAGGCCCGCGCCGAAGCCGCCGTCGAACGAGCCCACCTTCGGCCCGACCTGGCCGAAGCGCGCGTTGTCCGCCGCGATCGTCAGGTCGCACACCAGGTGCAGCACGTGCCCGCCGCCGATCGCGTAGCCGGCGACCATCGCCACCACCGGCTTGGGCAGGCGGCGCATCTGGATGTGCAGATCGGTCACGTGGAAGCGCCCGACACCTTGGCGGGTGGCCGGCGAGTCGATGCCCTCGTCGTTCATGTAGCCGCTGTCGCCGCGCACGCGCTGGTCGCCGCCGGAGCAGAACGCGTCGGGGCCCTCGCCCGTGAGGATGATCACGCCGATCTCCGTGTCCTCGCGCGCGTCCTCGAGCGCCTTGGAGATCTCGATGATCGTGCGCGGGCGAAACGCGTTGCGGACCTCCGGGCGCGCGATCGTGATCTTCGCGATGCCAGATGTGGACCCGCCCTCCCCAACCGACTTCTCGTAGCGGATGTCGGTGAAGCCCTGCTCGGCAGCCGCGGATGCGGGCGTCCAGGTTGTGCTCATCGCGCGAAGGCTATCTTTCCGAGACCAGAACGGCGGCCGGCTTCGCTCGGCACGAGGCCGGTACGGACGCCCGGTTTGCCCCGGATGCGAACATGAGCAGCTGTGGCGTCCCAGCCCTCCAACGAAGCGGTCAATCGTGCGGGCCGGCTGATTGCTGCGCTGCTTCTCGAGTTCCAGCAGAGCAACTTTGAAGAGATGGCCCGGTAGACGATGAGCACAGACATCCAACACTTCCTCGTGGTCTACGACATCGCCGGCCGTGATGCACATGTTGACCGTTACGGCCAGGACTACGACACGGCGATCGATGCCTACGCCAAGGCCGAGCAGCTCTACCGTGGCCGCGACGACGTCGAGGTCGTGCTCCTGAGTGCTGACTCCATCGACACGATCAAGAAGACGCACTCCAGCTACTTCAATACGCGCGAGCAGGGCTTCGAGCGGTTCTTTGACTTGGGAGATCTGGTCGCATCTCTCCGCGACTAGGTGTCGCCAACGCCGGCCTCAAGCGCGCCCAGTTCGGCGCCCGCGCCAGATGGACGAGGGCATGGAGTGCGAGCGGCGTCGGGGTGCACTGAAGCGATCGTAGGCGCACCGATGCCTGGGAACATGAGCGCCGCTCGCGCTGACGGAGCAGCCTACTCGGCGGCGTGCAACCCGCAGGTTCATGATCCGCTGCCGACAGTCTGAGGACGCTCGTCTGCATCACCTCGTGCATGAGACCAGTCCCCGCAACAAGGGGCGCGAAGGCTAGCCTGTGCGTCATGGAGGTCGAGCCTTGGCTGGCGCGCGCCGCCGCGGCGCGGCCCGAGCACACGGCCCTGCGGACGCCCCAGGGCGACTGGTCCTACGCCGAGCTGCACGCCGCCGCCCGCGCCGGCGCGCACGCGCTCGCCGCCCGCGGCGCCGGCCCGGGCACGCGCGTAGCGATCGCGCTGCCCGCCGGCCGTGAGTTCGCGCAGGCGCTGCACGCGTGCCTTTTGCTCGGCGCGGTCGCCGTGCCGGTCGACCAGCGTCTCTCCGCGGCCGAGCGCGCGCCGATCCTCGACGCGGCAGCCGTGCACGTACAGGAGCCGCTCGCGTCCGCATCGCTCGCGGCCGGCGCGGACGCGCCCGCGGGCACGCCGATCCGCGCGACCCACGACCTCGACGCGGTGGCCGTGGTCATCCACACCTCCGGCACCACCGCGGCGCCGCGCGCGGTCGAGCTGACGTACGCCAACATCCTGTGGAGCGCGCTCGGCTCCGCCGTCGCGCTCGGCCTTGACCCGCAGGAGCGCTGGCTGTGCGCGCTGCCGCTCTCGCACGTGGGTGGCCTCTCGATCCTGTTGCGCTCGGCGATCTACACGACCACCGCGATCGTGCACGAGCGCTTTGAGACCGGGCGCGTGCTGGGCGCCCTGCAGGCAGGCGAGGCGACGCTCGTGAGCCTTGTCGCGACGACGCTCGCGCGCCTGCTGGACGCGGGGCTGGAGCATCCACCGGCGCTGCGCTGCGCGCTCACCGGCGGCGGCCCCGTCCCCGCTGCGCTGCTGGCCCGCGCGCACGCGGCGGGCGTGCCGGTGAGCCTCACGTACGGCCTCACGGAGGCCTGCTCGCAGGTGACGACCACGCCCGTCGCTGAGATCACCGACAGCACCGACGCGCCGCTCGCGGCGAGCGCAGGCCCACCGCTGTTTTGCACCCGCGTGCGCATCGCCTCGGACGGCGAGGTCCTGGTGGGCGGCCCGACGGTGGCGCCGCGGGCGATCGGCGCGGACGGGTGGCTGCACACCGGCGACGTAGGGGAAGTGGACGAGCGTGGCCGTCTGCGCATCAGCGCCCGCAAGGCGGACACGATCGTGAGCGGTGGCGAGAACGTCGCGCCGGCTGAGGTGGAGGCGGTGTTGGAAGCGCACCCGCAGGTGCTGGAAGCGGGGGTGGTCGGCCGTCCCGACGCGCAGTGGGGCGAGGCGGTGACCGCATGGGTGGTCGCCCGGCCGGGCGTGGAGCTCGACTTCCAGGACCTGATCGCGCACTGTGCGCGCGAGCTCGCGCCGCACAAGCGGCCGAAGGACTACAAGCTCAGCGACGAATCGCTGCCGCGCACCGCCTCTGGCAAGCTGCTGCGCCGGGAGCTGCACTGAGACCATGAGCTTCGACGCCAACGTCCATCGCCAGGCGAGCCTCGAGAGCTGGGAAGAGGCTGCCGCCGGCTGGCAGCGCCAACAGGAGAAGCTGCGGGTGTTCGCGGCGCCGGTGTCGCACTGGCTGATCGACGCGATTTCGCCCCAGCCGGGGCAGCGTGTGCTGGACCTGGCGGCCGGGCTGGGTGAGACGGGGATGCTCGTCGCCGAGCTCGTCGCGCCGCTCGGCGGGGTGATCGTCTCCGACCAGGCCGAGGCGATGCTCGTGGGCGCACGCGCGCGAGCGCAGGAGCTCGGCCTGGCGAACGTCGAGTTCCAGGTGCTGAACGCCGAATGGATCGACCTGCCGCTCGCGAGCGTCGACGCGGTGGTGTGCCGCTGGGCCTACATGCTGATGGCCGACCCGGCCGCCGCGCTGGCGGAGACGCGCCGCGTGCTGCGCCCCGGCGGACGTGTCGCGCTGGCCGTGTGGGATGCGATCGCGCACAACCCGTGGGCGCTGCTGCCCGCGCAGGAGCTGATCGAGCGCGGGAACGGAGGTGGCGCGAGCGCGCCGGGAGCTGGCGCGGGTGAGCCCGGAGCTGGCGTGGGCGAGGTCCGAGCTGACGCGGGCGCACCCGCCGGCCAGCAGCCGGGGCCGTTTGCGCTCGGCGACGCCGAGAAGCTCGCTGAGCTGCTCGAGCAGGCGGGCTTTGTGGACGTGCGCGTCGAGGCGCTCGACCTCGTGCGCCGCCAGCGCAGCTTCACGGAGCTGTGGGAGACCACGCTCGATCTCTCGCGCAGCTTCCACGACGCAGTGATGTCGCGTCCGCCGCAGGAGATCGCCGCGATCGAGGCGTCACTGGCGGCCCGCTTCGCCCCGTACACCGCCGCCGACGGGACGCTCGAGATACCGGCGCGTACGCTGCTGGCGACCGCGGAGGCGTGAGCGCCACCTTCGCCGGCGGCGGCTGCGCATCGGCCGCGCGCAGGCGCGCCCCAACCGCCTGCGCGCTCGCGCTGAGATAGCCTGCGGGCAATGATCTACGACGATGAAGCAGACCTCAGCCTCCTCGACGGCAAGACCGTCGCCATCATCGGCTACGGCTCTCAGGGCCACGCCCACGCGCTCAACCTGAAGGATTCGGGCGTTGACGTGGTCGTGGGGCTGCGCGAGGACTCCCCGTCGGTGGCGCAGGCGCGTGAGCAGGGCCTGGAGGTGCTGTCGGTGGTCGAGGCGGCCAGCCGCGGCGACTTGGTGATGATCCTGCTCCCGGACGAGCGCCACCACGACGTGTGGGAGGCGGAGATCCGCGACGGCATCGCGCCGGGCAACATGATCCTGTTCGGCCACGGATTCTCGATCCACTACAAGGAGATCGAGCCGCCGGCGGGCGTGGACGTGGCGATGGTGGCGCCCAAGGGGCCTGGGCACCTGGTGCGTCGTCAGTTCACCGAAGGCAGCGGCGTGCCGGGCCTGGTGGCGGTCGAGCAGGACGCCACCGGCAATGCGCGCGCGCTGGCGCTGGCGTACGCGAAGGGCATCGGCTGCACGCGCGGCGGGGTGATCGAGACGACGTTCAAGGACGAGACGGAGACTGATCTGTTTGGCGAGCAGGCGGTGCTGTGTGGCGGCGCCTCGGAGCTCGTGCAGGCCGGCTTTGAGACGCTGGTGAACGCGGGCTATGACCCGGAGATGGCGTACTTCGAGTGCTTGCACGAGCTGAAGCTGATCGCGGACCTGATGTACGAGAAGGGCCTCGCGGGCATGCGCTACTCGATCTCCAACACGGCGGAGTACGGCGACTACACGCGCGGCAAGCGCGTGATCACCGAGGAAACGCGCGCGAACATGCGCAAGATCCTGCAGGAGATCCAGGCTGGCGACTTCGCGCGTGAGTGGATCGCGGAGAACCGCGCCGGTCAGGAGAACTTCAAGCGCATGCGCGCGGAACAGGCCGACACGCAGGTCGAGCACGTGGGCCACGAGCTGCGCTCGCACATGGACTGGATCAAGCCCGCCTTCTGAGTCACCGATCGAGCTGCCCGACCCGTGCTGGCCTACGTCTTCTGGCATCGTCCACGCGTGGATGTGGAGCGCGCGGGCTATGAGCGCGCGCAGCTGGCCTTCCACCGCTCGCTGAGCCACTCGCGTCCGCAGGGCATGCGCTGCTCGGCGATGTTCAAGCTCGACGAGACGCCGTGGCCGGTGCACGCTGACGCAGCCGGCGAGGCTGCTGACGTGGCCGTTGATGACTTTTATGAGGACTGGTACGTGCTGGAGGATTTCACGGCGCTTGGCGTCCTGAACGAGGCTGCGGTGGGGCACGGCCATCGCAGCGCACACGACGACGCTGCACGACGCTTCGGCGCGGGCGCGGGCGCGCTGTACGCGCTGATCGAGGGCGGGCGCAGCGAGGGCGAGCCGCTGGCGCCGCTCGGGGAGGCCAACGTCGCGATCTGGGTGGCGCGGCCGATCGGCGCGCAGCGCCGCGCGCTGGAGGACCTGCTGGGCGACGGCATGGACCCGCGGCACGCGAGCCTGTGGCGGCGCCAGCTCGTGCTCGGCCCCGCACCGGAGTTCTGCCTGCTCTTGCACGAGCAGTCCGTGTCCGACCAGCCGGCGGGTGTCGCGCACACGCGTCTGCCGGCCGGCTGGAGCGCGACGGTGATCCGCAGGCAGGCGCTCTGGCACGGCTGAGGCGTGCCACCTCCGATGACGACGCGGGGACAGCTGAGGCGTGCTGAGGCGTGCCACCTCCGATGACGACGCGGCGACGGCTGAGGCGTACGGCGAGCTCGCCGGCGCCGGACGTTCGCTACACTCGCCCTCACGTCGCGACTGGCGCTCAGGTGGAACCGACCACCGGGAAGCGACGAGGCAGGACCGCCGCGCGCCTGGGCAACCTCCGAATACGACACCCCGCGGAGTTCTACAGCGAGGAGCCCGAATGCCTTCCAGCACCACTGAGCAGGAAACACAACTGGTCATCCCCGACGAGCTGAAGCCGGCGGACGGGCGCTTCGGCTGCGGACCGTCGAAGGTGCGCCCGCAGGCGCTCGCCGATCTGGTCGGCGCGGGGGCGGCGGTGATGGGGACCTCGCACCGCCAGCAGCCCGTGAAGGCGCTCGTGGGGGAGATCCGCACGGGGCTGCGCGAGCTGTTCGCCGCCCCCGACGGCTATGAGGTGGCGCTCGGCAACGGCGGCGCGACCGCCTTCTGGGACGCGGCGGCGTTCGGGCTCGTGCGCGAGCGCGCCGCGCACCTCAGCTTCGGGGAGTTCTCGCAGAAGTTCGCCACGGTCACGCAGGGCGCGCCGTTCCTCGCGGACTCGGATGTCGTCAAGGCCGACCCCGGCGATGCGCCCGACCCGGCGGCGCTCGCCGCGTTTGCGGACGCGGGCGCGGACGTGCTCGCGTGGGCGCACAACGAGACATCGACCGGGGTGATGGCGCCGGTCGTGCGGCCCGCGGGCAGCGCCGGCAAGGCGCTCGTGGCGATCGACGCCACCTCCGGCGCCGGCGGGCTGCCTGTCGAGCTCCCCGAGGTAGACGCCTACTACTTCGCGCCGCAGAAGAACTTCGCCGCCGACGGCGGGCTGTGGCTGGCGCTGCTCAGCCCGGCAGCCCAGGAGCGGATCACCGAGGTCCACGCCGCCGGGCGCTGGATGCCGGAGTTCCTGTCGCTGAACACCGCGCTGGAGAACTCGCTCAAAGACCAGACGTACAACACTCCGGCCGTCGCCACGCTGTTTCTGCTCAAGGACCAGATCAGCTGGATGCTCGAGAACGGCGGCCTGCCGTGGTGCGTGGCGCGCAGCCGCGCGTCCTCCGATCACCTCTACGCGTGGGCCGAGCGCACCCCGTACACGACGCCGTTCGTCGCCGATCCCGCCAAGCGCTCGCTGGTGGTGGGCACGATCGACTTCGACGATGAGATCGACGCCGCGGCGATCGCCAAGACGCTGCGCGCGAACGGCATCGTGGACGTCGAGCCCTACCGCAAGCTCGGGCGCAACCAGCTGCGCGTCGGCATGTTCCCCGCGGTGGAGACCGCCGACGTGCAGGCGCTCACGGCGTGTATCGACTGGGTCATCGAGCGGAGCGCCGGGGCGTCGTGAACGCACGGCCGAAGGTGCTGGTGAAGGAGAAGATCGGCGACTCTGGCGTGGCGCTGCTGCGCGAGCACTTCGACGTGGACCTCGGCCTCGACTGGAGCGATGAGGAGCTGGCCGAGCGCATCGGCGAATACGACGGCATCGTGATCCGCTCGGCGACCAAGATGACCGCCGAGCTGATCGCGCGCGCCGGGCGGCTGAAGGCGATCGGCCGCGCGGGCGTGGGCGTCGACAACGTCGACGTGCCCGCTGCCACCCAGCGGGGGATCATGGTGGCCAACGCGCCCGAGTCGAACGTCGTGACAGCGGCGGAGCACACGATGGCGCTGCTGCTGGCGCTCGCCCGCAACGTCTCGCCCGCGCACCAGTCGCTGCTGGAAGGCAAATGGGATCGCTCGAAATACTCGGGCGTGGAGCTGTACGAGAAGACGCTCGGGATCGTCGGCTTCGGGCGCATCGGCCAGCTGGTGGCCCAGCGCGCGCACGGCTTTGGCATGCGGGTGATCGCGTTCGACCCGTTCGTGAGCGCCGAGCGCTACCGCGACCTGGGCGTCGAGAAGGCCGACAGCCCGGACGACATCTACGCGGTCGCCGACTTCATCACCATCCACCTGCCGAAGACGCCGGACACCGAAGGCTTCCTCGACGCGGCCGCGTTCGCGAAGATGCGCAAGGGCGCGCGCGTGCTGAACGTCGCGCGCGGTGGCCTGGTGGACGAAGCGGCGCTCAAAGACGCGCTCGACTCCGGCCAGCTGGCGGGCGCTGCGCTCGACGTGTTCCCCAGCGAGCCGATGACCGAGAACCCGCTGTTCGCGTACGCCAACGTGTTGGTCACCCCACACCTGGGCGCGTCCACCGCGGAGGCGACAGACCGCGCGGGCTACCAGAGCGCCGAGCAGGTCGTGGCGGCGCTCAGCGGCGGCGTGGTCTCCACCGCCGTCAACATCCCGGCGATCGGCGCCGAGGACATGGAGGTGCTGGGGCCGTTCCTGCCGCTGGCCACGAAGCTCGGGCGCCTGGCGATGGCGCTCGCCGAGGGCAGCTCCGTGGAGCGCATCGAGGCCGCGTTTCTCGGGCGCATCGCCGAGTTCGACACGCGGCTGCTCGGCCTCGCGGTGATCGTCGGCGCGCTGCAGGGTCGCACCGAGGAGCAGGTCAACCTCGTGAACGCCCCGACGATGGCCCAGCAGCGCGGGATCGTGTTCGAGGAGAAGGCGGTGTCCGAGGCCGAGGACTTCAACGAGCTGATCCGCGTGACCGTGATCGCCGGCGGTGAGCGCGTCGCGGTCGCCGGCACGGGCATGGGCGCCAATCAGGCGCCGCACCTCGTGGAGGTGCAGGGCCGGCGCCTGACGATCGAGCTCGCGCCCTACGTGACCGTGTTCCGCTACGAGGACCTGCCGGGCATGATCGGCCGCGTGGGCACGATCTTCGGCGCGCACGGCATCAACATCTCCTCCGCGGCCGTTGGTCACACGCCGGACGGGCACACCGGCGACGACGGCCAGCGACTGGCCGCGATGGTGGTCACCACCGATGCGCCCGTGGCGCAGGAGGTCGTGCAGGAGATCGTCGCCTCCGAGGGCTTTCAGCAGGGCTGGTCGGTCGATCTCAGCTGATGCAGGCAGTCGTCATCACCAAGCACGGCGGGCCGGGCGTGCTGCAGGTGCAGGAGCGCCCGGACCCGGAGCTCGGTGCCGGCGAGGTGCGGATCGACGTCGCCGCCGCGGGCATCAACTTCGCCGACGTGATGGCGCGCATGGGGCTCTACCCGGATGCCCCGAAGACGCCGTGCGTGGTCGGCTATGAGGTCGCCGGCACGGTTCTCGACGCGGGTCCCGACTCGCCGCTCACGCCCGGCCAGCGCGTGCTCGCGGGCACCAAGTTCGGCGGCTACGCCTCCCAGGCGGTGGTGCCGGCCGACGACGTGGTGGCGCTCCCGGACGCCCTGAGCTTCGAGCAGGGGGCGGCGATCCCGGTCAACTACGCGACCGCGTGGGCGGCGCTCGTCGGCTACGGCAACCTGCAGCCAGGCGAGCGCGTGCTCGTGCACTCCGCCGGCGGCGGCGTGGGCATCGCCGCCACGCAGATCGCCAAGGCGCACGGCGCGGAGGTCTACGGGACGGCCTCGCCCGCCAAGCACGCGCGCATCGCCGAGCTCGGCGTGGACCATCCGCTCGACTACACCAAGCCCGGCTGGGAGCGGGGCCTGCCGCAGCTCGACGTGGTCCTCGACGCGATCGGCGGCGCGAGCTTCCGGCGCAGCTACTCGCTGCTGCGGCCCGGCGGCCGGCTCGTCGCCTACGGCGCCTCCGCGCTCGTCTCGGGACAGAGACGCAACCTGCTGGGCGCGCTGCGGGTGGTGGTGCGCATGCCGCGCTTCAACCTGATCAAGCAGATGTCCGCGTCGAAGGCCGTGATCGGCCTGAATATGCTCAGCCTGTGGCAGGATCGCGGCACGCTGCGCCCGTGGATCGAGCCGCTGCAGGCGATGCTCGACGACGGCACCATCAAACCGGTCGTCGCTGGTGCGTTCGGCTTCGCGCAGGCCGGCGAGGCGCAGACGATGATCACCGAGCGGCGCAACGTCGGCAAGGTCGTTCTGGTTCCATGAGCGCCCGCCGGGTGCTACCCTCCGTCGAGATGTCGTTTCACATCTCGCTCCTCTCTCTCCTTCTGCTCCCCCCTCGGGGGGAATAGCGCGTGGCGGCCGCGTAGCCGCAAACCCGACGGAGAGGAACGAAAGGCGAGATAGAGAAGGAGCACGAACGGCATGAGCACCAACGACGCACGTAACGACGCGAACCGCGTCAAGATCTTCGACACGACGCTGCGCGACGGCGAGCAGTCGCCGGGCATCTCCTTGAACAGGCAGGAAAAGCTGGAGATCGCACACCAGCTGGCGCGCCTGGGCGTGGATGTGATCGAGGCCGGCTTCCCGATCACCTCGCCGGGGGACTTCGAGTCCGTGCAGGCGATCGCCCGCGAGGTCGAAGGACCCGTGATCTGCGGGCTGGCGCGCACGAGCGCGCAGGACATCGAGGCGGCGTGGCAGGCGGTGAAGGACGCAGCGCGCCCGCGCATTCACACGTTCATCGCCACCAGTGACATTCACATTGAGCGCAAGCTGCAGACCACGCGCGAGGATGTGAAGGGCCAGGTGCGCGCGGCGGTGGCGCAGGCGCGCGAGCACACCGAGGACGTGGAGTTCTCGCCCGAGGACGGCTCGCGCTCGGACGTGCAGTACATGGCGGAGGTGATTCAGGTCGCGCTGGACGAGGGCGCGACCACGATCAACGTGCCGGACACCGTCGGCTACACGATGCCCGGCGAGTACAAGGCGATGTTCGAAGAGCTCTACCGCCTGGTGCCGGGCCTGCGCGCGGTGACCGTGTCCGTTCACTGTCACAACGACCTGGGGCTGGCGGTCGCCAACTCGCTGGCCGGCCTGGAAGCGGGCTGCCGCCAGGTGGAGTGCGCGGTCAACGGCATCGGCGAGCGCGCGGGCAACGCCTCGCTGGAGGAGGTCGTGATGCTGCTGCACACGCGCGCGCCGAGCCTGGGGCTGTGGACCGGCGTGGAGACGACGGAGATCGCGCGCACCAGTCGCCTGGTCTCGCGCCTGACGGGCTACCAGGTGCAGCCGAACAAGGCGATCGTCGGGCGCAACGCGTTCGCGCACGAGGCGGGCATCCACCAGGACGGCGTGCTGAAGGAGCGCACCACCTACGAGATCATGGACGCCACCACCGTCGGCCTGCGCTCCAACTCCATCGTGCTCGGCAAGCACTCGGGGCGACACGCCTTGAGCAAAGCCCTAGAAGAGATGGGCTTCGAACTCGACGGCGCCGCGCTGAACACCGCGTTCAAGCGCTTCAAGGAGATCGCCGACCGCAAGAAGCAGGTGACCGCGATGGACCTGGAGGCGCTCGTCACCGACGAGCTGCGCGAGGAGGTCCCCGGCTACGCGCTCGAGTCCTTCGAGGTCGACGCCTCCTCCCTGCGCCCGCCGCACGCGCGCGTCGCCGTCAGCCTGCCCGACGGCTCCTCCGCAACAGGTTCGTTCACCGGCGATGGTCCCATCGACGCGGTCTTTCAGGCGATCAACGCCGCCACCGGCGTCGCGCCGATCCTCAGCGACTTCACCATCGGCGCGGTCACCGAGGGCCAGGACGCGCTGGGCGAGGTGTCGGTGGTGCTGGAGGTCGGCGGCTTCACCGGCGCCGGGCAGGGCGTCTCCACCGACATCATCGACGCCGCCGCGCGCGCGTACGTGCGTGCGCTGTCGGTCGCCGTGGCTCGCTCCCAGGCCGACGAGGCGATCGGGCTGCCGGAGACCGCCGGGGGTTAGCCGCGACACCGTCGATTCCTTCGTGCACTCGACGAGGCCCGCGCATCCACCGGCAACGGCGCGAGCTCGCTCGACATCGACGAGCTGGCCGGCCAATCGCGACTCGCGATTGCGCCGATCTTCCTGCGCGAGGCCAGCACCGGACGGACCAGGCCAAATCTCGTCCGGTACCGGTTCAGCGCGTGCGCAAGCCATCGAGCAGGCGAGTGATTTCGGGCTCGATCCGGGCTAGCGCTTGATCTGGCTTGGGGTCGGTGGCGGTGAGCAACCCCGCTTCGATCAGCGCGGCAAGCACGAGGTGGGTGGTGATAGTGACGTCGTTGCTGGCGAGTTCGCCCGCGTCGACCGCCGCCTGGACACCGGCTTTCAACGCGGCGATCCCCAGTGGTTGCGCAGCATCGCGCCAGCTCTCCCATCCGAGCACCGCACGGCTCTGCCGCAGGCCGATTCGCTGAAGCTCGCCTTCGCTCGCGCACTCGCGCACATAGGCGATGCTTGCCGCCTTGAGCTGGTCGAACGGACCGGCGCCGCTGGCTGCCTGCTGTGCGGCGACCGCGCCCAGGCGCAGCATCGCATCCAACTCGGAGGCCTCGTAGGCGGCCTTGAAGAGATCGACCTTGCTCGCGAAGTGGTGGTACATGCCGCCGCGGCTGACGCCGGCGCGGGCGAGGATCTCCTCAGTGGCGATCTCGTCGAAGTCCCGCCCGAGCAGCAGGTCGCGCATCGCTTGGACCAGTCGCTCGCGAGCTCCGGCAGGGGGTCGGCCACGTTTGGGAGCGGACCTCTCTCGCGCGGCTTCCGATGGGGGATTGACATCAGACAACGTTTACGCTACTTTACCGACAGTAAGTCGGTAAATATGTAGGACCATCCAGGCCGGTCGACGGCAGCACCAAGCAAAGGGGGGCACGATGGAGCTGTACGCAATCCTCAGGCGCAACGGCTGGCGTTCGGGCGCCGAGCTGGAGGAGGCCGCTGCGCGCTCGACCAAGGTCGGAGACGAGGAGATGTCCGACGACGTGCGTTGGATCCGCAGCTACGTTCTCCAGGAGGACGGCGGCTCAGTCGGAACCGTGTGCATCTACGAGGCGGTAAGCCCCGACGCGATCCGCAGGCACGCGTCGCTCGCGGACCTTCCGGTCGACGAGATCGTCACCGTAGCCGACACAGTGGTCGTGCGGCCCGACCCATCGCGCGTGGGGGCACACTAGGTGAGGCAGCGGTCGACGATCGGCTCACGGAACGTTGGGCTCTGATGCGTTCTGAGGAGCTGCGTGCTTTGCAGACACCGCTCAAGGAGCGCTACCGCGCGGACCCCGAGGCGGCGGTCGTTACCTTGAGCGCGACCGGCGAGCTCGGGTACGGCATCAGCTGCTCGGTGGGAACGGGGTCCGCGCTGGCGAGCGCGGGGCTGCATCCGGCAAGCGGCGGCGACGGGAGCCTGCTGTGCTCGGGCGACATGCTGCTCGAGGCGCTGGTCGCGTGCGCTGGGGTCACTTTGCGCGCTGTGTGCACCTCGCTTGAGGTGCCGGTGGAGGGCGGCACCGTATCGGCCGAGGGCGATCTGGACTTCCGCGGCACGTTGGGCGTGAGCAAGGAGGCTCCGGTTGGATTCCGGGCGATCCGGCTTCACTTCGACCTACTGAGCGACGCGAGCGCAGCGGACCTCGACACAGTCCTGCGCCTGACCGAGCGCTACTGCGTCGTTCTCCAGACGATCCAGCGTTCGCCTGAGACGAGCATGTCATACCGCCAGCTCAGCAATGAGGCCTGACAGCGCGGCAGGTGCGCGGGGCCGCGCCGGCTCGCGGCGAGGCGCCTGTCTGGGCTGAGCGTGGATGACGTCGCCGCGCTGCTTGGCGAGCTGCGCGAAGTGCCGGCCGGGACATGTCGGCAACCGGCTGTCTGGTCGCGCGCTCACCGAGCCGGATCGGCTGGGGCGCCGGTCGCGTGTTGCAACGCCGACGCGCGTGCTTGCAGGTAGCGTCGCTCTGGCAGGCTTGTCGTTAGGCGCGCTGCGGCTCGGTAGGCGGCCGCGGCGCTGGCGTCCTCGCCGGCGAGCTCTAGCATGTGCGCGCGCACGGCGTGAAGACGGTAGTGCTCGGCGAGGCGCGGATCCTGGCTGATCAGGCTCAGCTGCGTGAGGCCGGCCTGCGGGCCGTGCACCATCGCGACTGCGATCGCGCGGCTGAGCGAGATCATCGGGTTGGGGGAGATGCGGTGCAGCAGCGTGTGCAGCGCGAGGATCTGGCGCCAGTCGGTTTGATCAGCGGAGGCCGCTTCGCAATGCACGGCCGCGATCGCGGCCTGGAGCTGATACGGACCGACGCCGGTGTTGGCCAGCGCTTGCTCGATCAGCGATCTGCCCTCGCTGATCGCCCGTGCGTTCCAGAGCGAGCGGTCCTGGTCGGCGAGGGGGACGATCGCGCCGTGCGCGTCGACTCGGGCTGCGCTGCGCGCGTGTGTGAGCAGCATCAACGCGAGCAGCCCTGTGCTCTCGCCGTCCGCCGGCCGCAGCCGGTTCAACGTGCGTGTCAGGCGGATCGCTTCCTCGGCGAGATCGATCCGTTGCAGCTCGTCCCCGGCCGTGGCGGTGTAGCCCTCGTTGAACGCCAGGTAGAGGACGTGCCGCACGGCGCGCATGCGCTCCTGCATCTCGGTCTGCGGCGGTGGCGCGAAGTGTGCTCCGTGTGCGCTGATCGTTTGCTTGGAGCGGCTGATGCGTTGCGCCATCGTCGCCTCAGGGACGAGGAAGGCGTTCGCGATCTCGGCCGTGCTGAGGCCAGCGACGGCACGCAGCGTGAGCGCGATCTGGGACGCGGGGGTGAGCACGGGGTGACAGCAGAGGAACAGCAGCGTGAGCGTGTCGTCGTGGGCGGTCCCGCGTGGCTCGTCGGCGGGTGGCTCGTAGCGCTCGGCGAGCTCGACCGTCGCGTCCTCGCGCGTCCGGCGCGACTGCTCGGAGCGGATCTCGTCGATCAGCCGCCGGGTTGCGACGGTGATCAGCCAGCCCCTGGGATTCTCCGGCACGCCGTCCGTTGGCCACTGCTTGGCCGCGGCCAGGAGCGCCTCTTGGACCGCGTCCTCGCAGGCCGTGAACTGGCCGTGGCGACGCACCAGCACGCCGAGGGCCTGCGGCGCCAGCTCGCGCAGCAGCCGCTCGACGCGTTGCGGAACTGGCCGCGTCACATCTCCTCCCCGCCCCCGTTGTTCATGATCGGGCGGATCTCCATCGCCGCGAAGCGCGCGTTCGGCCAACGGGCGGCGATCTCCGCGGCCCGCTGCGGTGTCTCACAATCGACGATCAGGTAGCCGGCGAAATGCTCCTTCGCCTCCGCGAGCGGTCCGTCCGTCACGACGGGCGCGCCGTCGCGCGGCCGTACCGATTTCGTTTGCGATGGGTCGGCGAGCGCCTCGCCGCCGACGAGCTCGCCCGAGCTCTGGAGCTCGCTCACCAACCCGTCGATCTCGGCGCCGAGATCCTTCCCCTCGGGGCCGAAGAACAGCTCACGTGTGTCGTCGTTGTCGTAGATCAGCAGCATGTACCGCATGGCTTCTCCTTGTCGCAGTCGTATCAGTCCGGTTGTGACCGTGAAGTTCCGCGAGCGCCTATTCGACCTTGCGCAGCGTGACGTCCATCGATGGGGTGAACGTGGTGCCATCGGCGCTCGCTTCGTGGCGTGCGATCTGCGTCCTGCCGGCATCGGTGATCGTGGCGGTGCAACGCGTGCGGGCGCCGATCCACCGGATCGCGTCTCCTTCGATCTCCACACGCGAGCTGTGCACGTTGCCGAACGAGTCGTAGAGCGTGGAGAGGTAGGCGTCGCCGTCGACGCCGATGATCTCGACGCCGCCGACGCTGGTCTCCCCGATCTTCCCGTACGCAGCGTGCACGACGAAGAACCCGCCGGGCGCCAGGTCGTAGACATCGCTCGTGAGGATCGGCAGCGACGGAACCCGCCCCGTGGCGATCGTGTGGCCCTCGTTGATCCACCTGCCGAGGAAGACCGCGAGCGCGCGGTGGCGCCGGTCACGGACAGACGCCGGCTGCTCGGTGCTCTCGACCCCCGAGGCGACACGGATCACGCGGCCTGGCTGGGCTGTGCTGGTGCTGGACATCTGAGGCTCCTTTCGTGATGGCATCCACCATGAAGGTCGGAGCCGTCGGCCTCGTCTCTACATCGATCCGCGCGCAGCCCGCGTCAGGCGAAGAAGTCTCAACCCGAGGCGTCACGCCCGTGTCCCGCAGCTTGACGGCCGCCTGCGACGAAGCCATTGCGTCTGTGATAACGTACGCTCGTATGGCATCTGTTGACGAACGAAGAGGCTCCAAGCGGCGTGTGGCGGGCGCGGGCAAGACGCCGGCCAGCCGGAGCGCCAAGGCTCCCGAGCCGCACGGCCCAGCCGCCGACGCGGTCGCGCCCGCGGTCGTCGGCGCGCGTGTCAAGGTCCTGCGCGAGGCCGCCGGGCTGTCGCTGCGCGACCTCGCCGAGCGCAGCGGCGTCAGCGCGCCCATGCTCTCGCAGGTCGAGCGCGGCGAGACCAGCCCGACATTGACCGTCGCCGCTCGCATCGCCGCCGGCCTCGACCTGCGCCTCTCGCAGCTGCTGCGGCTGGACGAGGGTGGGGCGGTCACCGTTGTCCGCGCCACCCAGCGTACGCGTGGCGGCAACCGCCGGCGCGGGCATAGCTTCGAGGTGCTCACCTCCTCCCAGCCGGGGCAGCGCGCCGAGCTCTCGCGCCACACGCTCGCGCCCGGAGCTGCCACGGGAGCCGCCGACGACCCGCCCATGCACGAGCCCGGCAGCCGCGAGACCGCCCTCGTGGAGCGCGGCTCGGTGGTACTCGTGTGCGATGGGCAGCGCTACGAGCTGGGTGAGGGCGACTGCGTGACGTTCGACTCCGATCTGCCCCACCACTTTGAGAACCCCAGCGATCTGGAGGCCGCGTTCTTGGCGGTCGTCGCTGCCGGACTGAGGAGAAGCTAGATGCCGAAGACGCTGTTCGAGAAGATCTGGGAGGCGCACGAGGTGGGTGGGCGGGATTCTCATCTCCTCTACATCGACCTGCACCTGGTCCACGAGGTCACCAGCCCGCAGGCCTTCGACGGGCTGCGCCTGGCGGGACGCACGGTCCGCCGCCCCGACCGCACGCTCGCCACTGCCGACCACAACACGCCGACAGACGGCACGCCCGTGGCCGCGCGTATCAAGGACGAGCTCTCGCGCGTGCAGGTGGAAACGCTCGAGCGCAACTGTCACGAGTTCGGCGTGCCCGTGTACTCGCTCGGCTCCGACAGGCAGGGGATCGTGCACGTGATCGGCCCCGAGCTCGGCGTCACCCAGCCCGGCATGACGATCGTCTGTGGCGACTCGCACACGTCCACCCACGGCGCCTTCGGCGCGCTCGCCTTCGGCATCGGCACCTCCGAGGTCGAGCACGTGCTCGCCACCCAGTGCATGGTCCAGCAGAAGCCCCGCTCGATGCGCGTGCTCTACGAGGGCGAGCTCGGCTTCGGCATCACCGCCAAGGACCTCATCCTCGCCACGCTCGGCCAGCTTGGCGTCGGCGGCATGACCGGTCACGCCGTCGAGTACGCCGGTCCCGCCATCGAGGCTCTCTCCATGGAAGGGCGCATGACCGTCTGCAACATGACCATCGAGGGCGGCGGACGCGCGGGCATGATCGCGCCCGACGACACCACGTTCGCGTGGTTCCGCGACGCCGGGAAGATGGGCTGGCCGGGCGGGCGGCCCGGCGCGCCCTCCGGCACGGAGTTGAACGCGGCGATCGAGCGCTGGGCTGAGCTGCGCACGGAGGACGGCGCCGCGTTCGACCGCGAGGAGCGCGTCGACGCCGCCGCCGTCGTGCCCCAGGTCACCTGGGGCACCAATCCCGGCATGGTCCGCCCCGTCACCGACAACGTCCCCGCCCCCGAGGAGTTCGACAGCCCGGCCGAGCGCGAGGCCACCGAGCGCGCCCTGCACTACATGGCGCTCGAGCCCGGCACCCCGATCGCGGACATCGCCGTCGACCGCGTGTTCATCGGCTCCTGCACCAACTCGCGCATCGGCGACCTGCGCGCCGCCGCTGAGGTCGTCGCCGGCCGCAAGGTCGCGCCCACCGTCTCCGCGATGGTCGTCCCCGGCTCCCAGCAGGTGCGCAAACAGGCCGAGGCCGAGGGCCTCGACCGCGTGTTCCGCGACGCCGGCTTCGACTGGCGCGTCGCCGGCTGCTCCATGTGCCTCGGCATGAACCCCGACATCCTCCAGCCCGGCGAGCGCTGCGCCTCCACCTCCAACCGCAACTTCGAGGGGCGCCAGGGGCGGGGGGGACGCACGCACCTCGTCTCCCCGCAGATGGCCGCCGCCGCCGCCATCGAGGGGCACTTCGTCGACATCCGCGAGTGGTCGTGAACGGCGTGGGCGGTGCCGGCGTGGGCGGTGCCGGCGGTACTGGCGCGAGCGGGGCGGGCGCGGGCGGGGCGAGCGGGGCGCACACCGAGCCGCTGCGACCGGGCGGGCACTGGCAGCACGAGGAGCTCGCCGCGAGCTTCGCCGAGCGGCGGGCGATCCTCTTGCCGCAGCTCGACGTGCAGGAGGAAGTCATCAGGCTGCTGCTCGAGCGCGGCCAGCGCCCGGTCGAGCGCTTCCTCGACCTCGGCTGCGGCGCCGGCGCGATGAGCGAGCTCGTGCTCGACGCCGGCGGCGCGGGCTGTCGATCGACGGGGGTGCTCGTTGACTTCTCAGAGCCGATGCTCGCGCGCCTGGACACACAGCTGGCGGGCCACGCCGGTCGCTGGCAAGCCGTGCGGGCAGACCTCGGCGATCCGGACTGGCGCGAGGAGCTGCCCGATGGGCGCTACGACGCGATCGTCTCCGGCCTGGCCATCCACCACCTCCCGCCGGAGCGCAAGCCTGCGCTGTTCGCCGAGCTGCTCTCGTTGCTGGAGGGCGGCGGCATGTTCATCAACATGGACTACGTCACGATCGCCGGCCCGCTGCAGGGGCTGTTCGACGAGCGGATGCTCGCGAACGCCGTGCGCGCCGACCGCGAAAGCGGTGGCAGCCACACGCACGAGGAGCTCGAACTGGAGGACGACGACGACCGCCCCGACACCGTCGAGGACCAGCTGCGCTGGCTGCGCGAAGCGGGCTTCACGGACGTCGAAGTGCACTTCAAGTGGGCCGAGGCCGCCATCTTCGGCGGGGTCCGGCCAGATCACACGACCCAGGAGGGAATCTGATGGAACCGATCGAGACGATCAGCGGGCCGGTCAGCCACCTCGACCGCGCCGACGTCGACACCGACCAGATCATGCCCAAGCAGTTCCTCAAGCGGGTCGAGCGCACAGGCTTCGGCCAGTTCCTGTTCTACGACTGGGCCAAGGAGCCCGACTGGGACCTGCCGCCCAACCCGATCCTCGTCGCCGGCGAGAACTTCGGCTGCGGCTCATCCCGCGAGCACGCCCCGTGGGGGCTGCAGGACTACGGCTTCCAGGCGATCGTCGCGCCGTCGTTCGCCGACATCTTCTACTCCAACTGCACGAAGATCGGGCTGCTGCCGGTGGTGCTCTGCGACGAGGACTGCAAAGCGCTCGCGCGTGCCGGCCACGGCCAGGTCGATCTGCGCGAGCAGGAGGTGCGCTTCGCCGGCCGCCAGGTGCCGTTCGAGATCGACCACGAGATCCGCCACCGCCTGCTCGGCGGGCTCGACGACATCGCGCTCACGCTGCAGCAGGGCGAGGCGATCGACGCGTACGAGCGCGCCCGCGAGGAGCGCGAGCCGCGCGTGCCGGTGACTACGGCGCTGTGAGACTGTGAGACTGTGAATCACAGGGCCGGGTCCGCACTTGGCCTGCTAGCGTCGCGCCCGCCATGGCCCGCCACGTAGTCACCCTCCCCGGCGACGGCATCGGCCCGGAGATCATGGCGCCGACGCTCGAGCTGCTGCACAGGCTCGGCGACTTCGAGTTCGAGGAGCACCTGTTCGGCGGCGCGTCCATCGACGTGCACGGCGTCGCGCTCACCGACGAGACGCTCGACGCGTGCAAGCGCGCGGACGCGGTGCTGCTGGCGGCGGTCGGCGGCCCCAAGTGGGACACCACCGCCCCCAACGCGCCGCGCCCCGAGCAGGGCCTGCTCGGCCTGCGCAAGGGGCTCGGGTTGTACGCGAACCTGCGTCCGGTCAAGCCGCTGCCCGCGCTGTACGACAGCTCGCCGCTGCGGCGGGAGCGGATCGAAGGGACCGATCTGCTGGTCGTGCGCGAGCTCACCGGCGGTATCTACTTCGGCGAGAAGACGCGCACCGAGGACTCAGCATCCGACGCCTGCGTCTACACGCGCGCGGAGATCGAACGGATCGCGCGCACCGCCTTTGGCGCCGCCCGCGCGAAGGTGTCGAGCGTGGACAAGGCCAACGTGCTGGAGACCTCCAGGCTGTGGCGTGAGGTGGTCAGCGAGCTGCACGCGCGCGAGTTCCCGCACGTGCAGCTGGAGCACGTGCTGGTGGACAACGCCGCCATGCAGCTGGTGTCCGCGCCGCGCCACTTCGACGTGATCCTCACGGAGAACATGTTCGGAGACATCCTCTCCGACGAGGCCGCCATGCTCACCGGCTCGATCGGCATGCTCCCCAGCGCCTCGCTCGGCGCCGGCGCCGGCGGCCCCGACGCGGCAGGCGCCGCAGGCTCGGCCGGCTCGCAGCCCGGCGCCGGGCGGCGCTCGCCGGGCCTGTTCGAGCCGGTGCACGGCTCGGCGCCGGACATCGCCGGGCGGGGGATCGCCAACCCGCTGGCGATGTTCCTGTCGGCGGCGCTCATGCTCAGGCACGGGCTGGGCTTGGAAAGCGAGGCGGCGGCTGTAGAATCGGCTGTTGAAGGTGCGCTCGCCGGGGGCCTGCGCACGCCCGACCTGGGTGGCACGGCGGGCACGGCGCAGGCGACCGGGACAGTGCTGCAAGCCATCGAATAGGAGCCTTGTTGAACGTGGAGCCGACCGACCTCATATGGATGAACGGGGCATTCGTCGCCTGGGAGGACGCCAAGGTCCACGTCCTGACGCACGGCCTGCACTACGGCACGGGCGTGTTCGACTCGATGCGCTGCTATGAGACGGAGATCGGCCCGGCGGTGTTCCGCAACGTGGACCACCTCGAGCGCCTGCTGAAGTCGGCGGAGCTGTACTACATGCCCGTTCCCTACACGGTGGAGGAGCTGCGCGCGGCGACGCTCGAGCTGGTGGCGCGCAACGGGCTGCGCGAGTGCTACATCCGCCCGCTCGTCAACCGCGGCTACGGCACCATGGGCTTGAACCCGCTGGACGCCACCGTGGACGTGACGATCGCCTGCTGGGAGTGGGGCAGCTACCACGGCGACGAGGGCGTGCGCAACGGCGTGCGGGCGATGACCTCCTCGTGGCGGCGCATCAGCCCCGACTCGCTGATCCCCCACGCGAAGGCCAGCGGCCAGTACCTGAACAACGTGCTGGCGAAGGTGGAGTCGGTGAAGGCCGGCTACGACGAGGCGATCCTGCTCGACGACCAGGGGCACGTCTCGGAGGGCACGGGCGAGAACATCTACATCGTGCGCGAGGGCGAGGTCACCACCCCCGGCCAGCACAACTCGATCCTCGACGGCATCACCCGCCGCTCGGTGATCCAGATCTGCCAGGACCTGGGCTACAAGGTGGTGGAGCGCAACGTGGCGCGCGCGGAGATGTACCTGGCGGACGAGGTGTTCATGTCGGGGACCGCCGCGGAGATCGTGCCGGTGTGCGAGATCGACAACCACAAGCTCGGCACCGGGCAGCCGGGCGAGGTCACGCGCGTGCTGCAGAAGGAGTTCGACGACGCGATCCACGGACGCAGCGAGCGCTACCGCGAGTGGCTGGACGTGGTGCACGCGGCCCACCTGCAGACTCCCACGGGCGACGCCGGCGTCCCGGCGGGCTAGGCGATGGCCGACATAGAGCTATACGACGCCACCCTGCGCGACGGCATGGGCGGCGGTGGGCTGACGCTGACCGCAGGCGAGAAGCTGCGCGTGGTGCGCGCGCTGGACGCGCTCGGCGTGGACCTGATCGAGGCGGGCTTCCCGGCGTCCAACCCCAAGGAGCGCGAGCTGTTCGAGCTGCTCGCCGAGGAGCGGCTGGAGACGGCGGAGATCGTCGCCTTCGGCATGACCCGCCGGCGCGACACCGCCCCCGAGCAGGACGAGGGGCTGCGCGTGCTGGCGGAGTCGTTCGCGCCGTTGTGCACGCTGGTGGGCAAGGCGTCGACGCTGCACGTGGAGAAGGTCGTGCGCGTCAGCCCCGAGGAGAACCTGGCGATGATCGCCGACTCGATCGCCTTCCTGGTGGCCGCCGGCAAGCGCGTGCTGCTCGACGCCGAGCACTTCTTCGACGGCTTCGCGCTCGATGCCGCCTACGCGCTGGAGTGCCTGCGGGTAGCCAGCGCGGCGGGCGCCGAGCGGCTGGTGCTGTGTGACACCAACGGCGGTTCTCTACCTATAAATATCAAGACGGCGTTCGCGGTGGTCACCGAAGCGTTGCCCCACGTCGCCCTGGGCATTCACACGCACAACGACTCGGGGTGCGCGGTGGCGAACACGCTGGCCGCGGTGGAAGCCGGCGCGACGCACGTGCAGGGCACCGTCAACGGCATCGGCGAGCGCACGGGCAACGCGAACCTGATCACGATCATCGCCGACCTGCAGCTGAAGATGGGCGCGCAGCTGCTGTCGGCCGAGCGCCTGGCGCGGCTGACCGAGACGGCGCACTACGTCGACGAGCTGCTCAACCGCAGCCCCAACCCCGCGCAGCCGTACGTCGGCAAGCACGCGTTCGCGCACAAGGCAGGGCTGCACGCCGCGGGCGTGCAGGCGGACCCCCGCGCGTTCGAGCACGTCGACCCCGCGCTGGTGGGCAACGGCCGCGACGTGCTCGTCTCCGAGCTCGCCGGCAAGGGCACGATCGTGGAGAAGGCGCGCCAGGCGGGGATCGCCGCCGACGCGTCGCCGGCGCAGGTCGACGAGCTCGCCCGCCAGGTGGTCGAGCGCGTCAAGCAGCTCGAGCACCAGGGCTTCCAGTTCGAGGCCGCCGACGGCTCGCTGGAGCTGCTGATGCGCAAGCAGGCCGGCGAGTACGAGCCGCTGTTCACGCTCGAGTCCTGGCGCGTGATCGTCGAAAAGCACGCCGACGGGCGCGCCACCACGGAGGCGACCGTCAAGGTGTGGGTGCACACCGACCAAGGCGACGAGCGCTACGTGCGCACGGCCGAGGGCAACGGCCCAGTGAACGCGCTCGACCGCGCGCTGCGCGACGCCATCGGCGAGATCCACCCGCACCTGAAGGACATCGACCTGGTCAACTTCAAGGTGCGCATCCTCGACGAGACCAAGGGCACCGGCGCGGTCACGCGCGTGCTGATCGACGCCTCCGACGGGCGCGACGAGTGGGGCTCGATCGGCGTCGCCGAGAACCTCATAGCCGCTTCCTGGGACGCGCTCGTGGACTCGCTGGAGTACGGCATGCAGGGCGAGCGGCGGCTCGCCGCGGAGCGGGAGTCCGCGCTACGTGGCTGAGCCGATCCCGCTCGCCCGCCCGGTGCTCGGCGAGGCGGAGGAGCAGGCGGTGCTGGAGGTGCTGCGCTCCGGACATCTCTCGCTCGGCCCGCGGTTGGCGGAGTTCGAGCAACGCTTCGCCGCGCGCGTGGGCGCGTCGCACGCGTGCGCCGTCAGCAGCGGCACCGCCGGGCTGCACCTCGCGCTGCGCGCGGTCGGCGTGGGGGAGGGCGACGAGGTCGTGACCAGCCCGTTCTCGTTCGTCGCCTCCGCCAACGCCGCGCTGTACGAGCGCGCGCGCCCGGTGTTCGCGGACATCGACCCGCTGACGCTCAACCTCGACCCGGCTGCCGCCGCCGCGGCGGTCAGCGAGCGCACGCGCGCGCTGCTGCCCGTGCACATCTTCGGCTACCCCGCCGACATGCCCGCTTTCGAGCGGATCGCCGCCGAGCGCGGACTGTCGATCGTGGAGGACGCCTGCGAGGCGCTCGGCGCCATGCACGCGGATGGCACAGCGGTCGGCGGGCGCGGGCACCCCGCGGTGTTCGGCTTCTACGCCAACAAGCAGCTCACCACCGGCGAGGGCGGGATGGTGACGCTGGCCGACGATGCGCTCAAGGAGCGCATCGACTCCGAGCGAAACCAGGGCCGCGCGCCGGACATGGGCTGGCTCGACCACGACCGCCTGGGGTTCAACTACCGCCTGTCAGACATCGCCTGCGCGCTGGGGATCGCGCAGCTCGCGCGCCTCGATCACATGCTCGCCCAGCGCGCGCGCGTGGCCGCGCTGTACCGCGACGCGCTCGCCCCGCTGGTCGGCGACGGCCTCACGCTGCCGTGCCCCGACGGGGTGCCGCGCCCGCGGGGCGGCCTCGGTGACCGGCGCGGCACGCCGCCGCGCCCCGACGGGGCACCGGGGCGCACCGCCGGGACGGCTTACTCGCAGGGCGGCGTCGGCGACCGGCGCGGCTGGTTCGTGTTCGTCGTGCAACTGCCGCACGGCGTCGATCGCGACGACACCGTACGGGCGCTCGCCGGCGTGGGCATCCAGAGCAAGCCCTACCTGCCGGCCATCCACCTGATGAGCTTCTACCGCGAGCGCTTCGGCCACCGGCCAGGTGAATTCCCCGTGTGCGAGGACGTCGCCGCGCGCTCGCTCGCGCTGCCGTTCTTTCCCGCCATGCGCGAGGGCCAGGTGGCACGCGTGGCGGACGAGCTCAGCGCGGTATTGGCGCCGCGGCGGGCCGCCGTACACTGACGGCCCGTGTCCCGTTTTCACGAGCCCCAACATCCGGACTTCGCACGCCTCAACTCATCGATAAATTTTGATCGCCGGCTGTGGCCGCAGGACATCGCACAGTCGCGCGCGCACGCGCAGATGCTGGCGGCGAGGGGGATCATCACCGACGAGGACCGCGACCTGCTGCTCGCGGGGCTGCACGTGGTGGAGCTCGAGCTGAGCGAGGAGCGCTTCCCGCTGCACGCCGGCGACGAAGACATTCACATGGCGATCGAGCGGCGGCTCACCGAGCTCGCCGGGCCCGTCGCCGGGCGCCTGCACACCGCGCGCTCGCGCAACGACCAGGTGGCCACCGACGTGGCCATGTTCACGCGCGAGCGCAGCGCCGACGCGCAGGCTGCCGTCAGCGAGCTGATGAGCGTGCTCGTCGCGCGCGCCGAAGCGCACCTCGACTGGGCGCTGCCCGGCTACACGCACCTGCAGCGCGCCCAGCCCGTGTACCTCAGCCACCACCTGCTCGCCTACTTCTGGATGCTCCAGCGCGACCGCGAACGCTTCACCTTCGCCCAGCACGCCGCCGCGCGGCTGCCGCTCGGCGCCGGCGCGCTCGCCGGCGTCAACTTCGACACCGACCGCGAGCTCCTCGCGCGCGAGCTGGGCTTCGAGCAGGTGCTGCCCAACTCCATCGACGCCGTCAGCGGGCGCGACTTCGTGCTCGATTACCTAAGTGCCGCCGCCACCTGCACCACCCACCTCTCGCGCCTGGGCTCAGAGCTCGTGCTGTGGTCGAGCAGCGAGTTCAACTTCTGTGAGCTGCCCGACGCGTGGAGCTCCGGCTCGTCGATCATGCCCCAGAAGAAGAACCCCGACGCCGCCGAGCTGCTGCGCGCGAAGGCCCCGCGCGTGGTCGGGCACCTCGCGGCCTTCCACGGCGTCCTGCACGCGCTGCCGCTCACCTACAACAAGGACATGCAGGAGGACAAGGAGCACCTGTTCGACACCGTCGACACGCTCGCGCTCGCGCTCGCCGCCGCCACCGGCATGCTCGCCGGCGTGCGCTTCCACCGCGAGCGCATGCGCGAAGCAGCCAGCGACGAGCTGATCGCCGCCACCGACCTCGCCGATTTGCTCGTCCGCCTCGGCATGCCCTTCCGCGAGGCCCACGGCGTGGTCGCCGGGCTCGTGCGCACCGCGCTCGACTCGCACCGGTCGCTGTCGGCGCTCAGCGCACAGGAGGTGGGCGAGCACAGCGCGCTGCTCGGCGCCAACCACGACCAGTACCTGGAGGTGCTCGCCCAGGAGTCATGGCTCGAGTCCAAGGTCTCCGCCGGCGGCACGTCGCTCGAGCGCGTGCGCGAGCAGCTGGCGCTCGCCCGCGACACGCTGCATGCAAGCGCTCCCGCCTGACTTCTACGCGCGGGCCGTCCTCGAGGTGGCACCCGAGTTGATCGGCTGCACCGTCACCCACGCCGGCACCAGCGGCGTGATCGTCGAGACCGAGGCCTACCACCAGAGCGAGCCCGCCTGCCACGCGTTCGTCGGCGTCACGCCGCGCACGCGCACGCTGTTCGGACCGCCCGGCCGCGCGTACGTCTACCGCTCCTACGGCATCCACGCGATGCTCAACGCCGTCTGCGAGCCCGAAGGCGTGGGCGCCGCCGTGCTGATCCGCGCGCTGCACCCGCTCGCCGGGCTGCAGCTCATGCGCGCGCGCCGGCCCGTCGCCGACCGCGAGCTGTGCTCCGGCCCCGGCAAGCTCACACAGGCGCTCGCCATCACCCTCGCCGACAACAACACCAGCCTGTCCTGCGGCCCCGTGCGCATCGGCCCGCGCACCCGCGACTGGCGCGAGCCCGCGATCGTGGCGAGCACGCGCGTGGGGATCACCAAGGCGGTCGAGCTGCGCTGGCGCTTCTCGCTCGCCGACAGCCACCACGTGTCGCGCCCGCGGCCGGTCAGCCGCCGGCGCTGACGCCGCCGGTGGGCGACGGGGTGGTCGTCGCCGGGGTGGCCGGCGCGCCAGCCGGTGTGCCGGTGCCGGCGTTCGGGGTTTCCCCCGTCGGGGACGATGTGCCCGACGGTGTCTGCGTGGCGGGGGCGTTGTGTTCCGGGGTCGCCGCTCCCGCCCCCGTTTCCGCTTCTGCTGCGCCGTGGCCGCCCGCCGCGTTCGTGGGCTGGGCGCCGGCGCCGGTGGGGGAGGAGGGCTTGCCCGCCGGCTTGCCCGTCGGCGCGGCGCCGGTGCGCTGGCCGGCGCTCGCGGCCGGGGCGCTCGTTTCCGCGCCGCCCGCGCCGGTGCTGCCGATGCCCTTGCCGGACCCCGCACGCCCTGTCGTCGAGGTGCGTTCGCCCGACGCCGCGCGTTCGGCGCGTTCCTGTTCGATCTGCAGCGCCGACATCTGGAAGTCGTGCCAGATCAGCGCCGGGTAGGTGCCGCCCAGCACCGGCCCGCCGTTGAAGTCGGTGAGCATCGGCACGAACTTGTTCGGGTAGCCCACCCACACGGCGACCGTGAACTTAGCGTCCCAGCCAACGAACCACGCGTCCACGTAGTTGGAGGTGGTGCCCGTCTTGCCCGCGGCGAACTGGCCGATGGCAGCCGCCGTGCCGGTGCCGTACTGGAGCACCGTTTCCAGCATCGAGGTCTCCGTGGACGCCACTTCCGGCGGCAGCACGCGCGTGGCGGTCACGCTGTTGCGTTCGCGATGCGCGCCGTCCGGCAGCGGCTGGCTGCCGGCGACCACTTCCTGGATGCCCACCGGCGCGCCGGCTTCCGCGAGCGTGCCGCTGATCCGCTGGCCGCCGTGGGCGATCGTCTCGTACGCGTGCGCCATGTCCAGCGGCGTCACGCCGATCGTCAGCCCGCCGATCGTCATCGAAGGGTTGGTGGAGATCGGTGTGGTGATGCCCATGCGGTGGGCCAGGTCCGCGATCCGCGCGGTGCCCACGTCGAGACCCACTTCGGCGAACACCGAGTTGTCGGAGTAGGCCAGCGCGTTGACCAGCGTCCGTTCGCCCACGTAGGCGCCTTCGTCGTTGTGCACGACGAACTTTTCGTGGCCGTCGGTGTTGGGGACGATGAATTCCTTTTCCTTCGACGTCCACTCCGAGTACGGGGAGATGCCCTTCTCCAGCGCGGCCGCCAGGTCGAAGGCCTTGAACGCGGACCCCGGCTGGCGCTCGCCCTCCGTGGCGAGGTTGAACGGGCTTTCGTCGTAGTTGCGCCCGCCCACCATCGCGCGCACCTCGCCGGTCGAGTTTTCGATCGCCACCAGCGACGCCGTCGGGTCTTCGGGGTAGGCGAGGTAGTTGTTCACCGCCTGTTCGGCCGCGCGCTGCAGTTCGAGGTTCAGCGTCGTCTTGATCTTCAGGCCGCCGTAGAACGCGCGCTGGCCGTAGCGTTCGATCACCTGCTGCTGCACCCAGCTGGTGAAGTAGCCGGTGTCCACCCCTTCCACCATCGGCTCCTCCGGGGCCTGGATCGCCGCGGCCGAGGGCAGCGGCTGCGCGAGGCTCTGTTCGAAGATCGGCCTGGAGATGTAGTGCTGGGCCAACATCTGTTCCAGCACCACGTCGCGCCGGTACTTGGCCGCCGCCGGGTGGGTGACCGGGTTGTATTCCGTGGGCGACTGGATGATGCCCGCCAGCAGCGCCGCCTCCCACGGCTGCAGCTGTTCCACGCACAGCGACTTGCCCGGCGTGCCGCAGCCTGCGTGGTCCGGTTCATGGCCGAAGTACGTCTCGGCCGCCGCCTCGATGCCGTACGCGCCGTTGCCGAAGTAGATCGTGTTCAGGTACGCGGTGATGATCTTCTGCTTGGACCACTTGTGCGAGAGCTGGTACGCGAGCGCGGCCTCGCGCATCTTCTCGAAGATCGTGCGGTGCGACTGCGCCTGCAGCGCGTTCTTGATGAACTGCTCCTCGATCGTCGACGCGCCCTGCGCCGCGCCTTTGTGCTCGATGTCGTCGAGGAACGCGCGCGCGATCCCGCGCAGGTCCACGCCGCTGTTGCTCCAGAAGCGCTTGTCCTCGATCGAGACCACCGCGTCCTCGACGACTTTCGGGATCTGTTCGGGCGTCACGATCACGCGGTTTTCCTGGCTGAGCACGCCGATCGGGTGCCCGAGGTCGTCGTACAGCGTGGAGCTCTTCTCGTCCTTGTACAGCGAGAACTTGGTCAGCGACGGCAGGTCGGACACGACCGACACGAACACGCCGAACGCGAACGAGATGCCGCCCAGGATCAGCACCGCCAGCAGGATCGCCAGGAAGCGGAGCCGCTTCAGGCGCGTGCGCAGCCGCGCCCCGCGTCCCCCGTCGTCGGTCCCAGGGTCGCCGGGCGCAGGCGGTAGCCGCGGCGGGGCGGCGGGCATGCTGGGGGGCGCCTCCAGGGGGCGAGAGTCTAGCATTGGCGCCCATGCCAAACGACGACGCGGCCGCGGCCGAAGACGCACGGCTGGCCGAAGAGCTGGCCGCGGGCGCCGTTGACAGCCTGCCGGCGGGCGCGCTCGCGCACAAGCTCGGCGTGGCGCGCAGGGAGCGCCGCCAGCTGCGCGTGAAGCTGGGCATCGACCCGACCGCCCCCGACATCCACCTTGGGCACGCGGTGGTGCTGGCGAAGCTGCGCCAGTTCCAGGACGCCGGTCACCGCGTGGTGCTGATCGTCGGCGACTACACCGCGCGCGTCGGCGACCCGTCCGGGCGCTCCACGCTGCGCCCGATGCTGTCCGCCGCGGAGATCGACGCCAACGCCGCCACCTTCCAGGCGCAGGCGCTGAAGATCCTCGACCCCGACCCGCAGCGCCTGGAGGTGCGCCACAACGGCGAATGGCTGGAGATGGCCACCGCCGAGCTCTTGCAGCTGCTGCGCACCACCACCGTCGCGCAGCTGCTCGAGCGCGACGACTTCGCCAAACGCTTCGCCGGCGGCGAGCCGATCTCGGTGCTCGAGCTGCTGTACCCGCTGCTGCAGGGCTATGACTCGGTGGCGATCCACGCCGACGTGGAGCTGGGCGGCACCGACCAGAAGTTCAACCTGCTGCTGGGCCGCGACATCCAGCGTGCGTACGGGCAGGCAGAGCAGGCGATCATCACGATGCCGATCCTCGTCGGCGTCGACGGCAGCCTGAAGATGTCCAAGTCGCTGGGCAACCAGATCGGCGTGACCGACGAGCCGCAGGAGATGTACGGCAAGACGATGGCCATCCCCGACGAGGCCATGCCGCAGTTCTACCGGCTGCTGCTCGGCCGCGAGCAGCCCGCGCTTGGCGCGGGGCCGGGGGAGCGCTCGCCGCGCGACGCCAAGCGCGAGCTCGCGCGCGAGCTCGTCGCGTGGCTGCACTCGCCGGCGGACGCGCAGGCGGCGGAGCGCCACTTCGACCGCGTGTTCGTGCAGCGCGGCGTGCCCGAGGAGATCGAGGAGGCGCGCTTTCGCTGCGCGGAGGGCAGCGTGCACCTGCCGGCGCTGATCGCGCACGAGTTCGGCATCTCGCGCTCGGAGGCCCGGCGCGTGATCGACCAGGGCGGCGTCACGCTCGGCGAGCACACCGTGGCGGCCGGCGCGCACGACGTGCCGTGCGCGCAGGCCGACGGGCAGATCCTCAAAGTCGGCCGGCGGCGCTTCCGCCGCCTGCGCGCCGAGTAGGCTGATTGCCGGACGGACACACGCGTGCGCCCGGCGGGCCGGTCGTCCTCCCGAGCATGCGGGCCTCGCGGGATGCCCAGGACGCGGCCGAGCGCCGCGTGCGCCTGGAAGCGGCGAGCGGCGAGCCTCCGGTGGCGTGCCGCGCTATACTTGCTGGTCGGCCCGCAAACGCCCTTGGGCGCTGGGTCGGATCGGTCTCCTCCAGAAGGAACCCCTTTCGGTGAGGCACGGCGGTCTTTGAAAACTCAACAGCATGCGCATCTGCGATCGCTTCGCGATCGTGGTGTGCGTCCAGGTTCGACCCGCCAGCGGGAGCCTCGCCGATCGTCCGATCGGCCAGCGCCTCCGGGTGGCGGCAAAGAGTCAAGTAGGGAAGTACCCCGTCATGGTGCGAGGCCACGTGTATGGGTCTCGCGTGCCGTCGTGGGTTGTGCGCTTGCGTACGACCGGCGAGGCAAACCGATGACAGGCTTTTCGTGAGGTAGCAAGGGACGGCTTCCAGCCGTCCCCATGAAAAGAGACGGAGCCTTCCAGGCTCCGTTGACCGGGGCCTTTGGCCCCTCTTCACGGAGAGTTTGATCCTGGCTCAGGACGAACGCTGGCGGCGTGCTTAACACATGCAAGTGGAGCGACGAACCAGGGCTTGCCCTGGGGCAGAGCCGCGAACGGGTGAGTAACACGTGGGTTA